>Ga0302319_10006103_pt1 | contig 24035 bp, 18 predicted proteins | sample Bog_T0_2_FD_203319 | JGI IMG/M metagenome (GOLD analysis project Ga0302319, IMG submission 203319) | Peat permafrost microbial communities from Stordalen Mire near Abisko, Sweden - Bog_T0_2 | ecosystem: Environmental > Terrestrial > Soil > Wetlands > Peat | place: Sweden: Abisko, Stordalen Mire...
CGCGTGGCTGCGCCACCCTCGTCGATTCGTTCGCTTGGCTTCCGCGAAATGTTGGTGCGTGGTCCGGCGAAGCCGGACGAAAGCTCCAGAGGTGTGGAGCTTTCGAGCGAACCAAGCCAGCTATGCTGGCTGCGCGCGGCGCCAGTCGGCGCCGAGCCGCCCCATTTGTCCGCTTCGCGTTCTGCTTCGCACCCATCCCCTGTCCGTTTACACCGCAGTGCCGGTGGGCGGCTTATGCTCCACCTGAGAAACGTCGCGCACCGCGCCTCTCGCCGCACTGGTGGTCAGCGCCGCATAGGCGCGCAGCGCCGGCGACACGATGCGCTCGCGTTTGGCGGGCTTCCAGGCCGACGCGCCACGGGCCAGCATGGCGTCGCGACGCCGTTGCAACTGAATTTCGGAGAGCCGCACATCGATGCGCCGATTGGGGATGTCGATGTCGATGATGTCGCCCGGTTCGATCAGTCCGATCGCGCCGCCCTCGGCCGCTTCCGGCGACGCATGGCCGATCGACAGACCGGAGGTGCCGCCCGAGAATCGGCCATCCGTGATCAGCGCGCAGGCTTTGCCAAGGCCGCGGCTTTTCAGGTAGCTGGTGGGGTACAGCATTTCCTGCATGCCGGGCCCCCCCTTCGGCCCTTCATAGCGCACCACCACCACATCACCCGGCTTGACGACTCCGCCGAGAATTTTGGTGACCGCCTCCTCCTGGCTTTCGCAAATCACCGCCGGACCGGAAAATACCAGATTGTCCGTCGAAACGCCGGCGGTTTTAACGATCGACCCCTCGAGTGCAATGTTGCCGTACAATACGGCGAGGCCGCCGTCACGGCTGAACGCGTGGTCGGCGCCCCTTATCACGCCGTTGCTGCGATCTTCGTCGAGCGCCGCATAGCGGCGGGACTGGCTGAAGGCTTGGGTGGTGCGAACGCCGCCAGGAGCGGCACGAAAAAAATTCCGCACTTGCTCGTCCCGGCTGATCGCAATGTCCCATTGCGCCAGCGCCGCCTCCCAACTCGGGCTATGGACGGTGGCGCTGTCCAGATGCAACAAGCCGGCGCGCGCCAGTTCACCGAGAATGGCCGGAATACCGCCGGCGCGGTGGATGTCCTCGAGATGCACGTCCGGCACCGAGGGCGCCACCTTGCACAGATTGGGAACGCGGCGCGACAGCCGATCGATATCAGCCATGGTAAAGTCGATTTCGGCTTCGTGCGCTGCCGCCAGCAAATGGAGAACGGTGTTGGTCGAACCACCCATGGCGATGTCAAGCGTCATGGCGTTCTCGAAGGCGGCGAAATTGGCGATGGCGCGCGGCAGGACACTGGCGTCATCTTCCTCGTAATAGCGTTTGGCCAGCGCCACGATCAAGCGGCCGGCCTCGAGGAACAAGTCGCGGCGGGCAGTGTGGGTGGCCAATACCGAGCCGTTGCCTGGCAGCGACAGGCCGAGGGCTTCAGTCAGACAATTCATCGAATTGGCGGTGAACATGCCGGAACAGGAGCCGCAGGTGGGACAGGCGGACCGCTCATAATCGGCAGCCTCGGCGTCGCTGACCTTGTCGTCGGCGGCGGCGATCATGGCGTCGATCAGATCGACCGCGATGATTTCTCCATCTTTCAGAACCTTGCCCGCTTCCATCGGACCGCCCGACACGAAGACGGTGGGAATATTGAGGCGCAAGCTCGCCATCAGCATGCCGGGCGTGATCTTGTCGCAATTCGAGATGCAGACCAGCGCATCGGCGCAATGCGCGTTGACCATATACTCCACCGAATCGGCGATCAGATCGCGCGACGGCAAGGAATAGAGCATACCGCCATGTCCCATGGCGATACCGTCATCGACGGCGATGGTATTGAATTCCTTGGCGACGCCGCCGGCCCGTTCGATTTCGCGGGCAACCAGTTGGCCGAGATCCTGCAGATGCACATGGCCGGGCACGAACTGGGTGAAGGAATTTGCGATCGCGATGATCGGCTTGCCAAAATCGGCGTCGGTCATGCCGGTGGCGCGCCACAGGCCGCGGGCGCCGGCCATGTTGCGGCCGTGCGTGGAGGTGCGCGAGCGATAGACGGGCATGATGGTGCATCCTTGTTTTGCCGCCGATCACCATAGCGGTCCGGTCTGACCCGGAAAAGGGAGTATAGTGCGGCGTCTGCACAGGAGGACGATGTTGGATCTGTTCGCGCCGCAGATCGGCATGGTGCCGATCGCCGAGGGGGCCACGCTGCTGCGCGGCTTCGCACTGGACGAGGCCGCATTCGTCCTGGCCGCCATCCTGGCGATCAGCGACCGAGCCCCGTTTCGCTACATGACGACCCCGGGCGGTCACCGCATGTCGGTGGCGATGACCAATTGCGGCACTGCCGGCTGGGTCAGCGACCATGCCGGCTACCGCTATGCCCGGCATGACCCGCTCACCGACCGACCCTGGCCGCCGATGCCAGGGTTGTTGGCGGATTTGGCCCGGCGCGCCGCGCTCAGCGCCGGGTTTGCCGATTTCGCGGCCGACGTCTGCCTGATCAACCATTACGTTCCGGGCGCCCGCATGGCGCTACACCAGGACCGCGATGAAGGAAATCTGACGGCGCCGATCGTGTCATTGTCCCTGGGACTGCCCGCGATGTTTCTGTGGGGCGGGCTGCGGCGCAGCGACCGGCCGCAAAGGATTGCCCTGCTGCATGGTGACGTAGCCGTGTGGGGAGGGCCGGCGCGCCTTGCTTTCCATGGGATCATGCCGCTCAAGGAGAGTGTGCATGCGCAATCAGCGCGGCAGCGCTACAATCTGACGTTCCGCCAGCTGTAATATGCGTTGGTCGCTGTTGCAGTGCGGGGCAGGGTTGAGTAGGCTTGGGGACTGGGGATTTTTCGCGCCCGCTGTCCGGCCCACCCCCCCGCATTGCGACGCGGCCGCAATTTGGACATTTTTTGCAAGAACACTCGTCTAGAAAACTAGTTCAACCATAAATATTGGTACGGGTGATGGCACTGGAAAATCGTCAATTCGAACGCTATCCCGCTTCGCTTAAGGCGGTACTGCTGCAGGACGGACCGGTGGTCGGCCAAAAGGCCAGCGACACCGGCAGTCTGTGCGTGATCGGCAATCTCAGCTCGGGCGGTGCTTTCCTGGTTCTGGTGGGCGCGCAAATGCCCTTGCGCTCCAGCCGCGTCACGCTGGCCGTCAACCAGAAGAAATTGCCCTGCGAGATCGTCTATGCGCGGGAGGCCGGGCTGCATTGCAAATTCCATGAAACGGGCGCTACGCGCGTCGACCCGCTGGCCCATTTGATCGCCAATAATTCGAATGTCTGGCGCCAGTCGCAGCGCAAAGCAGCCGAATCGGTGGCGACGGACTCGTTTGCCGGCTATGCTCGTCCGTTCAGCTATCGACTCACCGATATTTATCATGAAGGGTTCGCCGCCGGCTCGGTGCAGATCGACCCCAGCGCGCAATCGCTCGACGCCGTCGTCGCGGCGATCAATCCCTACCCCGCCGGCGAGGAATGGCGTCATTGGACGGAAGGGTTCCAGGACGCCGTGTACCAGATTCTCAAACATTGACAGGATGCGGGAGCCCCCCGATCGGGTCGCCGGGCTAGACATAACCGCCGAAGAAACCGTCCCTGATGTCGGCGGTGAGCGCGGCAAACTGAGTCTGCAGGCCATCGAGAAACTCGTGCAGCCCTTGTTCGATGATCGGCTCGATCATCATCGTGCTGAGGACCGCCTGCACTTCGTCGATCTTTTCCTCGGCGGCGGCGGCGGCGGACAGATGATAGCGGCTGCGCAGCTGGTTGAGCATCCAGGCGATCTGCCGCACGCAGAGCGAGATGGAGCGCGGGAAGCTGTCCGAGAACAGCAGAAACCCGGCCACTGCCGCCGGCGTCATGCGACCCTGATAGACGCGGCGAAAGGCCTGATAGCCGCTGGCGGCGCGCAACAGAGCGTTCCATTGGCTGGAATCGAGCGCCGACCCGACCGCACTGAGATTGGGCAGCAGAAGATGATATTTGATGTCGAGCAGTCGCGTGGTCTGGTCGGCGCGCTCGAGGGTCTTGCCAAGGCGGTAATAATACCAGGCTTCGTCGTGCGGCAGGCTGCCCTCGACAATGCCTTCATGCACCTGGCATTGCTCACGCAGGCGCCGGCAAAGCCGCGGCAGCGACGGCGCCGACAATTCGGCGGCGGTGACGCTGCGCCAGTTATGACGCATGACATTGACCTGTTCCCACATTGAAATGGAGATCAGCGGTCTCAGCGCCCGGGCATTCTGGTGCGCCGCCTGCAGGGACGCCGGCACCGAGGTCGGGTTGTCGGCGTCGAGCAGGTAGAAGGATGCCACCGACGGCGCACTGGCCAGCGCGTGCTTGGCGAAGAAGCGCTTTTCGTCGGCATTGATCTGCACCACCGACAGCCAGTTGCGCTCGCTATTGTCGCGCGCGAAGGTTTCGGTGATTTCGACGATCCGGCCAAGATTTTCGACGCGCTCGAGGTAGCGCCCGAGCCAAAACAGATTGGCGGCCGACCGTGCCAGCAGATTGCCCACCTTCGCTAGCCTCCCAATACCCAGCTGTCTTTCGAACCACCGCCTTGCGACGAATTGACCACGATCGACCCTTCCCGCAGCGCGACACGGGTCAGGCCGCCAGGCAAGACCCAGGTGCTCTTGCCGGTTACCGCGAAAGGCCGCAGATCGACATGGCGCGGCGCCACCCCGGTCGAGGTCAGGGTCGGTGTCACCGACAGGCCGATCATCGGCTGGCTGATATAGTTGGCCGGATCGAGGCGCAGCTTGATACGAAACTCGGCGCATTCCTCATGAGTCGCCTTGGGGCCGATCAACAGGCCGTAGCCGCCGGATTCACCGACCGGCTTGACCACCAGTTCCTCGAGATGATCGAGCGTATAGGCCAGGCCTTCGGGCTCGCGGCAGATGCGGGTTTCGACATTGGGCAAAATGGCGTCCTGGTCGAGATAATAGCGGATGATACGCGGCATATAGGCATAGACCGCCTTGTCGTCGGCGACACCGGTACCGACCGCATTGGCCAGCGCCACCGTGCCGGCGCGGTAAGCTCGCATCAGTCCTTTGACGCCCAGCATACTGTCGGGCCGAAATACCTCGGGATCGATAAAATCGTCGTTCAAGCGACGATAGATGGTGTGCACCCGCTCGAGCCCGCCGGTCGTGCGCATATAGACCTTGTCGTCCTCGACCACCAGATCGCGCCCCTCGACCAAAGGCACGCCCATTTCGCGCGCCAGGAAGACATGTTCGAAAAAGGCGGAATTGAAAATGCCCGGCGATAACAGCACCACCTGCGGGTCGCGGTCGGTGTCTGGCGCCACCTCGCTCATCGCCGCATGCAGACGGATACCGTAATCATCCACCGGCCTGATTTTGATGTCGGCCATCAAATCGGGAAAAGTGCGCATCATCAGGGTCCGGTTCTCCACCACGTAGGAGACGCCGGACGGTGTTCTGGCATTGTCCTCCAGAACGCGAAACTGGCCCTGCTGGTCGCGGATCAGGTCGATGCCGCAGACATGGGCATAGGTACCGTAGGCGACCGCGAGCCCTTCCATCTCGGGTCGGTAATTGCTATTGCCGAGCACCAGATCGGCGGGCACCACCTTGTCCTTGAGGATCTTTTGGCCGTGATAGATGTCACCCAGAAACAGATTGATGGCCTGTACCCGCTGAATCACGCCTTCTTCCAAATATTGCCATTCGGCGGCGGTGATCAGCCGCGGGATGACGTCGAACGGCAAGATGCGGTCGATCGAATCGCGTTCCGAATAGACCGTGAAAGTTATGCCAAGGTTGAATAACTCCCGTTCGGCGGCGGCCGAGCGCCGCGACAGATCCTGAAAGCCCAATCCGCCCAAGCGCGCCAGCACGGTGGCGATCTCGGCATCGTTGCTGCTCCGCGCACTGGTCAATTCGCAGAAGAACGCGCCGCTGTCATAGTCAGCCAACAACCCCGCGATCGCGCTTCGAACCATGCTGCCTCCCAAATCTGCCGTCCGCAATCCTGCCAAAAATTTAGGCAGCGATCGGTTCGACATCGACACCGACTTTCAATCGGTGCTCGCCGCCGCCCAGCACCACGCCGCACAGCGGACTGACATCGCCAAAATCGCGTCCCCATCCCAGCACCACATGGTCGGTGTCTGGCAGGCAATCATTGGTAGGGTCCATATCCACCCACCCACAATCTGGCAGAAAAACCGAGACCCAGGCGTGCGAAGCGTCGCTGCCGCGCAATTTCTGCTTGCCGGGCGGCGGCCGGGTCAGCAAATAGCCCGACACATAGCGGGCCGGCAGACCCATGGCGCGCAAACCGGCGATGGCAAGATGTGCGAAATCCTGACAGACGCCACGGCGTTCGGCGAACATTTCCGCCACCGGTGTCGCCACCGTCGTCGCGGTGGCATCATAGGCGAAATCGCGATGGATTCGATGATTGAAATCCAGCACGCAGGACAGCAGAGGGCGCCCGACCGCGAAGCTCTGCGCCGTATAGTCGCGCACCTCCGGCGTCAGCGTCGCATAGGGACTGTCGAAGCAATAATCGGCGATTTCGAGCAGCGCCTCGCCCTGGCGGCCGGAAGTCGGGTCCTGCGGTCCCTGCCAAAGCCGGCCATCAGACTTGCCGGGCCGGCGCCGGGGCCGCACGTCGACCTTGCTGATGACCTGCACCGTCAGCGTCGCATGGGGATCGCGCAGACTGAAAAAGGTCACCGGATTGCCGAAATAATCGATACCGTTTTCGTCGATTTCCGCCGGCGTCGGTGTCACCCGCAATTGCGCCCTGAGACAGGTCTGGTGGGCTGACTGGCGCGGTGTCAAATGGGCGAGGTGCTGGGCCAGCAGCACCGGTTCGGTGTAGCGATAGGTGGTCACATGCTTGACCCGATACATCATGGCCATGCCTCCGAACTCGCCACGACGATACTGCCGCGTGCCGCCGAATGGGTAAAATATTGTCGCGTCACTTCCTCCGACAATTCCCACAATTTGGAGCGCAGCGCTTCCATATAGCGGGCCAGCGCATGGACCTCGCCATCCTCGTCGGCGACGCACAGCCGTTCGACTTCGACGGTGCGGACGGCCCCGGTCAGCCACACCGTCAGGCGCTGCTCGGGGCCCAGAAAAGTGACGCGGCGATGTGCCGCCAGCATGTCCATATGGTCGGCCAACGCCGCCAGCTGGAAGCCCAGCGACCGCGGGTTGCTTTCGTCGACCAGCAACAAATCCCACACCGGGGCGAATTGCGGCGTCGACTGATAGCGCGAACGGTAGGTCATGGTGCTGTCGGAAATCTCCAGCAACACTTCGAGCGATGGTGTTCCGGGCCCCTCGCTCGAGGGCAGCACACCGCTCAGCAGGTCCAGCATATGCACCGCACGCTCCAGCCGGCGCCCGACATCGACGAACCGCCAGGCCAGACCGCGGGTCATGTTCTCCATCACCAGACCGGACAGCGCCTCGCACGCCAGGACCAGATTATTGAGGCCGGACAGCGCATCCTCGACCTGTAGCCGCCCGACGCTTTCGATCGAGTGTGCCGCCTGCAGCAAATGATTCACCGCACGCCAGGTGTCGGGTGACAGCCGGTCGCGGGTCAGTGAGGCCATGCGGTGAACCCGTTCCGCGGTGAAGCGCAACCCGTCGGTGTGGCTGGCGCCGAAAGCCGAGGCGATGATGGCGGCCAGTTTTTCCTCGTCGGTGACGGCGGGCCCGGTCTTGAACAATCGCCCCAACAATCCGACCGCGATCGGCAATTCGTCGGCAGCGCCGAACGCCGCGGTACTTCCGGCGCGGGCCAGCGCTGCGCGCAGCATGCGGGTGGTGTTGTCTGCCCGCTCGACATAGCGTCCGAACCAATAGAGATTGTCGGCGACGCGAGAGGGCAGGTCGCGCGCACCCCGGATCAGACGCACTTGTCCCTGGCTGCGGACTCCGACCGGGGCCCGCTCCGCCTTGTCGGCCAAAACCCAGACATCCTTGTTGCCGCCGCCGGATTGCAGCGACACCATCGATCCGCCGGCCTCGCCCGCGACCCGGCCGAGGCCGCCCGGCATCGCCGCATAGCCGTCGCCATGCGCCACCAGATGAACGCGGAGCATCATCGGCCGGGAATCGAGGGCTTCACCGTTCCATACCGGGGTGGTCGACAGACGGATACGCTCCTGGGCGAGAAATTCGCGCGGCCGCTCGCGAATTTGCGCCGCCAATTCGGTGCGCCGGCTTTCCGACAGGCGCTCGCCGAACAGGGTGGCCACCTTGCCCGGCCGTGGAAAGGACGGCTTGATCACCAGCCGCTCGAGATTGGCCAGGACATGGCTCATGTCCGGTTCACGCCCACACCACCAGGCCGGCACCGACTCCATGCGCAGATCCTCGCCAAGCAAGGTGCGCGCCAGCGCCGGCAGAAAAGGCGACAGCACACCGCCTTCGATGACGCCGCTGCCCAGCGCATTGGCCACCACCACGCTGCCGGCCCGTACGGCGCGGGTCAGGCCGGCGACGCCCAATACCGAATCGCTGCGCAGCTCGAGCGGATCGCAGAACGGTCCGGTGGTGCGGCGCAGGATCACATCGATCGGTTGCAAGCCTTCCAAGGTTTTAAGCCAGACGCGACCGTCGCGCATGGTGAGATCCTCGCCCTCGACCAATGTGTAGCCGAGCTGGCGCGCCAGATAGGCGTGCTCGAAGAAGGTCTCGTTGTAGGGTCCCGGGGTCAAAAGCACGATACGCGGCGTTTCGCGCGAGCGGGGGCTTAGCTCAAGCAGGCTGTCGCGCATCTTCTGGAAGAACGGCGTCAGCGTGCGCACCTTTTGATCGCGCATCGCGTCGGCCAGCAGGCGGCCGATGATGGCGCGGTTTTCCAGCGCGTAGCCGGCCCCCGAGGGTGCCTCGCAGCGGTCGCTGACCACCTGCCAGCGACCGGCGGGGGTGCGCGCGATGTCGGCGGCATAGAGGTGCAGATAGGTGCCGCGCGGCACCCGCACATCCTTCAAGGGCCTGAGATAACCGGGATTGGAGAGGATCGGCACCGGCGGCAGATCACCGTGGGCCAGCAAGTTCTGCGGGCCGTAAAGATCGGACAACACCAGATTGAGCAGGGTGGCGCGCTGGACCAGGGCGGATTCGATGGCGCGCCATTCCTCGGCGGTGATCATCATCGGCAAGGGATCGAGCTGCCAGGGGCGGTCCAGCCCGTCACGGCCGCCATAGACATTGAAGGTGACGCCGTTTTCGCGAATCAGCCGCAGGCCCAGATCCGAGCGGCGGCGCATTTCCTCCTTGGTGAGCGTGCTCAGGAAGCTGAAAAATCCCTCGCAATGCGGGCGCGGCAGGCCATCAGCGCCGAACATCTCGTCCCAGGACCCGCGCGGCGGCGAATAGCCCAGCCTGAGTGCGCCGGGCAGCACGCCTTGGCGGGAGGGCGTGACGCGTTCGATCGGCGGGGACGGAGCGTCGTCCATTCAGCTCTCCCGCCAGCGCAGATCGAGGGTGGTGGGGAACAGTCGGTTATGTTCCGGCGGCGGCGGTTCCATTTTGCCGACGCTATGGCCAAACGGCTCGAACCGCGCCAGCCGGCGGCCTTCCGCCTCGTTGGCATTGACCGGGAAACTTTCGAAATTGCGACCGCCGGGATGCGCCACATGATAGGTGCATCCCCCCAGCGAGCGGCTGTTCCAACGGTCGAACAGGTCGAACGTCAAGGGTGCGTCGACACCCAAGCCGGGATGCAGGCAGGCGGCCGGCTGCCAGGCGCGGAAGCGCACCCCGGCCACCGCCTGGCCGGGGCTTCCGGTGGAGGCGAGCGGCAGCGCGCGACCATTGCAGGCCAGCACATGGCGACCTTCGGTCATGCCGGTTACCGTGACCTGCAGCCGTTCCAAGGACGAGTCGACATAGCGCACGGTGCCGCCCGCTCCCGGCTCCTCGCCCATCACATGCCACGGCTCCAGCGCCGGGCGCAGTTCGATGGCGACGTCGTCATAATGCACCCGGCCCAGCAGCGGAAAGCGAAATTCGACATGCGGGACGAACCAGTCCGGATCGAAGGTGAAGCCGTGCCGGCCGAGATCGTCCAGTACATCCTTGAAATCGGCGACGATGTAATGCGGCAGCATGAATCGGTCGCGCAGCGCATGGCCCCAATGCACCAGCGGCGCGACATAGGGCGCGCGCCAGAAACGGGCGATCAGGGCGCGGATCAGCAATTGCTGGACGCAGCTCATCTCGGCGTGCGGCGGCATTTCGAAGCCGCGAAATTCGACCAGGCCGAGCCGGCCGGTGGGGCCATCGGGGGAATAAAGCTTGTCGATACAGATCTCGGTGCGGTGGGTGTTGCCGGTCACGTCGATCAGCAGATTGCGCAATACCCGATCGACCAGCCAGGGTGGCGCCGGCTGGTCCATCGGCGGCAGCTGCCGGAGCGCAATTTCAAGCTCGTAGAGCGTGTCGTCGCGCGCTTCGTCGACACGCGGCGCCTGGCTGGTCGGACCGATGAACATGCCAGAGAACAAATAGCTCAGCGACGGGTGGTTCTGCCAGAATCGCAGCAGACTGCCGAGCAGATCGGGTCGGCGCAAAAATGGGCTGTCGGCCGGTTCGGCGCCGCCGACCACGATGTGGTTGCCGCCGCCGGTGCCGACATGGCGGCCGTCGATCATGAACTTCTCGGTTGTCAGACGGGCTTCGCGCGCCGCTTCATAAAGCGCCAGGCAATTGTCCCGCAGGCTTTTCCAATCGCGAGCCGGTTGGATATTGACTTCAATGACACCCGGATCAGGCGTGACCTTGATGACATTGAGGCGAAAATCGTCGGGCGGCGGATAGCCTTCGATCGATACCGGCTGCGACAGATCGGCTGCCACCGCCTCGATGGCTTGAACCAGCGATACATAGCCTTCGGCGCTTTCCACCGGCGGCAGGAACAGGCTCAAGGTGCCGTCGCGCAATTCGATGCAGAGCGCGGTGCGGACATCGTCGGAGATGCTGCGGCCGCTTGGCGCCGGTCGCGGCCGCAGGGTCTGACTGCGCTGTTGCTGCTGGCCCTGCGGCGCGCCGCGGTGCGGCGTCTCGAACGCCGTTTGCTGCAGCGCCAAGGTCTCTCGGCTGGGCAAGGGGCCGCGTGGTTCGAACGGATCTTGCGGGGTAAAGATCGGCAGCTCGTCGGCGTCGAGATGCGGCAGGCTGTCGAGCGGCAGGCGCAAGCCGATCGGGCTGTCGCCAGCCGTCAGATAGAGCCGCTCGCGCCGCAGATGCCAGGGACCGGAAATCCAGCGCACAAGGTCGGCGCTTTGCCACTGCTGAATCGGCAGCACGAAACCGATCGGACGGGCAAGACCATGGCGAAACACCTTGAGCAGGCGTGCACGCTCCTCCGCATCGTCCAACTTGGAGTCGAATGGGTCGACATTGGGCGGCAATTGCTGCTCGCGCAGCGCGAAATACACCGGATCCTCGTAAGCCGGCAGCAGATAGTCGGGGTCGATGCCGAGTTTTTCCGCCAGACGCTCGCCGAACAGGCGGGCGGCCTCCTCGTCCGGCTCGATGGCGCTGCGTTCGGGCGCCAGCAGGTCGGAGGCGCGCCACAACGGTTCGCGATCGCCGCGCCAGGAAAGGCTGAAGGCCCAGCGCGGCAGGGATTCGCCCGGGTACCATTTGCCCTGACCAAAGGTCAGCAGCCCGTCCGGCGCGAAGCGGTCACGCAGCCGGCAAATCAGGTCCTGCGCCCGCGCCCGCTTATTGGGACCGACGGCGGCGGTGTTCCACTCGGCGGCTTGGGCATCGTCGATGGCAACGAAGGTCGGTTCGCCGCCCATGGTCAGCCGCACATCGTCTTCCAGCAGCCGACGATCGACCGCTTCGCCCAGGCGATCGATCGCCTGCCAGGTTTCGACGCTGTAAGGCTTGGTGACGCGGGGTGTCTCCACCACCCGCGTGACGGTCATCGCGTAGTTGAAGCGGACCTCGCATCGTTCGACGACACCGGAAACCGGGGCAGCGCTGGCCGGATCGGGTGTGCAGGCAAGCGGGATATGGCCTTCGCCGGTGAGCAGGCCTGAGGTGGCATCGAGCCCGATCCAGCCAGCGCCCGGCAAATAGACCTCGGCCCAGGCATGCAGGTCGGTGAAATCCTGGCTTGGGCCGACCGGCCCGCTGAGCGGCTTCTGATCGGCCACCAATTGAATCAGATAACCCGACACGAAGCGCGCAGCCAGGCCGAGCTGACGCAAGATCTGCACCATCAGCCAGGCACTGTCGCGACAGGAACCGCTGCCATTTTCCAGCGTCTGCTCGCAGCTTTGCACACCGGGCTCCAGGCGGATCAGGTAGTTTACCCTTTCCCGCAAGCCGGCATTGAGGGCGACCAGGAAGTCGGCGGTACCGCGCGGCCGGCGATCAATTTCGGCGAGATAGCTGGAGAGAAGCGCACCGGGCGGGTCGGTTTTTAAAAAAGGCGCCAGCTCGGAAGCCAACAGCGGATCATAGACGAATGGAAAGCGTTCAGCTTCCGGCTCCAGAAAAAAATCGAAAGGGTTGAAGACTTCAAGATCCGCCAGCAGATCCACGTCAATGCTGAAAACGCTGACTTTATCGGGAAACATCAGGCGTGCGACGTAGTTTCCCTGCGGATCCTGCTGCCAATTGAGGAAATGGTTGTCGGGCCCGATCTTGAGCGCGTAAGAAAAGATTTTCGTACGGCTGTGCGGCGCCGGCCGCAGCCTTACCATCTGCGGCGACAAAACGACCGGCCGGTCATAATGATAGCTGGTCCGATGGGTTAGCGCGACGCGTATGCTCATCGGTCACATCGAGCCCGAAATGAAGAGGAAAATTAAGACTGTTCCAGCAGTTTGCCGTGATCGGAGATCAAACGCAAATGCCGCCGCGGCGGCGCGGTGCGAACGCTCATGCCGGCCCACCAATGCAGACAGACCACCATGCCAAGCCACCAGCATGCCACAACCGGCACATGAAGCCGTTCCAACGGACCTGAAAGAAACATGCCTACCCCCCGTTAGGACAATTTTATGACAGAGCCCCTGGCAACTGGCAAATGAAGGCCGCGCTGCCGGCCGGACAAAATCCGCACTGGCATGGAGCAGCATCACACGCGCCCAGCCGCCTACTCCGGAGAGCGGGGTGAACCGCAGGCCGTAAGGCACAGTCTCTACGCAACGAAGCTAAGTTTAGATCAGCCCTCGGCACCGTCGGCCGGCGGCAGCTTGGCGGACGGCGGAGTCACCCAATAGACACCGCCGCCACTGGTGGCGACGCTCGGCCAGGGTATCAGCTTTTCATCGCGGTCGGGCTGCGGTGGCGGTGAAGCGAGGGCAGAGGTGTCGTGTTGGACAGGGGTCTGTTCCGACATGTTGCTCTCCGAAGGACTGCTGAATCGGCGGCCGGCTGCCGCTCATGCTGCATTGCACTATGCTCAGCTTTTGCGCTTCCGACAAGCGGCTTTTTTTTGCTCATTTTTTAGTCACACCGCCGCGGCGTCGCCCTGGCGATCGGGGTGTTTAACAACGCACCCCCCTATGCCTGGCTTGGCGGTGGATCCGCGTCGGCCGGATGATCGATATCGAGGAAGACCCCGGGCTCATCCCAGGGAATCAGCAGCGCATTCTCCCAATCCAGCAGCGCACTGGCACCGCGCTCGCCGCGCAATGACGCAAGGGCAGGAAAATGTCGGGAGGGAATGGCGCGCGGGAACCCCAGTCTTCCCTGCCAGACGGGTGCCACCAGGCGCCCGCTTTCAAGTCCGGTCTCGCTCACCAGGCGAATGGCGGCGGCCGGCACCCAAGGCATGTCGGCCAGACCGACCACGGCGCACTCCAGGTCGAGCGCGGCCAGCCAGGCGATGCCCATCGCCAGGGACCCGCCCATGCCGTCCGCGGCGGCCGGATTGACCACCGGCGTCGCCGCAAAAGCGGCGCAGGCGGCGCCGCCGAAGCTGTCGTCAGGGCCGATCACCACGCCCAGATGGGTGAAGCAGGGGCGAAACAAGCCGAGCACATGATGCAGCAACGGTCCCTGCCAGTCGCCTTCGGCGCGGCGCTTGTCACTGCCGAAGCGCGCCGACAGGCCGGCCGCCAGCACGATCGCGCCCGCGCGCCTCAGCGGTCGCCGCCATGATCGCGTGCATGGCGGGCCTTGATCAGGCCGGCGGCGATCGAAACGGCGATCTCGGCCGGCGTGCGCGAGCCGATCGGCAAACCGACCGGCCCGTGCAGCCGGCCCAGTTGCACCTGATCGAGATCGAAGCCGGCCAGGCGTTCGCGGCGCCTGGCGTTGGTTTGCCGGGAACCCAAGGCGCCGACATAGAAGCTGTCCGATTTCAGCGCCTCCATCAGCGCCAGATCGTCGAGCTTGGGATCATGCGAAACCGCCAGCACCGCGGTGCGGCTGTCGCCGCCGAGCCCCAGCACGCAATCGTCCGGCATGGCGCGCACCAGCGGGACATCAGGCAAGTCCCAAATGTCGGCATATTCCGGGCGGGGATCGCACACCAGGGCGGCGAAGTCGAGAGTTGCCAGGATCGTCGCCAGATAGCGTGCCAACTCGGTGGCGCCGATCAGCAACACGCGGTCGAGCGGGCCCAACAGATGACTGAATTGTTCTCTGGTTTCAGTGAATTGCGGGCCGTCGCCGCCTTCCGCCAACAAGGCGCGTCCATCGGCGAACCATACGGTGCGACGGACGACACGCCGATTCTGCAGCGCGGCGATCGTCATCGCCAGCAAGGCCGGATCCACTTTGCGCTCGATCGCCAGCCTGAGACTATTGCCGCAGGGCAGGCGATAGCGGGCCTGCTGCTCAGCATCGGTGCCGAACACGCGCAGGCTGATCCGCTCGCGGCCGGCAAACAGGCTGCCGGCCTTCAGTTCGGCGATCAGATCGTCCTCGACGCAGCCGCCCGATACCGAGCCCCAGATCGCGCCGTCGTCGCGGATGACCGCCAGCGAGCCGGGCGGCCGCGGACTGCCGCCGAAGGTCGACAAAACGGTGACCAGCGCGGCACGATGGCCTTCGCGGTACCATTTTGCCAAATGCTCCAGGACTTCCCGGTGATTGCCGTACATGATCGCATCCTAGCCTTCGCACCTTCATCAAGCCATCCCGTTCTCGGCCACGCCCGTCTCGACAAATGCGCCGGAATACGGCACCACTCGGCATGATCAATTTTCTGCTCTATGCGTCGACCGTGCTGATCTGGGGTTCGACTTGGCTGGTCATCACCTTTCAGTTGCAGGGCTGCGCCATCACCACCGCGGTGGCCTGGCGCTTTTTGCTGGCCAGCGCCCTTTTGCTGCTGTGGTGCGCGCTCCGCCGCATCAGTCTTCGCTTCAGCCTGTCGCAATATGGCTGGATCCTGCTGCAGGGTCTCGGCAATTTCAGCCTGAACTACTGGATGGTGTATCTCGCCGAGGCGCGGCTTCCGTCCGGTCTGGTGGCGGTCATCTTTACCCTGCTGATGGTGTTCAACATGATCGGCGCCCGACTGATATTCGGGCAGCATATCAGCCGCCGCGCGGGAGTCGGAGCGGCCGCCGGGGTGATCGGCATCATCTTGGTATTCTGGCCTGAAGTAACCCGGTTCGACGTCCGGGGCGAAGCCTGGCACGGCCTGCTGTTCGCGGTGGCCGGCACGTTGTTTTCCTGTTGCGGCAATCTCCTGTCGGTCCAGACCCAAAAGCGCGGCATTGCGGTGATCCCTACAATTACCATCGGCATGGGCGCCGGCGGCCTGGTGATGCTGGCGGTGTCCTGGCTGCGCAGCGACAGCCTGTGGGTACCGCTCGAATTTTCATTTCTTGCCCCCCTGCTCTATCTCAGCCTGGCCGGCTCGGTTATCGCCTTTGCCGCCTATCTTACCCTGATTGGCCGTATCGGCGCCGGACGGGCGTCCTATAACGGCGTCTTGATCCCCATCATGGCATTGCTGCTGTCAACCCTGTTCGAAGGCTATCGCTGGCAAACGGCGTCGGTGGCGGGGGTCCTGGTCTCGCTGGCCGGCAATATCCTGGTCATGCAAGGCAGCGGAAAGCCGCGCGACGCCCCGTCGTGAGTCGAATGGCTCGGTTGCGGCGCCATTTATACCTTCTTTTTGTGTTCAATTTGAATCACCTGCCTTGACTCGTGAAAATACAGCTTACATAGTCCACTTTTCTAATTTGATAGGAAGATAAACACACAATGAGCGCGGTAATTAAATCGCCGTCCCGTCTCGACGGGATCAGTTTGTCGCCGCCGCGCTGGAACGAGGACGGTGTCGCCCTGGTCATCGGCCTGTTGATCTTCGCCCTGGCGCTCGGCGCTCTCAGTGGTACCGATCTGCTGGGATGGGTAGTGACCACGTCGGTATGGACCGATATTGGCCGCGCGCTCGGGACCGCGGGGAAAAGCTATGCCGGACTGGGCGGTGCCGCCGCTCTATTGTTGACCTATGGCGCGCTGCTGGCAGTGCTGAGCGGGGCTGCCTGGGCGCTTCGGCTGCCGGTGGCGCGCTTCGCGCTTTCCTTCAGCCTGCTGTTCGTTTTGGCCTATGGTTGCTGGGTGGTCGGCAGCTTCGGCCGTCTTGCGGTCGTGACCGTCGCCGACCGGCAAAAATTCGGGCTCGACTGGTCGCTCAGGCTGACCAACGAAGGTGGCTATCTGGTGGCGTTGCTGCTCGGACTGGCGATCGCCAATTTCTGGCCACGTCTGGCCCTATTCCTGCGCGAGGCGATTCGCCCGGAACTCTATATCAAGATCGCCATCGTCATCCTGGGCGCCTTCCTGGCGGTTACCGCCGCCGGCAAGCTCAATCTGGCCAGCAACCTGCTGCTGCGCGGCGTAGCTGCCATCATCGAAGCCTATCTGATCTATTGGCCGGTAGTCTATTTGATCTCCCGCAAATATTTTGGCTTTTCCCGCGAATGGTCGGCGCCGCTGGCCTCAGGAATTTCGATCTGCGGGGTGGCGGCGGCGATAGCCACCGGCGGCGCCATCCGTGCCCGCCCGGTGGTGCCGGTGCTGGTGTCGTCATTGGTGGTGATCTTTGCGGTGGTGGAAGTGCTGATCCTGCCCTGGCTGGCCCAACAATTCCTGTCCGACGACCCTCTGGTGGCAGGCGCCTGGATTGGCCTGGCGATCAAGACCGACGGTGCCGCGGTGGCGGCCGGTGGCATCACCGATGCCTTGATCACCGCCCGCGCCGGATTGGACGGCGTGCATTATCAGCCGGGTTGGATTCTTGCCACTTCATCGACCGTAAAGGTCTTTATCGACATTTTCATCGGCATCTGGGCTTTCATTCTCGGCAGCATCTGGACCAATGTCATCAATCCGGCACCGGCCGGCCAACGCACCAAGGCGATCGAGATCTGGCAGCGTTTCCCCAAATTCATCATTGGCTTCGTCGTCACGTTTGGTGCCACCTTGCTCGTTGCGCTGTACGGTCCGGCGCCGTTCGCGCAGAAATTGCCGGCAGCGATCGGTGAAGCGAATAATTTTCGCGTCATTTTCTTTCTGCTGACATTTTTTTCAATCGGCCTGCTGTCCAACTTCGCCAAGCTATGGCAGGAGGGATTCGCCAAACTGGTGGCGGTCTATCTGATCAGCTTGTTCGGCTTTGTGATCTGGGTCGGGTTGGCGATCTCCTGGATCTTTTTCCATGGCGTGCTGCCGCCTTTGGCCAATTGACAATCGGAAGGATCATGATTATGAGCGACGACACTCTGACGGAAGAATTGCAGAAAGCCGGCGCCGAGCCACTACTGCCGGTCGAGAAGAAATTGATCGCCGGCAGTCTGATCACCGGCTTGCTGCTGCTGCTGGTGCTGGGCCTGTTGGCCCGGCTGGGCGGCCCATAACGAGCGGCTCGGCAACGCCGCCGGCCCGGTGCTTTGCGCGCCTTGGCCGCCGATGAGCGACCATGACTTGCCATTCGTCGCCGCCCTAAACTGGTCGCCATTCATATCGGGCAATCTGATGACCAAATTTCTCTTGGGTCGATTCTTCAACCCGGCCCAGCCCTTCACGCTCGTAGAATTTTGCTGCCCGACAATCCTATCTTCTGCAACAGCGACGTGAACAACCCAGCCTTTGGCGAGTTCCTGAGGCCACCGCTGGCGCAGGTCGTCCAGTTTTACCGGCGCCGGTATCCCGGTCGATTGCCAGCTTTTTAGCCAGATCGAAGTAACGATCTCATAGTCAGAAAACTTGTAAGGACGAATCGAGATTTTCATTCGGCACTTCGTTTGTTTTCTAGGCGGATCTTTTGCGTTCAATGAGCAAGAAAATCTGGCGCCCTCCCAATCAAAATGCATGCATTCGCCTATCCTCCGCTCTGCGTCATCATCAGCCGAATGACGGGGCAAGCTTTGGGGTATCGAGGTCAGGACGTGCCACTTGTCGCAGGAGCTGTACTATGGCAGCTAATCGGCAACTTGAAACATCCTTGGCGAGAATAAGATGACTTGTGACACCGGAAACACACCGCAAAGCCTTATCGCGCCCCCTGAATTGCGCGAATTACGAGACAGCATAGACAATATCGACGCCGCATTGATCAATATTCTGGCTGAGAGGTTTAAACTTACACGCCGTGTGGGCGAATTGAAGGTCAAACTGAATCTCCCGCCAGGCGACCAAAATCGGGAAGAACAGCAGATCGCGAGATTGCGCCTTTTGGCCGGACAAGCGAAGCTGGATGAAATTTTTGCGGAGAAGCTGTTCAATTTCATAATTGAGGAAGTAATTCGTAATCACATTTCAATCAGGGAAATCAAATAGGCCATCGTCGCGCGCCGCAACAGCTATTCCGCACCCAAACGTTCGGCCAATTCTTCGGTTTGCCGCCGGATCTCCGGCACCGCGGTGCACTCCCAGAACCTGCTGCGGGTCACCGGGCCGATACCGTAAAGGCGCGGCTGCGGCCGTCCCTGGCGGTCCAGCAGGCGCAAATCGGCGTCGACCTCAAGACCGAGGCCCAAAATATCCGGGACGACTGCGCCGCGATCGAGCAAAGCGCGCACCATCTTCTGCTCGATGCGACCATAATCCGAATCCGGTCCCGAACAATTGACCACATAATCGACCGCGACACGGCGCCACCCTTCCCGGCCGCGCGGACGGTAATCGATAACAAGGCCATCCTCGCGCCGATCGATGGCGACGAATTTGCCGGCCGCCAGGGTCAATGCGCCGCTGCTAAGGGCAAGGTCGATGCGGTCGGCGACCGGTGGCGCCATGCGATGGCGGTGCACGTCCCACCATGGCCGCAAATGGCGTAGAAAGCGCTTTCGCTCCGGCAAGCTCAAGGCACCCCACCAGGCCGGTGTATGCGGCCGCAGCCCGTCGAACACGGCGCGCCAATCCCGCTCTGACGCGGCGATCCGCACCTGGCGCAGGCGCCGGCTGAGAGGCGGTGAAGAGTCTGCGTCCGGCCAGGGCCAGGCCGGCGGGCCGGCGGCGTGACGGTGCGGCAGTAGGCCACGACGCGACAAGGCGACGATCGGCCCGCGATGGCCGCGGTCGAACAAAGTGAGGACGAAATCCACCATCGTCAGTCCGGTCCCCACCACCAGCAGTTTGGCGTCACGGTCTATTCCCACCAGGGCGGTCGGGTCCCAAGGATTGGGCAGATAGCGCGGTGAGGCGGCCAGCGCTTCGGCGCCCGGCGGTATCTGCGGCGGAAAATTGCCCACTGCCAGCACCACCCGATCGACCTCGACCGGTCGGCCCCCACTCATGCGGATGGTAACGCCGTCAGCACCGAGATCCAAATCAGTGGCCTCATCGGGAAACAGGAAAAGATTGCGGTTGCCGCCCTCGGTTGAAAGCTGATCGGACAGCAGGCTTTGGATATAGCGGCCATATTGTCCACGTGGCACGAAGGAACTGCCCGGCTCTGACCCCTGATCCGCCAACCAGCGCAGAAAATGTCCCGGGTCCTGTTCGAAAGCGCTCATCCGCTCGGCGCGCACATTGAGCAAATGACTGGCATTGGCGGTTGAATAGGCCAGGCCACTGCCAAATTCGCGGTTGCGCTCGATCAGATAGACGCGTCCTCCGGGCGGCAGCCGCCGCAGCAGATGCACGGCCAGCAGCGATCCGCTGAACCCGGCGCCGATAATACCGATAGAGGGAGCGACCCGCATCGCCGGCTCAAGCCTGGCCCTTCATTTGAACTGGTTCTCAACGCGCCACTTGCGGTAGCGCTTCAACACCTCTCCCGCCATGAGGCGCGCCGGAGCATCGACCTTGGCCGCGAAATCCGGCCGTTCTGCGGTCCCCACCGTGCGCAGCAAACGGCCGAAGATGCGGGCGAACAGAAGATCCCACTTCTTGGCGTTAAGCTGGACACGTCCTTCGCTGCCATGGCCGATCACCCGCTGCATATGGGTGCGGGCACCCTCGAAATCCCGGTGAAAGGGTTGCAGCAATGGTATCAGCACCGGGCAGATCAGGGTCGTGGCGTCGTCGAGGTCATGCAGACGGCGCCACAAATCGCGATCGCTTTCGTGGGTGACGCCATCGGCCGTGACATCGAGCCGGTCGAGAGCCTGAAAAGCGATCCGGTTGGCGGCGACGATGTCGCTGCCCTCCAGACTCTGACGGGTCCACAGATCGATTCCGTCGATCAGGGATTTGGGAAACAAGGTCGGCGGTTGCGGAGCGGGCCGCAGGGTTTTGCCGTTCGGCCGCCATTGGTGGGCGCGGTCGTCGAACGAAACCAGATCCGAAAAGGACAGAGTCAGCAAGCGCAGATGAAAGCGGCGGCGACGCGGAAACTGGACACGGTAGCCGACCTCCTGAGGTTCGACATTTTCGCCGGTCAGAGTCTGGTAGGCGGTTTGCAGATAGTCCTTGACCAGTGATTCGACACGGCTGCGCAGCACCGGCTCGACTTCCCGGTTGATGCGGCCGAGAAGCTTCGAATCGATCGGCTGTTGCGTTTGATGTGCAATGTAGGCGAGCACCGTCTCACCATAACGCTGGAACAGGGTAACGAATTCGTCGGTACGCGGATCTGCCTCGATACGCCTGGCACGTCTTAAAGGTTTTGTTTCAGACATGGAAGACAACCATCAGGGAATTTCCTAAAGCCAGTGGCGCGACAATGCTCGTTACAATGTAAACGCTTACCCTATTCCCTTGTAAACTTTAATTATAATCCTGGAAAGTACGAAAACCTTGCCGCTGTTCCAAGCGGACTGCCCTGTCGCCGGAACGATGCGATGTCCTGTTCGACGCGGCTATCGGCGCCAATGTTGGTGACTTTCATAATTGCCACACTGTGTTGTGCAATTATACTCTGCATTTGGCTCGGCTCTATAGTGGTAACCGGCGCCGCTATCATCGAAATGTTGTGTAAATCGAAGGGGACTTGCCTGATCAGGGCTTATGCAAATGTAAATGTTTGGTTGATATTGATGGGTCATGCGATGGCAAAACAGTTCGATCGCTAAATTTTGGTTGTGCCGCAAATCTTGCCTGTTCGGGCAAGGGGCCGACAGGCTCGCACCGGCGCCCCTTGCGCCCGCGCCAGACGACATCAGCGATGCGCGCTTTCATGCTTTGATCGAGCATGTGCCGGCCGGCGTCGTGGTGCATGGCAGCAAATCCGAAATCCTGTTCGCCAATCATGCCGCCTCGGCCATTCTGGGCCTCAGCCAAGACCAGCTGGTGGGACGGGTGGCGATCGACCCGCATTGGCGCTTCACCAAGGTCGATGGCCAAGCTATGCCGCTCGACGACTACCCGGTCAACCGAGTCTTGCGCTCCGGCCAACCGTTTCGCGACCTGGTGATGGGCATCGAACGGCCCGATCGCGAACAGCCGGTCTGGGTCATCTGCAATGCCTTTATCGTGCTGGACGCGCAGGGCGCGGTGCGCGAAGCAGTGGTCAGCTTTACCGACGTAACCGAACTCAAACAGACGGAGCGCGCCTTGCAGAAAGCCGAGGAGCGCCTTCGGCTGATGCTGCAAGGGTCGCGCGATGCGTCGTGGGACTGGGATCTGGTGGCGGGAACCCAATATTTCTCGCCAATCTGGTGGCAAATGCTCGGCTATCTGCCGGATGAATTGCCGAACGATGCGGATTTCTGGCGCCATATATTGCATCCCTCGGATCGCACGCTTACGCTCGAGACCATCCGCAAGGCCTTGAAATCGAACCAGACCTCGTTCGAGTTGGAATGCCGCCTGAAGCACAAGGACGGACGTACCGTGCCGGTGCTGTCGCGCGGTTTGATCCTGCGCGACAGTTTGGGCAAAGCCATCAGGGTCGCCGGCACCAACAGCGACCTGTCGGAACGCAAACAGGTGGAACAGCAGATCCACCAATTGGCGTTCTATGACGCGCTGACCGGTCTGGCCAACCGTCGGCTGCTGATGGAGCAGTTGCGCAAGGCTCAGCGCGCGAGCGCAAGACGCAAACATCAGATCGCCCTGCTGTTCATCGATCTCGACAATTTCAAGCTTCTCAACGACACACTGGGGCATGGCATGGGCGATCTTCTGCTGCAAGAAGTGGCGAGACGCCTGCAGCATTGTGTGCGCACAGCAGACACGGTGGCACGCCTGGGCGGCGACGAGTTCGTCGTGATGCTGGAGAATCTCAGCGCACTGCCGCGAAGCGCCGCCGTCGAAGCCGAATTGGTCGGGCAAAAGATCATCGCCAGTCTCAATGCGCCCTACCAGCTGCAGGAAATCGAGTATCGCAACACCGCCAGCATCGGTATCGCCCTCTACAACGACCTGACTCAGGGGGTCGACAGCCTGCTCAAACAGGCCGACCTCGCCATGTATCAGGCTAAAGCGATGGGACGCAACATGATGCGCTTTTTCGACCCCGGCATGCAAACCGAGGTGGACCGCCGAGTCACCATGGAGCAGGATCTGCGGCAAGGCCTGCAACGCCAAGAAATGATTCTCTATTACCAGGCCCAATTCGACGAGTCTGGCGCCGCGATCGGCGCCGAAGCGCTGGTGCGCTGGCGGCACGACCAGCACGGCCTGGTTCTGCCGGACGATTTCCTGCCTCTGGCGGAGACCACCGGTCTGATCCTGCCGCTTGGCCACTGGGTGCTCCGCACCGCCTGCGAACGCTTGGCAGCATGGTCGAAGGACGCCCGACTGGGCCGGCTGTCGCTGTCGGTCAATATCAGCCTGCAACAGGTTCGCCAGCCTGATTTCGTCGCCGAAGTGATCTCGGTGTTGCAACAAAACGGCGCCGATCCGGGCAGACTGATGCTCGAACTGACCGAGCGTGGATTGGACGAAAACATCGACGAAATCATCGCCAAAATGGTCGCCCTGAAGCAGATCGGCGTCGGTTTCGCGCTCGACGATTTTGGCACCGGTCATTCCTCGCTCGGCTATCTGATGCGCATGCCGCTCACTCAGCTCAAGATCGACCAGTCCTTCGTGCACCAGGCGACCCATCGGCAGAGCGACGCCACCACCACGCGGGTGGTGATCGCCCTGGCCGAAAGCCTGGGGCTGACCGTCATCGCCGAAGCCATCGAGGACCAGGTCCAGTACGAGTTGCTGCGCGCCAATGGCTGCCGTCTGTTTCAAGGCAATTTGTTTGGCCGCCCCATGCCGGCCGCAGAATTCGAGTCCAGCCTGGCCGCAAATTTGCCATGATCATGCCCCAGGCTACCCGACTGCTGAACCCGGCCGGTCGCCTGGGTCCAGATTTGGAGGGCCTGATATGTTCCGCAAATCGATCACCGTCGCCGTCGCCGGCATCGTGCTGGCCGCTTCTCCCCTGTCGCAAGCGTCGGCGCATGGGCGTTCCTGGCATCATGGCGGCTGGGGACTCGGCCTGGTCGGCGCCGCCGTAGTCGGCACGACCGCGGCGATATTGGCGGCACCCTACGCCTTAGTCGGACCGCCGCCGGTTGCCTATGCCCCGCGCGCCTATTATGCGGCGCCACCGGTCTATTACGCACAACCGCCGGTCTATTATGCCGCGCCGCCGAACGCCTATGGCTACTATCCCGGCACTGGA
>Ga0302319_10006106_pt1 | contig 24031 bp, 22 predicted proteins | sample Bog_T0_2_FD_203319 | JGI IMG/M metagenome (GOLD analysis project Ga0302319, IMG submission 203319) | Peat permafrost microbial communities from Stordalen Mire near Abisko, Sweden - Bog_T0_2 | ecosystem: Environmental > Terrestrial > Soil > Wetlands > Peat | place: Sweden: Abisko, Stordalen Mire...
GCTGACGACTTCCAGCTCCCAGTGTTGCGTCTGGGGCGGAAGAAGCTGAGCGATTCGCTCGGGCCATTCGATTACTGTCACGCCATCGCTCGGCAGATATTCGTCCAGCCCGATGTCGATCGCATCCTTCTCGTTGCGGATGCGGTAGAGATCGATGTGGTACATGGGCAAACGTCCTCCGCGATATTCGTGCACGATGGTAAATGTGGGGCTGGTGACATCGCCGTGAAAACCAAGGCCCCGGGCAAGACCCTTGGCCAGTTGCGTCTTGCCGGCACCGAGGACGCCGTAAAGAGCAAAAATTTCCCCGCCGACGAGAGGTGCCGCCAATCTCTCACCGAAGGCCTGCGCGGCCTCAACGCTGTTTAAAATGGTCAAACCCATGAGCAATAAGAAGAGGTTTACGCGATTCCTTACCGCGAGGCCCCATCACACCAATACAATGCACCGGGGTGGCGAATGGCCACTTCTTTTTCAAACTTTTTGCATGCGCCGGGCTTGCGGTGAAAAGAAGTTCGTAGTCCTCGCCGTCGTTGAGCGCACCGGACAAAGTGGCCCCGCGCGCGCGCGGAATGGCTGCGGGATCGAGTTGAAAATCGACGTCCGACGCCCGTGCCAACCGCGGCAAATCGGCTCCCAAGCCATCGCTTAGATCCATGAGCGACGACGCCAGCTTGTGACGCGCCAGCCATTGGCCCTCCGCAAGGCGCGGCTCGAAAACAAGATGACGCCGCGCGCGGGTCGCGCCAAGCCGGCCCGTGACGAAAATCAAATCGCCGGCCAGCGCGCCCGATCTCAGCACGGGACGATACCCCCGGCATTCACCGAGCAGGGCCACGCTGAGGAAAAGTTGCTTCGCGCGCGTTGTTTCGCCGCCGACGAGATTGACGCGATATTTCTTCGCGACGCGCTCGATGCCGCGATAAATCGCGCGCAACCGGCGCACCGATTCGGTTTTCGGAACGCCCAGCGTTACAATCGCCGCCAACGGGGCAGCGCCCATCGCGGCGAGATCGCTCAGCGCGCGGGCAAGCGCCTTGCGTCCGATCAACTCCGGTCGCTCGCGCGGAGTGAAGTGGACGCCTTCGACAACGGCATCGGTTTTGAAGAGAAGAAAATGATTTCTCCCCTCACCGCGCAGTACGGCACAGTCGTCGCCCACGCCGGTCAGCACACGGCTCTTATCGGCTTTCCAATGGCCGGTGAGCAGATGGAGCAGACCGTTTTCGCCAAGCGCGGCAAGAGAGTCGGAAGTTGCGCTTATCACGGACTCCCCTTATCCATCAGCAGGCTCAAGCCGGTGGCGAGGTTGAAGCAGGCGTGAATACTTATGGGCACGAGGAGCGAGCCGGTGTGTTCGTAGGCGATTCCCAGGACGATTCCCAGGAACCAAAGCGGAAGAACCGCGCCCATGTTGAGATGCGCGAAGGCGAAAACACCGCCGCTAAAAAGAATGGCCGGCCAGATCGAGGTATAGTTTTTCAGGTAGGTCAAAAGGAAGCCGCGAAAAAAGAACTCTTCGATGATGGGAAAGACAATCACGGCCTGGAGCATGAACCAGAAAATCGCGGACGACTCGCTATACTGTCGGAATGTCTCGACCGATTGCTGCTCCGGGTGCGGCATTTGGAGGGCGTCGAGAATCCGCGCCGACAACTCGGTCAGCGGAGTTTCAACCAGCATGACAGCGCCAAAAATGAGCAGGCTCCACGTCAGCGCTTTGATGGGTTTCATGCGGTCGAGGCCGAATTGCGCGCGGGCTGTGCGTCCGTTTTCCGCCAGCGAACCCGCTATTCCCACAAGGACAAAAATGGCGTAGACGGCCGATTGCAGGTAGATCAACGCCATCACGCTGACGACAAAAAACCAGCCCGCAGTTGGCTGGACGACCAGCTGCAGCGGCGCGTTCTCGCTCGTGAAGAGCCGCCCGGCCCGGATTTGCTTTGCGGCATAAACGGAGACGCGAATAAAACTGACCAGCACGAAGAGGATGAACAGACCCTCGACAAAGCTCTGCAATTCCGCGCGTACGGCATTCGACAGCGTAAAGGCGAGCAGGGTCATGAGGATGACAGCGGCGCGGCTTAGCCCCCGACCGGAGGTTGCTTCTCGATGGGCGGAAAGATCACCTTCGGCTTGCCCACGGTATGACCACGGAGCGAATTGCCGTAGAGCGCTTCCTCCAGCCGGACGGGGCCGGGCGTGAGCTGAAGTTGCGCGCGGATTTTTTCCGCCGTGAAAGGCAGCGCCGCCTGCACCAGCACCGAAAGCCGCCGCAACGTCTCGGCCAAAAGGCCAAGAATGACGTCGAGACGCTTGGCCAGCGCGGGGTCTTTTGCCAGCTTGAAGGGCGCAGTCTGCTCGATGTATTCGTTGGCCCGCGCGACGAACTCCCACACCGCCTGCAACGCCAGGTGCGGCGCGAATTGCTCGACCGCGCGCTTGTATTCATCAACGACCGCATCGGAACGCAACGCAGCATCAACTTCCGTGAGATGAAAGCCGTCATAGTTGGGAACCACGCCCGCGCGATACGAATTGATCATCGACAGCGTGCGCTGAACGAGATTGCCGAGCTTTTTCCCGAGATCGCCCGTGTAGCGCGTCTCGAAACGTTCGTCCGAAAAATCGGCATCCTGGCCCAGGACCATCTCCCTAAGGACAAAATAACGGAGCGCATCGGGCCCGAATTGCTCAACGTAAGGGGCCGGATCGATAAGCGACTTCGCGTTCGACTTGCTGATTTTCGCGCCGCTATTGGTCCAAAAACCGTGCACGAGCAGATGCTTCGGCAGCTCAAGGTCGAGCGCGAGAAGTATGATCGGCCAGTAGACGCCGTGCGCGGGAATGAGGATGTCCTTGCCGATGATTTGCAAATCGGGTGGCCAGCGCAACGCGCCTTTCACCGCCGCGAACGAGTAGTAATTCACCAGCGCGTCGAACCAGACGTAGGTGACGTAATCCTCGTTGAACGGCAGCGGAATGCCCCATGCGAGCCGCGATTTCGGGCGCGAAATGCAGAGGTCGCTCAGCGGTTCAGCCAGCGCGCCCAGCAATTCCTTGCGGCGAAAGGCGGGCACGATCCAGTCGGGATTTTCCTGGATGTGTTTGACCAGCCGCTCGCGATAGGGCTCGAGCCGGAAGTAATAATTCGGCTCCTTCGTCTCAATGACCTCGCCAAAAATCTCGGGCCACTGACCGTCGACTTTGTCCTTCTCGGTGACGAATTGTTCCTGCCGCACGCTGTAAAAGCCCTCGTGCTCCTGGAAGAAAATTTCGCCCTTGTCGTGAAGCTTCTGCAGCCATTCGCGGACGATTTTCTTGTGGTTCTCGTCCGTTGTCCGCACGAAATGGGACGAAGCCACGCCGAGACTTTCGTGCAGCCGCTGAAAATGGGCGCTCATCTGGTCGGCAAAAATCTTCGGCTCAATCCCCTCGCGCTGCGCCGATTGCTGCACCTTTTGTCCGTGCTCGTCGACACCGGTGAGGAAAAGCACGTCGCGCTCGAGGCTTTTCTGATGGCGCGCGAAAAAATCGGCCAGCACTTTTTCGTACGCATGCCCCAGGTGGGGCGCGCTGTTCACGTAATCAATCGCTGTGGTGAGAAAATAGGATCCGGCCATGATGGCACTTTACCAACGGGCGCTTTTATGGCGATTTTTTAATGTAGCGGCCTGTTTCCCCTCGCTCCCAAGTTGTACTTGGGAGCGCCACCTGTTCCCCGCGAAATTCCATTTCGCGCCAACCGATCTTCTCGCCTCTGAAGCAACAAAGTTGCGCAGACAAGTGCGTTCCCAAGTGCAACTTGGGAACGAGGGAACGGAAGAATCAGCGACGGTTCCTTCGACTTCGCTCAGGACAGGCGGCGACCGCTCAAAACTCTCTAAGCGGCCTCTTTATCTGCTATTTCAGGAGCAGGGGCCTCCTCGGTCGCCGCAGGCACTTGCTCCATCGGCGCATCAAGCGGTTCCTTCAGCATCTTGAGAAAGCGTTTCATCGCGGGTGAAAGGACCCGGCCCGCCTTGTAGATGATACCGAGAGGGCGGTAATAGGGAGGGCCTTTGAATTCGACCGCGGCGAGCGTGCCGTCGCGCACTTCCTGCTCGACCGTGGCGCTCGGCACAATCGAAACGCCCGCGCCGATTTCCACCGCGCGCTTCACCGTCTCGATATTGTCGAACTCCATCACCGGGTTGAGTTCCATGCCCGCCGCGCGAAAGATTTGATCGACCGCCTTGCGGGTCGGGATGTCGGGTTCAAACCCGATGAACTTTTCCTTCTTCAATCTCTCGATGGTGATCTCGCCTTCCTTCACCAATTCGTGCGAAGGCACGCAGATGAGGATGAGCCGATCCTTGCGGAATGGTTCGATTTTCAGAGTTTTCTTGTAAACCGGAAATGCGACCAGCCCGAGATCGCTTGTCCCTTCAATCACTTCGTCGTAAACTTGGTTGGAGCGCCGGTACTCGATATGCACGTTAACGTTCGGAAATTCCCTCAGGAATTTTTTCATGTAGGGCGGCAGCTCGTGCAGCCCGATGCTGTAAACCGTGCTCAAGCGAATGTTGCCGGAGACCACGTTGCGCATCTCGGAAAGCTGATGCTGAAGCGAGTCAAATTGAAAAACGATTTCCTTGCTGGCATCGTAAAGGATATGGCCTTCGCGCGTCAGGCAGAAGCGCTTGTTGCTTCGCTCGATCAGCGGCACGCGGAAACGCTCTTCCATCGCGCGAATCTGCTGGCTCACCGCCGATTGTGTGATGAAATTAAGCGAAGCCGCTTTGCTGAAGCTGCGGGACTCCACCAAGTCACGGAATACTTTAAAAGATTCAACCTGCATCGGGCTAACATAAGCATATCTAATGAAGAGTCAAGCGACTTCTGAGAGGAATTCTTTTTGTTAAAATGACAAAAAGTATGTTTCCGGATAAGTTAGCCTGATGGACGATTTTTCCTCTCGCCTTGCCAAAGTTTACGATGATATTGCCACGGCTGCTCGACAGGCCGGACGCAATCCTGCGGAAATTGAACTCCTCGCTGTCAGCAAGACTCAACCCGTCGATGTCATCCGGGAAGCGCTCCGAGCTGGTATTACCCAGTTTGGCGAAAATAAAGTCCAGGAAGCGCGAGGAAAAATCGAAGTGCTCGAATGCGGCGTCTGGCATTTGATCGGACATCTTCAAAGCAACAAGGCCAAGGACGCAGTGCGGTTGTTCGATTCGATCGACTCGGTTGACCGTGCCGACCTTGCGGAGGAGATTAATAGCCGCGCCGACGCCCTCGGCAAAACGCAAAATGTCCTCCTACAAGTCAATATTGCGGGTGACAGCGCCAAGTTCGGATGCCCTCCTGATACGGCGCGTGCCCTAGCCGAGGCGATAAACGCTCTACCCCGGCTTTGCCTGCGCGGATTAATGACCATTCCACCTTACGCGCCCGAGCCGGAGAAATCGCGTCCTCATTTTGCCAACCTGCGCAAGTTAAGGGATCAAATCGAGGCCGATACCGGCCTGCGCCTGCCCGTGCTCTCCATGGGCATGAGCGGCGATTTCACTGTTGCCGTTGAAGAAGGCAGCACTTGTGTCCGAATCGGCACCGCCCTGTTCGGCGAACGACTTAAGCTCAAGCAGCAACGCCAAGTCGAAGAGCTTTAGTCTAAAGCTGATCCCATTTTTTTAGCCTTGACTCAAGAGAAAATTCTGGGACATTAATTGAAGTAATAGAGGGCAAAATTATGAACTTGGATTTTGCATTAAAATGCTTCGTCTGCAGCATCGCCCTCGCGATGCAGGCTCCCTTGGCTCACGGCCATGATATTTCCCTTTCCCGCACAGGTGACAATGTTAAACAGGATTCCCAGAAAAGCGTCACCCCAAGCGCAGCGCCTCTCAGTCCGGTTCCCGAGCCATCCGCAGCTTCGCTGATCCTTCTCAGCTTGGGCGGCGTTGGGCTGGCGATGAAGTTGCGCAAACGGATCTGAATAGGCAGCGAAATCTCTGTTCTAGACAACAGGGCCGTCGCGGAGCTATTCGTTGGACTACTCATGTCCCCTTCCCTTCGCAGCCCCTTTCTTTTTGGTATTTTCCTCTGCCTCGCATCGCTCGCCGCTCCCGCCGCGGACAACAAAGCGCAAGCCGTCCCGGTAGCCGCGCCGGCTTTTCTGGATATCGTCTCGTTTGAATTTCGGGCTGATGGCGAAAATCACAAAGTCGTCGTCACATCGAGTCCCACCCTGCTCCGCGTCGACGAACCGGAGGATGGCTACAGCGTCATTTACGATTCGCAAACCGACCACTACACGGGGCTGGAACACCGGAACTATACCTACTGGGAATTTTCATGGCCTGATATCCGCTCCTTGGTCGAGAACTCGAAGCGTCACGAAGCGCGGCTTCAGGAATTGAGCAACGAAGGGATCAATGGCGACATCGCGCCGCCATCCACCAACGCTCCAAGCGTCACATCGTCATCGGCTGGCGGCTCGGATGACTCCGGTTACGTCTGGCGCGCCACGACCGATAAGAAGCGCGTCTCGGGCCTCGATTGCATCCGCTGGACCGGCGATACGGTGAGCGGCGAGAACGTTGAGGCTTGGTGCTATGCCGGTCCGCTGCCGAAACTTCAAGCCGCCATCGAACGCCTCCGCGTAATTAACGAACCCATGGCGTTGGTGCCTGTCCGCACGATCATACCCGACTTCGTCTTTCCGGTGTACGATGCGCTCGTCAAAGGCGGCGTCACTCCCGTCCTCATCGCCTGGGGCGGCGACAACGACAAAAATCATTTCCGTTTCGTGGAGGCCCAAACTCGCGATGGCAAACTGAGCCTCTTCGCCGTCCCGAAGCTCTACATGAAAACGACGCTCATCACCATGGACGGTTTCATGGACAAACAACCCGTTAATCCTCAGCACCAAAGCGCCCCGCCGAAAACCTGGCAGAACCCCTAGATTATAAGGAAAGGCGCGTGCCAGCGACAGATTAGTAAAAATACTCCCCTGCTCTTCCGCAGAGACTTGCCCTCGCCGGAAACCTCGGTACACTTCCTCCATGCCTCAGGTTCCTCAGGATTATATCCCGGTCTTCCTGCAAATTGTGTCGGGACTTCTTTTCGCCGTTGGTACGCTCGCCGCCTCGGTCATTATTGGCAAGCGCGGCCGCCGCACTCACGCCAAGGATCAGCCCTACGAATGCGGCAAGGACCCCATCGGCCCGACACACTCGCGTTTTTCGATCAAGTTTTACCTCGTGGCAATGCTCTTCATCCTCTTCGATATCGAAGTCGTTTTCATGTACACATGGGCCGTCGTCTATCGCGAATTGCTTCATAACGGCCTGCTTATCTTCTATTCGATGTTCTCCTTCATCGGCATTCTATTCGTCGGATTTCTCTACGCCCTGAAAAAAAAGGCTTTCGATTGGACCCATAATCCCGGTTCCACGACTCCGCCGGTTCCGATCCTCGATGCGAGTCAACCATCGGTCGCGCCCAAGCTGTACTAAGCATCCAAGGCCGTGTTTTTCGCCGCCTTTGATCTCCCCTCCGCGCCCGCCAGCGCGGGCATCGCGTGGCCCGATGTCGCCCTCTCGTTTTTCGCCATCGTCCTGGAAGGCGCTCCCTTCCTCCTGCTCGGAGCGATCATCTCCGGCCTCGTCGATGTCTTTTTGCCCGCGGGCGTGATCAAAAACTGGCTGCCCCGCTCCAAGACCCAGGGCGTCTTCGCAGCCCTCGGCGCGGGCGTGATTTTTCCGCTCTGCGAATGCGGCGCGATGCCCATCGTGCAACGCCTCATCCGTAAAGGCGTGCCGCCCGCTGTCGCGACGATCTACATGCTGGCCGCGCCGGGACTCAACCCGCTGGCCATGTTCAGCACGTTCCTCGCCTTCCGCAACCAGGACCCGTGGCTGATGGTTGCGCTGCGTTTCGGCTTCAGCTTTCTTGTCCTGCTGTTCCTCGGTTTCTGGCTCGTCCGACTGCGCCCCGACCAGATGCTCCGCGCGGAAGTCGTCATGGGCCCCGCGCGCGCCAAGCCCGAAATGTCGCCCAACCCCGGCCTCGTCCTCACGCCGCGCCCCGGCCAGTCGCTCGGCGGCCTGCAACAATTCACCGGGGCGGTCATCCGCGACTTCACCGGCGTCCTGCTTTTTCTCGTCATCGGCGCTGCGGTCGCCGCGCTTTTCTCCACCGGCTTCAACCGCAACCTCCTCGCACCCGTCGGACAGAATCTCGTCCTCGGCCCGCTGGCGGGAATTCTTCTCGCGCAACTGCTTTGCCTTTGCAGCACCACGGACGCCTTCATCATCGCCGCCTTCGCGCCCTTTTCGATTCCGGCGAAGATCGCCTTTCTCGTGGCCGGGCCGCTCATCGACCTCAAACTCTACTGGCTTTATCGCAGCGCGTTCCAAGCGCGATTTGTCCACGCCTTGTGGTTGCGCGCCCTTGCGGCTACCTTTCTCCTGACGCTGTTTTATTCGATGAGACCGTGATTCTGCTCAGGCAGATTTAACAGAAAAACATGAAATCAGGAAAAGGCAGGGACTGACTCGGAAAATGCCCGGGCTTCCCTCCTTCCTTCATTTCATGTTTTTATGCTTTCATGTTTTCCTGTTAAAATTTTTGTGATCCTCTCGCAAGAGTTTGAGTTAAGCTCAGGATGACAATTCTTTTAAAAAAATGATCGCCCGCCAGATTTCCTTCCTTGCTCCCGCCGCCGTGATGAGCGCGTGGGCGACGGTCATGCTCCACACCATCGCCACCGGCCACATCAATCGGCTGCTCAGCCCAATGTTCCGCAATTACGTCCTGATCGCGGCCCTCGTGCTCCTTGTACTGAGCGCGCTCTACGTCCTGCTCTACCAGCCCGATTCGGAAAACGCGCGCGCCACCGGACGGCTCCGTCAACTCGGCCGCTGGCTCGTGCTGCTCGTGCCAGTCATCGCCGCGTCGATACTTTCGCCGGCGGGACTTTCCAGCACCACGATGACGAATCGCTCGTCCACCGCCGGAGTCGCGCCGATGCCGTCATGGAATGCGGCCAGCCAAAAAAGCGCTGATGCAGCCTTCGCCGCCGATCCGAACCAGCCTGTGCCCGTCGAAGTCACCGACCTCATCACCCTGAGCCGCTCGCCCGACCAAATGAAAGCCTTCGAGGGCCGCAAGGTCCGGACGGTCGGCCTATTGGTCTCCCAACCCGGAAATCCGCCAAAGCTCGTCCGCTGGATCATGTGGTGCTGCGCGGCGGACGCCCAGCCCGCATCGGTGGAACTGGGCGGCAACACCTCCGGCGACTGGAAGGACACGCAATGGCTGGAGGTCATCGGCACCGCGCAATTTCCCTCCATGCTCGGCCACGTCGTGCCGCGAATCGATGTCGAGAGCATCACGCCGACCCAGGAACCCGACGAGCCGTATTTGTCGCCTTAGAACCTATTTCTTGCGGGTGATGTGCAGCGGTTTTTTCCCTTTTTCCCCGGTGGCGAGGTTGTCTTTTTCTTTGCGTGAAAGCCCTCCCTTGCGGCGGGGAAGCTTCACGGGCACGTTTGGCGAGTGGAGGATATAGCGTATCTCGGCCAATTCCTCCTCGGAGAAATCGAGCCGGTCGAGCGTCTTGACGTTCGTCTCGAGTTGCGCGATGGAACTCGCCCCGATGACCGCCGAAGTTATCACCGGCAGGCGAAGCACCCAGGCGAGCGCCATTTCGGCGAGCGGCTGGCCCCGCTTTTCGGCCACGGCGTTAAGCGCGCGAATGACAGGCAGGTTTTTCCCCACGATTTCGGTCTTGAAATATTGGTCCCGGGACGCGCGCGAATTGGGCGGAACGCCGTTCAAGTACCGGTCGGTCAATAGTCCCTGGGCGAGCGGCGAGAAGACGATGCAGCCGATCCCTTCCCGTTCCAGCACCGTCGTGAGGCCATCCTCAATCCAGCGGTCGAGCATGTTGTAACGCGGCTGATGGATCAGGCACGGTGTGCCGAGTTTCTTCAGGATCGCCACCGCGCGGCGGGTCTCCTCCGGTTTGTAATTGGAGATGCCTGCATAGAGCGCCTTGCCCTGTCGCACGGCATGATCGAGAGCGCCCATGGTTTCCTCCAACGGCGTTTGGGGGTCGGGCCGGTGGTGGTAGAAAATATCGACATAGTCGAGCGCCATGCGCTTGAGGCTTTGGTCGAGGCTCGCGAGCAGATATTTGCGCGAACCCCAGTCGCCGTAGGGGCCGTCCCACATGGTGTAGCCCGCCTTGGTGGAGATGATGATTTGGTCGCGGTGCGCGCCGAGGTCTTCCTTCAGGACGCGGCCAAAATTGCTTTCCGCCATGCCGGGGGGCGGCCCGTAATTGTTGGCGAGGTCGAAATGAGTGATACCGAGATCAAAGGCGCGCAGTACCAACTGGCGCACGAGTTGCCGCGGAGCGGTCGCACCGAAATTTTGCCACAGGCCGAGCGAAATGCGCGGCAGGAGCAGACCGCTTTTGCCGCACCGACGATATTTCATGTTCTCGTAACGGGAGTTCATGTCCAGAGGGTGATAGCCCGCGACAGAAAGATCAATACGATATCTTCGCGAAAAATCGCAATCCCGTTGGAGCCCATTGCGAAAATTTCACGATAAGAACAGGCGGCGGCGCCCTTCAAAATATGACCCGAGTCCGAGGTTTACCCGGTGAAAATGAAAGAGGCGTCGTGCGGCCCCCTCTTGGGTTGAATATTCTCGAAACAGGCTTTTATTTATCTATGAACGCGAATACCAAACTTGGAAAAATACGGGATTTGGTGAAGTCCAAGGCGTTGGAACTTCAACCCTTCGCGGGCGAAGAAATGAACCTGCCCCAGACCGATTCTCATCGCGATGGATTCATCGACGGCGAGCGCGCCCTGGCCATGCAGGTTCTGGCTCTGATCGACGACAGGGAAGATGTGGGGGCCGAACCGCTCGAAGAAGAGATGATCCTCAGCCTGGGACGAACATAATGTGGCTGCGCCCGTGAGGGTGTGAGCTGCGCCATGACGGACGACCACTGCCGAAGAACGTGTCCCTACGGCAGCGGCTACACTCGCCGTGCGATTTTGCAGGCCTTCTTCCGCAGGCGCGCTTTCCTCTTTTTCAGCAGACGCAAGACTCGCCGCGCGGAGGGGGAAAGAGGAATCTGACTCCGGAGACAATCCTCGACCACCACGCCATCGTGATCCGCGCCGAGCGTGTCCTGTAGCTTCGCCACCCGTTCCATGACGCGGGCCATTCGCCGCCCCGGTTCGGGCTGCGTTAATTCCAATTGGTAGAGGAGCCTCTTCGCCTTTTTTCGCCACTCGTGGAAATCGGCGTCTCTTCCCGTGCGCCGCGCTTGCTTTCCCGCATGGCACATTTCGTGAAAAGCTTTCTTTACGCGCTCGCACGGAGACGGCCATGTGGCGCGGCGCGCGGCGCTCCGTTGGATATCATTCACCGACTGGCGAAGAATCCTCATCGCTTTTTGAAGCATTTGCCGCAGCTTTTTTTTTGTCGCTCCACCGGCAGTCGAGTCGCGGACTAATTTTTGAAAAACTTCCTCGAGCGCCGCCCGGTCGCGCGAGTCGGGAGGGGCTTGGCTGGCGAGTTCTTCCAGAGTCGCCTGCATCACAGCGAGATCGCGCTGATCAGCCAAAAGCCCGGCGCCTCTCCGCAACCGCGTCAGCGCCCGCGTATGCGTCGTCGATCCCATGGCCGGACGCGCAAACCAAAGCAAAGCCCGCGCGCGTTTTATGAGGAGCCGCCCCTCATGAATCAATCCGCCCATCGGCTCGCGCGAAGGCCGCGTCAGGACCTGGCCGCAGGCCGCGATCTCCCCGAGCATGCGCACAAATCCATCCTTTATTTTTTCGTGCGCCTCAATGACGCAAAGAACAGAAGACGCCGACATGGTGATAAAGTCATCCCGGATGAGCTCGTTAGCCAATGAAAGTTAATTTAAAATAGTAAACCCCCGGCTCTGCCGGGGGACTCCCAAAGTTTGACAGCTCCGGGAGTCCCTTTGAATCTCATGTGCGTGAACCGCTCAAAGTTCCACACAGGAGAAACAAATGGCAGAAACCACAGACTCATTATCCCACAGCAGGTGGGATTGCAAATATCATATCATCTTTATTCCGAAGTGCCGCCGTGCGGTGCTCTACCGGGAGTTGAGAAAGTACCTGGGGGAGATGTTTCGGCATCTGGCCCAACAAAAGGAATGCCGGATCGAGGAGGGACATTTGTTGGTCGATCACGTCCACATGCTCATCTCGATACCGCCGAAGTACGCGGTGGCGCAGGTGGTGGGCTTTATGAAGGGAAAGAGCGCCATTCACCTGGCCCGCAACTTCGGAGGGCGGCAGCGCAACTTCACGGGGTGCAACTTCTGGGCGAGGGGGTACTACGTCTCGACAGCGGGGCGAGATGAAGAAATCATCCGGCGCTATATCCGCGAGCAGCAGGAGGAGGACAAACGGGTTGAGCAACTCAAGATGTTCAACGAGTAACCAGGGCCGCCTTTAGGCGGCTCCCAGCACAAAACAACCGCTTTGAGCGGTTCACAACCCCAAGCCTCCGGCTCTGCCGGAGGTTAGTGACTTGAACAACTCGAAGCTACAATATTATTCGCGTCCCAGGCCTAAAAGAGCGGCTTTTCCGACTCCACGCGCCGTAACAAAGTGGTTCCCGACAGCAGAAGTTCCAAGTCGCCCCGCCCGATGAGAGAACCCCACCCCAGCGTCATATTGCGAAGGCCTGCGGCTGCGCAATCTCGGCGTGGCCATGAGCCGTCGGGGCGCTCGCTACCATTTAAAAAACCTGGTCGCGACCATGAAGAGGAAAAAACTGACCAAAACGATCAAGAAGAAGCTGCCGCAGATCACGCTCATGCAGACGTCCGACATGATGGTGGTAAACGGAGGAAGCTGGTTGATGAGTTGACAAATTTTCCGATACACAAAAGACGACCGCGAAGGAAGCTTGTCCGAAGCAGCAAAATATCTCTGGAGTTTGGAAGCTTCCGACTGGTCCATCGCATAGTTTCTGTCCCCAATTTTGATTTGAATGCTTTTTCCATTGGCGATGGAACGCGCCTGTTCCGGCGACAATATGAAGGAGTTATATTCAACGACTTGTCCGAAATTGGATAACGCATTGCTGACTCTTTTTTTGGTTTCGCTGATGGGGATCGACGCGCCATTGACTAAAATAATTACTTCGCCGGCGGCCGGAAGTTTGTCAGGGGCCGGAGATTTGCCGACGGTGAGAATGGAGAGGAGGGTGGCAGTAATCTTATCGGGATGCTGGGGCTGGTTGCCATCGGTCTCGTTCCGAAAGGTAAGCGTGGTATAATCAACCTGTTGATCGGCATCCGAAGGCGCGGGCACCGGCGAGGCGCTTGCCTGGGGGCTGTCGAAATAGCATACGTTCTTGACTATATCATAGCTGAAAGTGGCTCCGGGGAAGGTCGCCGTGTCAACGCTCAGGTTAGGCGATACGATGGGGGAAAAGGCAGGCTCTGGAGCAGGCGATGCTCCCGGTGTTGCGGCAGGCGTTCCACCCGGCGCATTTCCCGGCCTTGTCGCAGTGCCAGACGGGGACGGGGCAGCAGGCGCTCCACCCGGCGCATTTCCCGGCTTTGCCGCAGTGCCCGACGGGGGCGGGGCAGCAGGCGAGACGTCGAGGGATTTCGGCAGGTGAGCGAGGGCCTGGGCATAGGCCTGGGCTTTCGCTTCGGCGGCAGCTTCGTCCTGCTGTCTTTTTCTTTCCATGGCAGCTTCATTTTCCGCCTCGGCTTTTGCTTTTGCCGCAGCATCCGCATCCGCCTTTTTCTGCTCTGCCATGGCCTTTTGCTTTTCAGCGATATCCGCCAGGCGGGCGGCCTCCGCGTCATCGACGGCTTTCTTTTTCGCCGCCAGCGTATCGGGGTCCTGTCCATACTGCTTTTGGATGTCCAAGGGCAAATTTTCGTAGAGAATTTTGTCCACTCCGCCGTTATAGATGATGGTCACGCCATCATCCTCGGCCTGGATGCTGCCGACACCCGTGTACGTCTTGCCATCCCTTGTGGTTATGCTGACCCCGCTGGCCTCGGGCTGCTCGACCTTCTTGGGGTGAACCTGAACATCCACTTTGGCCTTGGCGACCCACTTCCCCGCCACCATTCGCTGGCCGCTGGAGAAATGGCTGATGTCGTCCTTGAGGATGTCGATCTGAGGCTGAAGCAACGGTTGAGCTGTCGGATACCTCGCACTGATGTCCTCAAGCGCGCTTTCGCTATCCTGAAGAGCCTTAAAATCGTCATCGGTGACCAGTTTCGAAATTTTGGTATTGGCCACAACTTCCCGGACTTGCAAGCCCGCACGGAAAGGTTGCAAGTCTTCGCGGCTGTCGAGGTGAGTATAATAGGAAGGATCAAAATAAATAATTTTGCCGATATCTTTGTTGGCGAATATCGATTGCTGGCCATCGCTACCTGTGACACTGCCTCCATAAAAATCGGTCCATACCAGATCAGAAAACAGAACATTCCTTGGATGCAAACCAGAAGCGGAAGTCAGAATTATCAAACCCTTGACCTTCGAAGTGGGAGGGTCCGCCCAGAGAACCCCGAAGCTGAGTATGAGCAGGAGAAGGTATAACGATTTCTTCATGAGCCTTAAGAATAGGAGCTATTTTGTCCCCTTGGCCGGTAAACGCAAGTAGATACTGGTCAATGTCTACAAGTCTGCCCCGCCGATGCCAAGATCATGGGTACGATCTCCTCAACCTTGCCATCCCCGGCGGGCACGGGCATACTTGGCTCTCCTTTTCGCCATGAAATTCTCGCTCCGCTGGCTCAGCCACTACATCGATCTCACCGTTCCCGTTCCGCAAATGCTCGACAAGCTCACGCTTGCCGGCACGGAGGTCGAGTCCGTCGCCGTGACCGGAGTCGCAAGCCCCCACGTCGTCGTCGCGCAAATCCTCTCCTCCGCGCAGCACCCGAACGCGGACCGGCTCAGCGTCTGCCAAGTCAACGACGGGAAGGGCACGCGCCAGATCGTCTGCGGCGCAAAGAACTACAAGGTCGGCGACAAGGTGCCGCTGGCCCTGCCCGGCGCAAAACTGCCCGGCGACTTCGTCATCAAGGAATCGAAACTGCGCGGCGAGCTCTCCCAGGGCATGCTCTGCTCCGCGAAGGAACTCGCGCTGGCCGAGGACGCAGAGGGCCTTCTCATCCTGCCGCCCGAAGCGCCCATCGGTAAAATCTTCTCCGAATACCAACCCGGCGACACGCTCTTCGACGTCGAAGTCACTTCCAACCGGCCCGATCTCCTCTCCTATCGCGGCATCGCGCGGGAAATCGCCGCCATCGGCGCGGGCACGCGCAAAGCCGTGAAGACACCAGCGATCTCGTTCCCTGATACGAAACCGGCGTGGACGGCCCGGCTCAGCGCGCCCGATCTCGGCCCTTATTATAGTGCGACGCACCTTACCAACGTCAAAGTCGGCCCCAGCCCCGCATGGTTGCAGGAGGCCATCGCTTCGACCGGCCATCGCCCGATCAACAATGTGGTCGATATCACCAACTATGTGCTTTTCGAGACGGGCCAGCCGCTCCACGCCTTCGATGCGGGGAAACTCGCCGGGCGCGTGATCGAAGTCCGGCACGCGCGCGCAGGCGAAAAGATCGAGGCGCTCGATGACAAGACCTACGAGCTGCTGCCCGACGACCTAGTCATCGCCGACGAAAAAGGCCCTGTCGCCATCGCGGGCGTCATGGGCGGCAAACCGGCCGGCGTCACTGATTCGAGCACCGAAATCGTCCTCGAAGCCGCTTGGTTCCAGCCTGCCACGGTGCGCCGCACCAGCCGCCGCCTCGGCCTCGTGTCCGATTCCTCCTACCGCTACGAGCGCCGCGTCGACCCCGGCTCGCTGCTCGCGGCGCGCGACCGCGCATTGGCCCTGCTCATCGAATTGACCGGTGCGACGATTTCCTCGGCATCTTCTGTTGTCGGCGCGCCGCCTGCCCCGCGCGGGCCGATCACCCTCCGCTCAAAGAAAGTGACGGCCCTGCTCGGTATCGAGATTCCTCTCGATATCATCGAGAAAAACCTGACCCGGCTCGGCTGCGAAAAGCGCTCGATGACGCCCAACGACGGCACGGTCTGGCAACCGCCCACCTTCCGCGACGACCTCGCGCGCGAAATCGATCTCATCGAGGAAATCGCCCGGCTGCATGGGCTCGACGGTGTTCCGTCACGGGTCACGACCGGCCTGCATCCCGAGACGGACGCCGACCGCGCCCATGCCCGCTTGTCGCGCCTGCGCCACACCCTCGCCGCTCGCGGCTGGGACGAATGCGTGACCGACGCGCTGATCGAGCGGCGGTTTGCGACAGGAGATGCGGCCCTGGAAATGGCCAATCCCCTGAGCGAACTCCAAACGCATCTGCGGCCTGCGCTCAAGACCTCGCTTTTGCAGGTCGCGGCGAAAAACTTGGCCCGGGGCGTCGCGCAACTGCGGCTGTTCGAGGTCGGTCGCGTCTACGAAAAGCGGGAGCAGTCGACCCATGAACCGCTCCGGCTGGGACTCCTCGTTGCGGGACTCGGCCAAGACGCGGCATGGTATCAAGGGGAACGTGCTGCCGATTATTTCGATCTCAGCGGCGCCATTGATTTTCTCCTAAAAAACGTTAACATTAACGTTAAAGATATCTTGGAATCAGGCCAAATAGCCCAACCTGAGCTTAAAATTCATGGAATCAAGATTCCCGTCTTTTACGCCGAAATTGCCTTGGATACCTGGCTCGCCCGCACCCCGCAGCCGGAACGTTACAAACCCGTGCCCGCCTTCCCGCCCGTCCGGCGCGACCTTGCCATCGTCCTGCCCAAGTCAGTTCCGCAGGCGCAGGTCGAGGAGACCATCCGCGCGGCCAAGGCCCCGAACCTCGAAAGCGTCCGCCTTTTCGATCTGTTCCGCGATCCCAAGGGTGAGAAGATTCCCGCCGACCAGAAGTCGCTCGCCTACGCCCTGACCTATCGCGCCTCCGACCGGACACTCACCGAACGGGAAGTCAATGAGGCGCACGATCTCGTCCGCAAGAAGCTCGCATCGACGCTCGGCTGCACGTTCCGCGAATGAATTTCCGCGTCTTGCAACATGCCGCGTTTGAAGGGCCGGGCGAAATTGCGGCATGGGCCGGGCAGCATGGCCATTCCGTAGGCGTGCATCATCTCTATCGCGGCGATTCCCTGCCCGCGCTCGACGCATTCGACCGACTCGTGGTGATGGGCGGCGAGATGAATATCTATCAATACCGGGATTGGCCGTGGCTGCGGGCGGAACAGGAATTCATCCAGGCGGCTCTCGCTCAAGGCAAACGGGTTGTCGGCATTTGCCTGGGCGCGCAACTGATCGCCGATGCGCTGGGCGCTCGTGTTTTTCAAAATGCGGAGCACGAACTGGGCTGGCTTCCAATCGCGTGGACGGACGAGGCCCGCGCCATATTCCCCGGAGTGCCGGCAAGCACGACGGTCCTGCACTGGCACGGCGATACGTTTGAGCTGCCCGCGGGCGCAACGCGTCTGGCGGCGAGCACGGGCTGTCCCGAGCAGGGTTTTCTTATCGCGAACAAATGCCTCGGCTTGCAGTTTCACCTGGAAGTCGATCCGTCTCTGGTGAAGGAGTTCGTGGAGGGCCAGGGCGAGTGGCCGACGGGGCCTTACACGCAAACACCCGAGGCGATTTTGAGCGAGGCGGCTTCGTACTGTGACCAGAACCGGCGGCTTCTGCACGGGATGCTGGACCGGTTTTGCGGGTAGCCGAATGGGACTTATATGACGAATAGGACTGATAGGACTTGGAATCCAGTCCTATAAGTCCCATGTGTCTTATGAGTCCTATGCTCCCGCTACCAGCATCGCCGCGCCGAAGACACCGGCGCTGTCGCCGAGGGTGGGCTTCAGGAGGGCCGCCTCGAACGTGGGATTGAAGATGGCAGCGGTAATTTTTTTGCGGGTTTCGTTGGTATAGAGGGCCTCGATGTTGCCAACACCGCCGCCCAGAACAATCGCGTGGGGATCGAGAACGTCGATGATGATGCCGATGGCCTTGGCGAAGGTATCGGTGAGACGCGCGACGGTCGCCTGCGCGGCGGGATCATCCTGGGCTTGGGCGCGCTCGACGATCTCCTTCAATTTGCGCGTGTGGCCCGACTGCTCCGCATAAAAGCGTTCGAGAGCGGGTCCGGCAATGAACGCCTCGACGGTGCCGCGCGTGCCGTAGTTGGAAAGCGGGCCGTTGGGATCGAGGACAAGTTGTCCCCACTCGCCGGCGATGCCGTGGCAGCCGTTGAGCACCTGGCCGTTGATGACAATGCCACCGCCGACGCCGGTGCCGAGGATGACGCCGAAGACGCTGGGGAATCCGCGCCCGGCGCCGAGGGTGGCCTCAGCAAGTGCGAAGCAATTGGCGTCGTTGGCCATGGTCAATTCCACTCCCAAATCGGATTCAAGGTCTTCCTGAAGCCGCCGGGTGTTGAGGCATTGTGTGTTGGAATTCTTGAGCTTGCCGGAGTGGGGATCGATGACTCCGGGCGCGCCGAGGCCGATGCGTTCCGGCAGCAGCAGGCCGCTCTCCGCGCGGATCATTTTGACGAGCTTGCGGATTTGCGCGCGGATGTGGTCGTAGCCCTGCTGCGATTCGGAAGGAACGCGCATGCGGCAGACGGGACGGTCGAGCGCGGCGGGATCGAGAATGACGGCCTCGATTTTGGTGCCGCCAAGATCGATACCCCAGAGGTGTGACATATATCGTGTAGATTAATTTTCTCGTTCCCAAACTCTATTTGGGAACACACTTGCTGAGGCAACTCCATTGCCGATCTCGTGCGGATGGAGGTTCATGCAGCAATAGAATTGCACCGACAATCGCGTTCCCAAATAGAGTTTGGGAACGAGGAGATGAATTTAGAGCGTGAGCCAAAATCAAATTGAAATCAAGCCGCGCCAAAAATCGGTAGTGTCCTAATTTGGAAAATGCCCGTCTGTGATTACTCTAACCAAGATCCCTGCGAGGACGATGACAGCTATCAGAGCGAAATAACGGATGATCTTATAGCTCATCGTCCCCTGAACATTTCTCGCACGAAGATGATCGCAGCATCTGAACAGCGTCAGCATGAGCATGAGGCAGGTAATAAGCTTTAAAAATTCTATCATTTCCCTTGCGTCACGATAGCGATTTTAACGGCGGTTCTACGCCGCTTCCTTGTCCTGCTTGCGGCGGATCAGCGGCGACTTTTTCCCGTCGACCACCGCGCGATTGATCGTCACTTCGAGAATGTCTTCGCGCGAGGGGAGATCGTACATGAGGTCGAGCATGAGCTTTTCGAGGATGGCGCGAAGGGCGCGCGCGCCGGTGCCTTTGCGGACGGCTTCCTGGGCAAGGGCCTTGAGGGCGTCCTTGGTGAAGGTGAGTCCGACGTTGTCCATGGAGAAGAGTTTGGCGTACTGCTTGGTGAGGGCGTTCTTGGTATCGGTGAGCACGCTGACGAGTTCCTCTTCGGTGAGTTCGTCGAGAACGCTGACCATGGGCAGACGTCCGATGAATTCGGGGATGAGGCCGTAGCTGAGCAGATCCTCCGGTTCGACCTGACGCATGACGGCGCTGGGCGGCAGCGGGGCCTCGGTCGTCTGGGGCACATGGGGGCGGCCAAAGCCGAGGATGTTGCTGCCGACGCGGCGGCGGATGATTTTATCGAGGCCGACGAACGCGCCGCCGCAGATGAAGAGAATCCGCTCGGTGTTGACCTGGATATATTCCTGGTGCGGGTGCTTGCGTCCGCCCTGGGGCGGGACGTTGCAGACGGTGCCTTCCAAAATTTTGAGCAAGCCCTGCTGGACGCCTTCGCCCGAAACGTCGCGGGTGATGGAGACGTTGTCTGTCTTGCGCCCGATTTTGTCGATCTCGTCGATGTAGACGATGCCGATCTCGGCGCGCTTGACGTCATAGTCGGCGTTTTGGAGCAGGCGCAGAACGATGGTTTCGACGTCCTCGCCGACGTAGCCGGCCTCGGTGATGGTGGTGGCGTCGGCGATGCAAAAAGGGACGTCGATAATGCGGGCCAGCGTGCGGGCCAGGAGCGTCTTGCCGGAGCCGGTCGGGCCGATGAGCAGGATGTTGCTCTTTTCGATCTCAACATCGTTGGCGGAATTGAGCGCGATTTCGGTTTTCTGGCGATTGGACTGTGAGGCAACGATGCGCTTGTAATGGTTGTGCACCGCGACGGCGAGGGTCTTCTTGGCGAAGTCCTGCCCGATGACGTAGCGGTCGAGCTCGCGCTTGATGTCGACCGGCTTGATGAGGGAGACTTCGGTGTTGGAGCGGCGGGCTTCTTCCTTGGTTTCCTTGTCGAGGATGTTTTTGCAGACGGTGATGCAACTGTCGCAAATATAAACGCCCGGCCCGGCGATGAGCTTGCGCACTTCCGCGTGGCTCTTTCCGCAGAAGGAGCACATCGTCAGATTTGCAGGGCGGGCCATGGGAGTTCTCTATTTAAGTGTATCGGCGGGAGCGTCGGGAATTTCACGACGAGATTTAACCACCTCGTCAACGATGCCATAGTTCTTGGCCTCTTCGGCGCTCATGTAATTGTCGCGTTCCATGTCCTTCTCCACAGTTACCAGCGACTGCCCGGTATGAGAGGCCATGATCTCGTTGAGGCGCCTTTTGAGGAGCAGAATTTCCTTGGCCATGATGCTGATGTCGGTGGCCTGACCGCGCGCGCCGCCGCTGGGCTGGTGGATCATGATGCGCGAGTTCGGCAGCGAAAAGCGTTTGCCTTTTGTGCCCGCCGCAAGCAACACCGCGCCCATGCTGGCGGCCATGCCGATGCAATAGGTGCCCACGTCGCAGGTCATGAACTGCATGGTGTCATAGATGGCCATGCCGGCGGTGACGTCGCCTCCGGGCGAATGGATGTACATGCTGATGTCTTTTTTGGAATCTTCCATCTGAAGGAACAGGAGTTGAGCGATGATCATATTCGCCACGGTGTCATCGATCGGCGTACCGAGAAAAATGATGCGATCTTTCAACAGGCGGGAATAGACGTCCATCGGGCGCGTCTCTCTCCCCGTACTCTCATAGACCGTCGGATTGGGAACATAGGAATTCATCGTATCTTGCATAGGTATGGGCGTTAAATTACTCCGACTTTGCTTCTTGCAAAAGGAAATCCAGCACCGCATTGCGTAATAATTGCTCGCGGATGGGGCCGAATGCGTTGTTTTTGCGGATTTTTTCGACCATCTTTTCCATGGTGATGCCTTCGCGCTGCGCGAGAAAAGCGACGTGCTGGACGACCTGCTCGTTGCTGACTTCGATTTTCTCCTTCTCGGCGATTTGCGCCGCGATGAACTTGAATTTGAGCGAATCCCGCGCGGACTTGGCGGCGTTGCGGAAGATTTCGTCTTTCTTTTCTTCAAGCATGGTGGCCGGGACGCCGCGGGCCTGGTTTTCGGCGACGATGTCGTAGACCATGCCGTGGGTTTCCTCATCAACAGCGGACGGGGGCAATTCAAATTCAATAGAGGAGATGAGCTTCTGCACGATCTCGTTGCGGGCGGCGCTGCTGGCCTGGTTTTGCTTTTCCTGCTGCATGTTTTCGCGAATGCGATTTTTCAGGTCGGCGAGGCTGATCTTGGCGACGTCCTGCGCAAAGGCATCGTCGAGGTCGGGCGCGTGCTTGACCTTGATCTCCTTGAGTTCGACGTCGTACTGCGCCTTTTTGCCGGCAAGCGTGGCTTCGGGGAAATCGGCGGGAAATTCGACATCGACCGTCCGCTTTTCGGCCTTATTCATGCCGACGCATTGCTCGGCGAACTTCGGAAGGAACCCTTCGGCGCGCATCCAGAGCCAGAAGTTGGGGTTGTGGGCGATGTTTTTCGCCTCGGGAACGAGATCAACGAGCGGCTTGCCGTCGAGCTTGCCGTCATAGGAAATCACCGCGAAGTCGTCCATGGCGAGCGGGCGTTCAGGGGCGTCGTCGAATTTCGCGCGCTGATCGGCGAGGCTGGCGAGGGTCTTGTCGACTTCCTCCTCCTTGACCTCGACATCCTGCTTTTTGAGGACGAAGCCCTTGTAATCGGGCAGGTTGAAGTCAGGGACGAGTTCGACGATGGTGGAGAAGCTCAGGGAAAGGCCTGCCTGGTATTTCAAATCCTCGATTTCGGGCTGGCTGACGACGCGGAGTTTTTTCTCGGTGACGGCCTCCCGATAAGCCTCGGGGACGAGGGTGCGCTGCGCTTCGCTTTCGATGTCCTTATGGAATTTTTTCAGGATGACGGCAAGCGGAGCGTGTCCGGGCCGGAAACCGGGAATGCGCGCTTCCTTCTGAAAGTCGCCGGCAACCCGGTCGTAGGCCTGCTTGACCCGGTTGGCGGGAACTTCGATTTTCAGGCGTTTCTTACAGGGGGCGACGTCTTCAACGGTGATATTCATGGGCTGTTCAGCCTAGGGCGTGCTTTGAAATAGGGCAAGGTCGTTGCGCGTCGATTTTGAGCTGGCGGCGGTTTGGCACGCAGACAGCTTGTTGTTTCCCAAACGAACTGTTCATGATATTAAGAATGAGAGGCTTGGGCGAGAGCCCGCCGCCTTTTCGCGCATGACCGACCCTGACAACCGAACCGCAGTTGAGCAGCCGGCAGATTTTAGCTTTGGCGCACGCTCCTTCCATTCGGCTCTTCTTCTCGGCCAGCTCTTGGGAATGCTCACGATCCTGCTGGGACTGAGCGTCCTGACGGGCTGGGCGTTTCATGTTGAAATCCTCAAGGACGTGCTTCCCGGATATGTGGGCATGGTGCCGAACACTGCCGTTAGTTTTATGCTTTCCGGCGCGGCTCTATTGATCGGGTATCTCTCCCGACCGCATGCCTGGAAAAAAAAATGCTCTTTGCTCCTGATTCTCGTGACCCTTTTTATCTCCGCCGTGACGCTCGTCGAGTTTGTCTCCGGCCAGACATTTAGCATCGATCAGTGGCTTTTTTCGGACTCTGTCGCCTCGATGGCCATCCCTCATCCGGGACGCATGGCGCCGAATTCTTCCGTCGTCTTCCTGCTTTTCGGCTCCGCCCTGATTCTGCTCTCGCGCGGACCGCGAGGAGCCCTGACAGCACAGGTGCTGGCCGTGGCAGGCCTCTTTGTCGCGCTGCTGGCATTGATCGGCTATTTGTTTAACGCCCAGGTTTTCGTCTCTTTTTTTTCACCGACGCAGGTGGCTTTTCCAACCATCGTTGGGATTTGGCTGCTCGGTGTGGCGATCCTTTGCGCGCGCCCCAAAAAAGGGCTGATGATGACCGTGCTGGCGAACACCCCGGGAGGTTTCATCGCGCGGCGGCTGATCGCGCCGGCGATCATCGCTCCGATTTTCTTCGGCTGGATCGCCTTTGAGGGACAGCGGCTGCAGTACTATGACGCCGGCTTTACCGTTTCATTCATCGTGCTCTCCAGCATCATCGTCATCAGCGTCCTGACGACCCTGAGCATCATGGCGCTCAACCGCATTGAAATCGAACGCAAGCGCCTGAGCGACGCGCGCCTGAATGCGGATGCGCGGGAAGTCGGCGCGCTGGAGGCGTCGCGGCTGAAATCGGAGTTCGTCGCCAATGTCAGTCACGAGATTCGCACGCCGATGAATGGCGTCCTGGGCATGACCAGCCTGCTGCTCGATTCGCCCTTGACGGACGACCAGCGCGAGCACGTCGAAACCATCCGGCAAAGCGGCGACGCGCTGCTGACTCTCGTCAACGAGATTCTCGACTTCTCAAAGATCGAGGCCGGCAAAATCGTGCTCGAAGAGAAGCCTTTTTCGCTGGCGGCCTGCGTCGATGAAGTGATCAATCTTCTGGCCCTGACGGCGCGGCGCAACAAGATCAATCTCATTTCCTTTATCGAGCCGCATGTGCCCGGCGGGTTCCTGGGAGATGCCGCCCGCGTGCGGCAAATTCTTCTCAACCTCGTCGGCAACGCCGTCAAATTCACCGACGAGGGCGAGGTCTCGCTC
>Ga0302319_10006107_pt1 | contig 24027 bp, 22 predicted proteins | sample Bog_T0_2_FD_203319 | JGI IMG/M metagenome (GOLD analysis project Ga0302319, IMG submission 203319) | Peat permafrost microbial communities from Stordalen Mire near Abisko, Sweden - Bog_T0_2 | ecosystem: Environmental > Terrestrial > Soil > Wetlands > Peat | place: Sweden: Abisko, Stordalen Mire...
AGTTTCCTAATTCCCCTTTGGAATTGCCGACGCGTCGAGTCTGCCGATGCGGCCTTTAGGGCCGACGATGAAGGGCAGCGAGAGAGCATTCCAGTTGCCGTTGTCGAGCGGCCGCCAGGTGCGGCCGTCGTCGCGGCTGATGTCGGAGCCATTGGTGCCCGCGGTGATCCATACCTTGAGCGAATCGGACCATTGGACGGTAGAACGATAGCCGTGCGGCCGAGTGGTGGCGGCGGTCCAATGCCGTCCGCCATCGGACGATCTTGCAGCCGTGCCGATGGATGCGTTGGGCTTGGTGTAATCCCCGCCCACGGCCATCCAGTAACGCCAATCGCGGCAATTCAAAGAAAAGATTCCGGCAGCCTCACTTCTTGGAAACGATGAGATCGCCGAACTTGTCCAGAGCGCCGACCGGCTGCATGGGTCACACTCGTAAAAAATCTTCGCACCGGAAGGGCCGCCAGTGCCGAATGCGGCAATTCCATCCGACCAGTTCGCGAGCAGTGACGAATTGCTTGCAGCGAATGCACCCTCCTTCAACTTGCTTCGAAGACCAATGTTTTGTTCTTTATGCCAGTGCTCACCGCCATCCTGCGAATCAAAAACCGAGAACTGTCCTTCTACTGGATCGCCCAGAATCATCAGGCTCGTCTGATCCGCGACGCTGACAGCGTCCCAGAATCCGTCCTTATCTGGATTGGTATAGAGAAGCCTCCACGTCTTGCATCCGTCCGAGGTCTTGTACAGCCTGCTCTTATCGCCGAGCCCCGACGCCATAACAATGGCGGTATCGCAATCCCAGGCCTGCACTCCGCGAAAATCCAGTGTCATCCCATCCTTCGCCGCATCCGGCACAGCGCATTTCGTCCAGTGCGCACCGCCATCGATCGTCTTCAGCACAGTCCCCTCAGTCCCGCTTGCCCAGGCCACCGTCCCATCCACCGAGTCAATCCCTCGCAACCCGGCCGTGGTGCCCGATTGCTGCATTTGCCAGACTTGCTGCGCAGCGGACTGCGGCTCGACCTGCGTCAATGCCGGCGCCTGGGATTGACATGCGGCAACTGCGGTCGCGAAAAATAGGAAGACGCTCAGCCGGCTGGAGTCCATGGGTGGCAGTATAGTTGCGCACCCAGGCAACGCTCATGTGTCGATACAGCATCGCCCCCGAAGCTGTTTGCAAGCTGGGAAACGCTGCTTCTCGTTGGCGGGGTTTTTGCGGCTTGCGAGCCCATCCTCCTGTACACTTGAAGTGCTTATGGCCATCAAAGAAAAACTTCCCATCGGGATTTTGGGCGCCACCGGAATGGTCGGTCAGCGCTTCATTCAGCTGCTCGAAAACCATCCCTGGTTTGAGGTCGCGTGGCTTGCAGCCAGCGACCGCTCCAGCGGCAAATCGTACGGCGAAGCCGCCAAGTGGCGCCTCGATACCCCGTTGCCCGACCGCATCGCGCGCATGACGGTGCAGCCGGCTGAGCCGACTGGCTCCCCGAAGATCATCTTCGCCGCGCTCGACGCCGCCATTGCCCGCGAGATGGAGCCAGCATTTGCCAATGCCGGCTGTGCCGTTGTCTCCAACTCCAGCGCCTATCGCATGGCCCCCAACGTCCCCCTGGTCATTCCGGAGATCAACGCCGATCACCTGCACCTCATCGAGGAACAGCCTTCGCGAGCGGAATCCGGCGGCTACATGGTCACCAACCCGAATTGCTCCACCATTGGCCTTGTGATGGCGCTCAAGCCCATCGAAGAGAGGTTCGGTATCGAGCAGATCTTCGTCACCACCATGCAGGCAATTAGCGGCGCGGGCTACCCCGGCGTGGCCTCCATGGACATCCTCGGCAACGTGGTGCCCTACATCGGCAGCGAAGAAGAAAAAATGGAAGCCGAGACGCTGAAGCTCCTGGGCATGCTGAATGGCAACGTCGTTACGCCGCTTTCCGCAAAAATCAGTGCTCACTGCAATCGGGTTGCCGTGGAAGACGGCCACACTGAGAGCGTGTCCATCAAGTTGGGCAACAAACTCGGCCGTCCCGCCACGCACGAGGATCTTCTCGCCGCGTGGGCTGAATTCCGTCCCTTGGCCGGCCAGGGGCTGCCCACAGCGCCCGATCAGCCCGTCCAGTGGGCGCCGCAAAATGACCGGCCGCAGCCGCGGCTCGACCGCAATCGCGGCAACGGCATGGCGGTGACCGTCGGTCGCCTGCGCCCTTGCCCGGTGCTCGACTGGAAGTTCACCGCGCTCTCGCATAACACCATTCGCGGAGCCGCCGGAGCCGCCATTCTCAACGCTGAACTACTCGCAAGCCTAGGAAAATTAGAGCCGGTCGCTGCAGCTGCCGCGGGCGCTTAGCAATCTGGGAAAGATTCAAATGAGCCTGGTTGTCATGAAGTTTGGCGGCACCTCGGTCGAAGACCCGGCCGCAATCAACCGCACCGCAGCCATCGTGGCCGGCCGCGTTGCCCAGGGCAGAAAGCCAGTCGTTGTGGTCAGCGCCATGGCCAAGGTAACCGATCAGTTGCTGCGCGCCGCCGCAGCCGCAGCGTCTGGAGACCGCACCGGCGCTCTCGCCATCAGTTCGCGCCTGCGTTGCCGCCATCGCGACACGGCTTTTGCGTTGGTCAAGGACCCTGCCGACACCGCCGCACTGCAGAACCTCATCGATCAGAAGTTCGATTCGCTCGATGAAATCCTGCGCGGCCTGGCCGCCATTCTCGAACTTACCCCGCGCATCTCCGACCTCATTGTGAGTTACGGCGAGCGCATCTCCAGCCGCATCGTCGCTGCCGCGTTTCGTGAGCGCCAAATCGACGCCGTACCCATTGACGCCCGCGATATCATCGTCACCGACTCGCAGTTTCAAAAAGCAGTCCCGCAAGACTTGATCATCGAGAAGCGCGCCCACGAGCACCTGGACGCGCACATCGGCGTAGGCCGTGTTCCGGTGATGGGTGGCTTCATTGCGTCCAATGAAGCGGGCATCACCACCACGCTGGGCCGCGGCGGCTCCGACTTCACCGGCGCCCTCATCGGGGGCGCGCTCTCCGCCGACGCCATTGAAATCTGGACGGACGTTGACGGCATTATGACCGCCGACCCGCGCGTCTGCCCTGACGCTCTGCGTGTCAAGACCATCAGCTTTGAAGAAGCCGCCGAGCTCGCTTACTTCGGCGCCAAGGTGCTGCATCCCGCCACCATTCTGCCCGCTGTAAAAAAGAACATCCCAGTCCACGTCCTCAACAGCCGCAACGCAACCTGCGAAGGCACGCGCATTACCTCGCTGGCCCCGCCGTGCGGCAGCCCCTTCAAATCCATCGCCGTCAAAAAGAAGCTCTCCATTATCGACGTCGTCGCCAGCCGCATGTTGATGACCCACGGATACATGAAAGACATCTTTACAATTTTCGATAAGCACCAGTGCCCAGTCGACATGGTCTCGACCTCCGAAGTCAGCGTCTCGCTCAGCGTGGACTCGAATGACAAGCTGCCCGCCATCGCCGCCGATCTCAGCCAACTGGCCGATGTGAAATACGAAGGCCGCAAGGCGCTCATCTGCATGGTCGGCGACGACATTCGCGGCCGCAGCGGCATGGCGGCGCAGGTCTTCACGGCGATCCGCCACATCAACGTGCGCATGATCTCCCAGGGCGCCAGCGAAATCAACATGAGCTTCATGATCGACGAAGACGATGCCGACGAAGCCGTCCGTTCCCTGCACGCCGCCTTCTTCCAGAACCCCGACCCGAATGTCTTCGACGTAGAAGCGCGCAAGGCGCTTGCCGGATGACAGGTTACAGATGACAGGTGGCAATAAGCGTTGTCACTGCGGAAAATTCACGGGCTCCCAAACTGTCCTCTATCGGCGGCTCCCTGTCTGCTGTAATCTGTCATCTGTAATCTGTCATCTGAAGGAATCCCCATGCTCGTCCTGGTCCTCGGCAAAGGCAAGACCGGCTCGCTCGTCGCCCAGGTGGCCCGCGAGCGGGGCCACGGCGTCCGCGTCTACGATCTCGCGGAGAATCCTCACGCCTCCGCCCTGACCGCGCCCAACCTGGCCGGCGTTGACGTGGTTATCGACTTCACCACCGCCGAGGCCGCGCTCGAAAACATGCGCGCCATCCTCGCTCTCGGTTGCCGCATCGTCGTCGGCACCACCGGCTGGTACGCTCACCTCAATGACATGAAGGCCCTCGCCACCAAGCGCGGCGGCGCACTGCTCTACGGCGCCAATTTCTCGATCGGCGTGCAAAAGCTTTTCCGCCTCACCGCCGAATTGGCCACGCTCGACGGCTACAAATTCTCCATCACTGAAACCCATCACGAATCCAAGCTCGACGCCCCTTCCGGTACGGCGATCACCTTGCTGCGGATCATCGAGTCAGCCCAGCCCGGCGCGAGTGTCGAAGTCACATCGCACCGAGTAGGCGACGCCAAAGGTGAGCACATCGTCACCGCGACCGGTCCCGACGACGTCCTCGAACTCCGCCACGACGCCCTCAGCCGCAGAGGCTTCGCGCTCGGCGCCGTCCGCGCCGCCGAATGGCTTGCCCACAATTCCGGCGCCCACGACTTCCGCGAGATCTTCGAGCAGTTGTAGCGGCAACAGCGCATTCCGATGCGGCAGCACCAGAGTGGTTAGTGCCAATTTGCAATGAGTGGATATGGCGACCGCCCAATTCCGACTTTACCCTACGGATTCCTTGCTTCGCCCCGCAGCGCTTTTGCAAATCAACGGTTACAGGGGTCCAAAGAATGCGTTTGACCGGCGTCGGCCATCTTCTATTCGCCCTCGGCCTCGCGGGCCTCGGCGTTCTCAGCCTCTTTTCCGGCGATTTCCCCTACTCCTGGCAGCCCGTTCCCCCGTGGGTGCCGGGGCGTGAAATTCTTGCACATTTGTCCGGCATTCTTCTGCTGGCCGGCGGCGTCGGGTTGCTGATCAAGCGCACCGCCGGTCCCGCTGCCTCCATTCTGGCCTTCTATCTGCTTGGCTGGGTCCTGGTGCTGCAGGCGCCGCGCGCTGCACAAGCTCCGGGAGATATGGGCATGTGGCTAGGCGTTGCCGAAAGCACTGTCCTTTTCTCCGGCGGCTGGATCCTCGCCGCCATTCTCGCCGGACCACAAACCCGCGCCCGCATGCCGTTCCTCACCGGCGAGGGCGCCATGCTTATTGCCCGCATCCTGTTCGGAATTGCATGCCTGGTGCTGGGCCTTTCGCACTTTGTTTATACCGCTGCAACCGCGAGCATGATTCCTGCATGGATCCCTGCTCACATAGGCTTCGCCTACTTCACCGGCGCCTGTCATTTCGCGACAGGTCTCGGCATTCTTTCGGGGGTTTTCCCCCGCCTCGCGGCCACGCTTGAAGCCACGATGATCAGCCTCTTTGTGCTCCTGCTGCATATCCCCGCCGCCCTTGCGGAGCCGGCCAGCCGCCTGCTGTGGACCATGGTCTTCGTGGCTGCAGCCCTCGCCGGCGCGGCATGGGCTAACGCGTCGTCGCTCAAAAGCACCGCATGGGGCTGGACCCGCTGGTCTCCACAACAGCCGAAGCTGGTTGTCGTTGGCCCGCAGAGACAGACTCCACGGTCAGCCCAGACAGCGCCGACAGTTCGTAATGCGTCTCCGCCGCTATAATCTCTCCTGAGATGGAAACAACAGGTTGCGGTACGGCAATCGTCACGCCCTTCAAGGCGGACGGCTCATTGGATGAAGAGGCGCTGCGCGCGCTGGTGAACTGGCAGATCGACTCCGGGATCGACTTTATCGTGGCCTGCGGCTCCACAGGCGAAGCGGCCACGCTGGACGAAGAAGAATGGCTGACGGCCGTGCGCCTGGTAGCCGAAGCTGCCGCGGGACGCGTCCCGGTATGGGCCGGCTGCACCCACAACTCCACGCGAACCCTGCTGCGCCTTGCTGGACGCCTGCGCCAGGTGCGCGGGATTGACGCTGTGCTCTCCGCCAACCCCTACTACAACAAGCCCTCGCAGGAGGGCCAGTTTCAGCACTTTCTGGCGCTGGCCAAAGCGATCGACCCTCTGCCCATCACGATCTACAATATTCCTGGCCGCACCTGCGTCAACCTCGATCCGGAGACCGTCCTGCGGCTGGCCGAAGCCGCGCCCAACATCCAGGCCATCAAGGAGTCGAGCGGCAAGCTGCCACAGATTTCCGAGCTGATGCACATTCTTCCCCTCGGCTTCAAGATCTTCTCCGGCGACGACAACATGGCGCTGGCCTCAATTGGCGTGGGCGCGCACGGCCTTATCAGCGTGGCCGCCAACGAGATTCCCGCCCAAATGGGCCACATGATCCGCGCCGCCCTGCGCAACAGCTGGGCCGAGGCTCGCGAGCTCGAGCGCCGCTACGCCGGCCTCATCGACGCCAACTTCTGGGACTCCAATCCCACCCCCGTCAAGACGGTGCTCAGCCTCATGGGCCGCTGCTCCGACCACGTGCGTCTTCCGCTGGTGCCGCCCTCCGCCGCCACTCGCGCCAAGCTGGAACGGCTGGCCGGCGAGCTAAGCCTGCTCAACCACGCGCCCCTTCCTGACGACTACGTAGGCCAGTTCTGATTGGTGTGAGCAGGCTCACAGGCCAAGGCGCACTCAACAGGCATATAATTCGGCGTGAAAAAAATCATCAGCTGCAAGATGCCTGTAAGCGACACCTGCAACTGGGAGGGCTACCATGCTGAAGCCGTTCTCGCTCCTCTCCGCCGCGGTCCTTTTTGTGATCGTGCCCACTCTATCCCCCGCACTTGCCGCAGGGGGTTCGCCTCAGGACAACAATCCCATTAAGACGACCACCGCCTCCCGTGAGAAGGCTAAGAAGCTCTACAACGTGGACTGCGCAATGTGCCATGGAGACAACGGGAACGGCAAGACCGACATGGCCAAGGACATGACTTTGCCCCTCGCCGATTGGACCGATCCCAAATCGCTGGCCACAGTCCCGGATAAGCAATTGTTCGACGCGATCCGCAAAGGCAAGGGGGACAAGATGCCTCCCGAAGATGTGGGCCGCGCCAAGGACGAGGAAGTCTGGCAACTGATTGCCTACATCCGCGGTTTCTCCAAGGGCCAGCCTTCCGCCCCCTCCGATGCCGCTCCGGCTGCTCCGGCCGCCGCAAATCCCGGCAGTTAGAAATGGATTCCAGGGTGCGGCTTTCCGCCGCCCCTGCCCGTTTTGGTGCCTGCCGCTCTCCTATGATTCGAATGCCAGGCAATTGGGCTAGCCTGATTCGAGCAGCTTTCAAATGCAAAAGCGCCGTTGCCCGCTATTATGATCTCTATGCCGCCCACATGCTAGTATGAGTTCCGTGGTGCGGCTCTAGCACGCGCCGGAAGTGAACCTCTAGAGGAATCCAGCCGGCGATGTTTTTTGCGCCTTTTTCAGCTCTCGTCACAAAATGCGCTGCGCGATGCAGCATGCCAATGCCAGAGCGTTTCCATCCCTCGTTGACGGAAAAGAGCCTGGGGATTCTGCTGTTGTTCGCTTTGCTTCCGGTGATCCCGACGAGCACTGTCGCCCAGGAACAACCTGCGAAGTTCGAAGATCTGGCCGCCCGCGCCGCTGCCGCCCGCGAACAAGAGAACCTTCCGTTGGCGATCGAACTGTACGGTCAGGCCGAGCAGCTCAAACCCGATTGGCCCGAGGGCTGGTTTTACCTGGGCTTGCTGCAGTACCTTTCCGACCGATTCCCGCCCGCCATCGATGCCTTTAACCATCTGCTGGCGCTGCAGCCAAATTCGCCGGCGGTCATGGCCTTGCGTGGCATTTGCGAATTTGAAACCGCCGCCTATGACGATGCGCTGCGCGATCTCGACCAGGCAGTAAAAGGCGGCGCGGCAAACGAGCCGCACAACGAGCCGATTATCCGTATCCACTACGCCGAATTGCTGGCCCACGCCGGCCGTTTTCAACCTGCGTTGATTCAATACCGGACTTTGGCGTCGAAGCAGGTGGATGACCCGGACATGCGGCTGGGCGTAGGATTGGCCGGAATGCAGAGTACAACACTGCCCGAAGATGTTTCCTCGGAGGATCGGGAGCTATATACGGCCGTGGGCAACGCTGGGTGCGCATTCCTCTCCGATGACAGCCAGACAGCAGACACGCTTTTCAGTAAATTGTTTGCGCAATATCCCACGACACCGGAGCTGCATTTTTTCTATGGCACCTTACTTTCGATGCGCGGCGCGGAACTGGCTATTCCTCAGTTTCAGAGCGAGGTAGCCATTGCGCCGAACAATGTGCAGGCGCACGCTCTTCTGGCCTTTTGGCTGATGTTTGCCGGGCGTTTCGCCGAGGCCCGGCCGGAAGCCGAACTGGCCGTTGCGGCGGCGCCCAACATGGAAGTTGCGCGTGTCACCCTGGCCCGCTCTCTGGCCGAAACCGGAGACGTCGAGCGAGCTGCCGAACTGCTCAATCAGGTGATCAAGAACGATCCTGATAACCTTGAAGCGCATTTGGGTTTGGCCGCGGTATATGCCCGCTCGGGAAGAAGGGAAGATGCCTACCATGAGCGCATGGTCTGCCTTGGCCTGGAGAAGTAGTCTGCGCCGATTGGCAATCGGGGCCGTCGCGGGCGCGCTGGTCTCCCTTGTCTGTGGGCTCGGGGCAAACCAGCCGGAACTGGCTCAGACCGCAAAGCCGGCGGACGCGCCGCTGACCTGCGCCACCTGCCATGCGGGGGTGGCGGCGTCCTACTCGCATGCGGGCATGCGCCATGCGCTGGAAAGCCCGGGTGCGAATCCGGTGCTTGAGACGCATCCGAAGCTTCGCTATCAGATAGGCCAATACTCGTACACCGTGGAGACGAAAAGCGGACAAAGCACGTATACCGTGTCCGTCGGAACAGACTCACTGACCCTTCCCATTCGCTGGATGTTCGGCCAGCACTCACAAACCTGGGTGCTCGAGAAGGATGGGAACATGTATGAGAGCCTGGTCAGTTACTTCCACGAAAATGAGTCGCTCGGCGAAACCCCAGGAGATGACTATGCCACTCCGCACAACCTGACGGAAGCCATTGGCCGCAAGCTGGACACCACGAAGATCAACCGATGCTTCAACTGCCACGCCACCAACGCCGTTGACGGAGTGAAGGTGACGCTGGACAAGCTAACTCCCGGCCTGGATTGCAACCGCTGCCATGAAGGCGCCCAGCAACATATGGCCGACGCAGCGCACGACAACTTCGCCACTCTGCCCAGGAAGCTCCGCACAATGAACTCGGAGGACGCCGCGAACTTCTGTGGTCAATGCCATCGCACCTGGGATACTGTGGTGCGGAACGGATGGAAGGGCATACCCGATGTGCGCTTTCAACCCTACCGGCTGGAACTCAGCAAATGCTTCACTGGCAACGACCGGCGCACCAGTTGCCTGGCCTGTCACGACCCGCATCAGCAAGTGAACCACAACGCAGGCTATTACGACTCCAAATGCCTGGCCTGCCATGCGCCGCAAAAGGCGTCCAACATGGCTGGTTCCTCCACCACATCCGCTGCCACCAAGACGTGCCCGGTGGCCAAGGCAAACTGTGTTACTTGCCACATGCCCAAGGTGCAACCGCCTGGCATCCATGCGACTTTTACCGATCATATGATCCGCATCGCGAAAGCCGGCGAGCCGTATCCGTATTGATGACCGGCACGAAATCGCTGCAAATACTCCCCCTTTTGCGATCAACAATGAACATTTTTTGAAGCCGCGGCGTTCATAAAATGGAAAGATGCGCCTCCCCGCAGCTCCTCTCTTCTTCGTGATGTTTTCCGCGTCGATCGCCCAACCTCAAAACTCCGACGCAATTCAACGCCTTGACGGCTCGAAGATATCGGTTGCCGATGCGGATGCTTTCGCCCGCAAGACGCTCGCAGACGCGCACGTTACCGGAGCCGAGATCGCGGTATTAAACGACGGCAAGCTGGTGTGGAGCGGGGCGTATGGATTGCGCCGTGAGGATCCTCAATTGCCCATGGACAAGGAGACGACGACCTGGGCTGCATCCATCACCAAGAGCGTGTTCACGACTTACGTGATGACGCTTGTTGAACGCGGCGAGTTCGATCTGGACAAGCCATTGGCCGCACAACTGGAAAAGCCGCTCAACGAATATGAGCCTTACAAGGACTCAGCCTCGGCGATCGTGAACGACCCGGCCTGGGCAACCGTGACGCCGCGCATGTTGCTGTCGCACTCGTCGGGGTTGCAGAACTTCTCGTTTATTGAGCCGGACAAGAAGATGCACCTGCACTTCAAGCCGGGCACGGGATTTCTTTACTCAGGCGAAGGCTTCGACCTGGTGCAATTCGCGATCGAACAGAAGATGCACAAGACTCTCGATGTTCTGATGCAGGAGGCATTGTTTACTCCCCTGGGCATGACGCGGACGGGCATCATTTATCGCGAAGAATTTGCCGGCGATGTCGCCGACCGGTACGACTTCAACGAGAAGTTTCGCTCGCAGACCAAGCGTTTTCCGGCGCGCGCGGCGGGATCGATGACGACGAGCGCCGAGGACCTGGCGCGCTTTACGACGGCTTTTCTGGATGGAAAGATCATCCAGTTGTCAACGCGAGAGGCGATGCTGCGGCCGGTGCTGCAGATCAGAACAATGCACGAATTCCCCGCTCCTAACGAGGGCCAAAGCAAAGAGGCAGAGGCGGTGGGGCTGGCCTATGGAGTGGGTTGGGGTTTGCTGACCAAGACGAAATTCGGCCCGGCGTTCTTCAAGGAAGGCCACGGAGACGGGGCACAGAATTACGTGATCTGCTTCGAGAAGCAAAAGTCGTGCATGATCGTGCTCACCAACAGCGACAACGGGGAACTAGCATTCAGGCCGCTCTTCGAAACCATTCTGGGCGATACCGTGACGCCGTGGGAGTGGGAAGGCTATACGCCGGCCCGAATCGAGTTGGCCCGCAAGAACGGCTACTAGCCGGCGATTTGCTTCTTCACTTCGTCGCTCACGACGCGGCCCTCGGCGCGAAGGCCGGAACCCTGGAGCCTGGTCTGAACGGCTTTCATCACCATGCCCATCTCCTTGGGCGTAGGCTTCCCTCCCGTCGCAGCGGCAACCTCCGCGACAGCTTCGGCGACCAACACTTGCAAGGCAGACTCGTCTAGCGCCTTGGGAAGAAACTCCTCGATGACAAGAATCTCCGCGGCTTCGGCAGCGGCCAGTTCCGGCCGGTTGCCCTTGGTGAACTGCTCGATCGAATCGCGCCGCTGCTTGATCATGGTGGCCAACGCTTGCTGTTCTTCGGCTTGGGTCAGCAGTGCGCGCTTTTCGATCGCCTTGTTCTTGAGCGCGTTCTTTATCAGGCGCAGGGTGGTGGTGCGCACCGCGTCGTGCGCCTTCATGGCGATGATTACCTGTTGCGTAATTTGGGCTTCCAGTGCGCCTGCGTCGGTCATGAGGGATTCCTTCCCGGAATCTCAATCTTAGTTCGTTTCGCTGGCGATCATCCCTGCGGAAAACACAAAATCGCCGTGAGTTTCCACTCGACGAAGCGTCAACAGAACCTTGAATCAGGGATGAGAAGTTGCCAGGGATTCGTCCTGCGGTTGAGCGAGGCTCTCGAACTGATCGATCTCAACCTCGCCTTCCGGGAAAATTGCTTTGACCTGGAGCTGTCCGCCCATGGCTTGAATGAAGTTGCGCAGGGTGGAGACGTACATATCGGTTCGCTTCTCCATCCTGGAAACCGCCCCCTGGTTGACGTTGAGGACCTTGGCCAGGTTGACCTGGGTCAGGCTGCGCGCTTCGCGAAGCTGATAGAGGGTCATGACCCCGGCAGCCTGCTTTACCCTGCGCGCGATCTCCACCTCCTGCTCGGGCGAAAATGTTCCGCGAATCTCTCTCCACTTGTGGGCCATGATCTCATTCTCCAATCTCTTTCAGATGTTGAGCGTAGATCGCATCGGCGCGACGAATCGCGTCCAAGTACCAGTTCTTGTCCCCAGTCTTGTCGCCGCCCAGAATCAGGTAGGCGTTCCGGCGCGGGTCGAACGCGAATAAAACTCGGTAAGGCCGTCCATGATGCCGGATCCGCAATTCCTTCATGTTTGGAAACTTCGACCCATTGAGAGTGTCAACATAAGGCCGCCCAAGCTCAGGCCCATGCACTTCCAGCATTTCAACGGCGACCGCGACGCAGGCGCGTTCATCCTGGAGCAGACCGCGATACCACTCGAGGAATTCGTCGCTGACTTCGACTTCCCGAGCCATTCCCTAACTATACCCTCGAAGTGATATGCCGTCGAGGGTATAGACGGCGCGGCCGGAATTTGCATCGGGAGCACGCCCGATTTGGGATTGGTTGAAGACTCTCACTAGAAATAATTCACATAAACCACAAAATTATGTATTCTGTGATTGCGCTGTCGGCGACGATCTGACTGGCAGGCGCTTTGGTTCCGATTCGAGGAGAAAGCCATGATCCGCAAAACCCGCCTTTTTACACCCGGTCCGACACCGCTACTTCCCGCCGCTCAATTTGCCATGGCGGCTGCGGATATGCATCACCGTACGCCGGAGTTTCGCGCACTTTTCCAAAAGGTTCTCGCCCAACTGAAGGTTTTTGTGGGCACAAAGAACGACGTGCTTCTTCTGTCCTGCTCGGGAACAGGCGCGATGGAGGCTTCGGTCTCAAACCTCACGTCGCCGGGAGACAAGGTGCTGGTGCTGACTGCCGGCAAGTTTGGCGAGCGCTGGGTGGGCCTGGCCAAGGCCTTCGGCTGCGAACCGGACGTAGTGACCGCGCCCTATGGCCAGACCTTCGACCTGGCCACCGTGAATGCTGCGCTCAAACCGGAGCACAAGGCTGTCTATCTGCAGGCTACGGAAACCTCGACTGCCGTGCGGCACGACGTGGAGGCCATCGCCAAACTGGTGAAGGAGACCGACGCCTTGCTGGTGGTCGACGGTATTACAGGCCTGGGCACCACGCACTTCGATGTGGACGGCTGGGGCATCGACGTGCTGATCGGCGGCTCGCAGAAGGCGGTCATGATTCCGCCGGGCCTGGCCTATCTGAGCGTGAGCGAAAAGGCTTGGGCGGCGATGGAGAAGTCGAAGAATCCGCGCTATTACTTCGACCTGCGCAAGGAGCGCAAGAATGCCGCCAAAGGCGAGAGCGCCTACACACCGGCTGTGGCGTTGATTGCCGGTCTGGGCGCGGCTCTCGACTATATAGCCGGGCAGTCGGGCGGGGATCTCGAAAAAGGCCGCATCGCCCTGATCGACAACGCACAGGTAAATGCGGCCGCCACGCGCGCCGGCCTGGTCGCGCTGGGCTTCACGCTGTTTGCGCCAACGGCCCCTGCGGCGGCGGCTACCGCTGTGGCAGTGCCGGAGGGAATGGATTCGGGCGCAGTGGTCAAGGCGCTGAAGACGCGTTTTGCGCTGGTGACGGCGAATGGCCAAGGCGAGATGCAAGGGAAAATCTTCCGCGTAGCCCACCTCGGTTTCTTCGATTACCTAGACACGGTTGCACTTCTGGGAGCCATGGAGCACATCGCCAAGGACACGCTGGGGCTGCCGGTAGTTTACGGGCAAGCCGTGGCAGCGGCGCAGGAAGTGTTTGCAAAGAACAGTGGTCAGTGATCAGTGGACAGTGGTTTGTAGTCCGGGCCGGCCCCTTACTGATCACTAGCCACTAACCACTGTTCACTCACGCCTAGCAGCTAGGAGCTGTTCTAATGCCTGAACTCACATTCGGAGAAAAGCTGCTCATTGCACGCAAGCAGCTTGACCTCTACCAATACCAGATGGCGGAGCGGCTGGGTGTGCATCCCAACTCCATCACCAATTACGAACGCGGCGAGGGCAAGCCGCATGCGGCCGTGGTGCGCATGTTTGACATGCTGTGCGAGCAGGAAAGCATCCGCTTCGACGCGTACGAAGCCGCGGAAAAAAGCAAGGGAGACAAGATGAAGATTGTTCTGGCAGAGAAGGTTTCTCCGGCAACGCTGGCCGTGTTTGCGGCCGAGCCGGGATGGGAAGTTCTGACGCACGACCAGTTGCCGGACGGTCTGCCGGCTGCCCTTGCCGACGCCGACGCGCTGGTGGTTCGCAGCGCCGTGCAAGTGGACGACGCGCTGATGGAGCATGCGCCCAAACTACGCGTTGTGGGCCGCGCCGGCGTGGGCGTGGACAACATCGACGCCGACGCAGCCACGCGCCGCGGTATTGTGGTGATGAACACGCCCGGCGCAAATGCTGTGGCCGTGGCTGAGCTCACCATCGGCCTGATGCTGGCGCTGGCGCGCAAACTGCCCCTCGCCAACTCGACCATGCACGCCGGCAAGTGGGAGAAGAAGAATCTGCAGGGTGCAGAGTTGCGCGGAAAGACGCTCGGAATTCTAGGACTGGGACGCATCGGCCTTGAAGTCGCGAAGCGAGCCAAGGGCTTCGGGCTGGAGATCATCGGCTGCGATCCGTTTGTTTCCGCGGCCGTGGCGCGCGAGAACGGCATCAAGCTGGTGACGCTCGACGAGCTGATCGCCGGCTCCGACTACATCACTCTGCACGTGGGATTGACGCAGCAGACGGCGGGTGTGGTCAACGCCAAGTCGCTCGCGGCCATGAAGAAGGGCGTGCGCATCATCAACTGCGCGCGTGGGGAGTTGATTGACGACGCTGCACTCGTGGCCGCACTGAAAAGCGGTCATGTAGCCGGCGCGGCTCTGGACGTGTTCGCCGTCGAACCGCTTAAAGATTCTCCCTACTTTGAGTTTGACAACGTGATCCTTACGCCGCACATTGCCGGTTCAACCGGCGAAGCGCAGGAGGCGGTCGGTATTCAAATCGCGCGCCAGGTGCGCGAATATCTCAAACTCGGCGTAGTGCAGAATGCCGTGAATCTTCCGTCGTTGAGCCACGAAGAGTATGTGGTGCTCGCGCCCTATATCGATCTTGCCGGCAGGCTTGGGTCGTTCCTTGCGCAGGCCGGGAAGGGTGGCATTGAGGCCATCCATCTCACCTACGGCGGCGGCCTGGCCGAGGCAAAAACCGAACTGGTGCGCAACGCCGCCATTGAAGGCCTGCTGCAAGGGTCGGAGAATGTGAACCGTATCAACGCAGCCGCCGTTGCGCAGGAACGCGGCATTCGCGTGCATGAGGAGAAGACAGAATCGCATCGTGGCGGATCGGCCAGCGTGCTCCAAATCGAATTGCATACCATTGCAGGTTCAAGCCACGCAACGGCAACTGTGATTCACGACGAGCAGCCGCGCCTGCTGGAGTTCGACGGCATCGATATCGAGACGCCGCTCGAAGGCAATCTCCTGGTCTGCGGCAATCTCGACGTGCCCGGCGTGATCGGCAGAATCGGATCGATCCTGGGCGAGCATGGCGTGAACATCGCGAACTTTGCGCTTGGCCGGCAGCGCACAGGCGTGAAACCGGTGAAGGCGCTGGCCGTGGTGCAGGTGGATGCGCCCGTCTCCGCAGCGGTGCTCGACGACCTGGCAAAGATTGAAGCCCTGCTGGAGGCAAAGCCGGTGAGTTTGCCGGAAGCAAAGTTCTGAGGCCCAGCCCGGCAATGTTGCCGGCTCGTTGCATTCACTTCGCCGGATCGACGACCCGCCCCATGAAGAGAATCGCGCCGGAATGGTTGTCGCGGATCAGAAACAGGAATGGATGGTCGGCGCGAAAGACAATCGGCGGCTGCGGCCGCGCCATGGCCATCGACCGCATCCCAATTGCTGTGGCAGCAGCAGCCTCGGTTCCTTCCTCGTTCACATCGATGTAGGCCTTGTGGATGGCTGCCGAAATCCATAAGTCGCGATTGCCGGTCATGCCGGAAAAATCTGCAGCGCTCCTATCAAATGCCGTCGCCATGCCCATCGCGCTCAGCGTGCCGCCCAGCTGAAACTGCTGCGTCATTTTGAACTTCGGCATGGTGAGCACGACGTTGAAACCGGGCCGCAACTGGCTGAGCCATTGCTTGGCGTTGGCGCCGGTCAGCGATTGCTCCAACGCGGGCAGCCCGCCGGCATCGTTGGGCAGCAGCAGGATCATCGACAATTCCCCGGTCTTGTAGGGGATTTCGACAGCCTGAAATGTTCCACCGTTGAAGTAGCCGAGCTTGCTTGTGAGATGCATCAGTGGCGCCTTGACCGACTGCGTCGCGGATAAATGAAAATCCTCGTCCTTGGTTTGCGCCTTGGCGAATTGCGACTGCCAATCTCCCTTGAAGTAGATGGCGTTGGTCAGCACCAGCCTCGTGGCCGGCGTAACCGAACCCGGAGGCAGAAGATTCTTGATCTTGTCGTCGGTCTTTTCTTCGACCCATTGATTGATGGTGGCGCGCGATGCTTCCGCTGCGCCTTTGAAGTCCAGCCGGTTGAATCCCGCGTCGTAATCGCTTCTTGTAAGCTTGAGAAAACCGTCGAGAAAGGTGAAGTCCTTTTCGGCCCAAAGCGCATCCGCGACGCGAAGCTGGTATCCCGCATGCGGCCCGTTGAGGCCGGCGAGCAGCGCGCCCATGGCCGGATGCAGTTTGTCCGGGGGCAGCGTGAAATGCAACGTAGCCGCCATCTGCGCGGCAGTCGTACCACTCGCCCCCGCATATGCCATGGCAAATGCCGTTGAGATGCTCTCCGGCGAAAAAAACAGATTGCCGCTTTGCTTGCGCAACTGCGCGTAGAGGTCCACCGCGAAGGCGTTGCTGCCTTCGACAACAGCAACCTGGTCGGGGGTCTGGGACGGGTTGCTCTGCGCCATTGCCACAGCCTCTTGCATGAATAAGATCGGAGCCAGCGTGAGAAGCAGCGATTTCATCCGAGCCTCCATCCCTCAACTCGTCCGGCTAGCCGGGCCGGCAGGTAAAAGGGACTGGCTAAGCGCGGCTGAGGTAAGCCCCCTCGCTGGTGTCCACACGAATTTTCTCGCCTTCGTTGATGAACGCCGGCACCTGGACAACCAGGCCTGTCTCTAACTTGGCCGGCTTGGTAACGCTGGATGCAGTTGCCGATTTGAGCCCCGGCTCGGTCTCAATCACTTCCAGTTCAACGGCTGACGGCAGTTCAATGCCCACAGCGTTGCCGTCGTGGTAGCTCACTTTGATCTGCAGATTCGGCGTCAGGTACTCGATCGCATCGCCAAGTGTCAAGCCCTTGAGCACCGTTTGCTCGTAGTCAACTGGATTCATGAAGTAGTAGTCGTCGCCGTCTGCGTAGAGGAAGTCCATGGTAACTTCGTCCACCACCACCTTCTCAATCGCGTCGGCGGAGCGGAAGCGGTGCTCGAACATGGCCCCGGTGCGCAGATTGCGCAGCTTGGCCTGGATGAAGGCGCGCAGGTTGCCCGGCGTGCGGTGCTCCACCTTGAAAACCAGGTGCAACTGGTCGTTGTGCTTGATGATCATGCCGGGACGCATTTGTGTGGCGGGAATCGCCATAGAAGTTGAAGCTCCTTGCTCGATTTGCGCTCGCTGCGCGAGAAAATGTGGCCTTGGCCCATCTTTCATTGTAGCGTAGGGGCGCTTTCCTCCGCCTGATTTCGCGATCAATCGAGCTGTACATGGTCGTTGCAATCCGCTACCATTGCCTCCGGTTTGATGGCGGAATATACCCGCCTCTGGAGCCTCAAACATGGGCCGTTCTTTCGTTTCGCCACTCGCCCTCATCTTCCTCGCAGCCGTCCTCCATCCCACGACACTTGCCGCCCAAGCCGTTTCTGCCGAAGCGTCGTACAAGAATCCTTCTACGCCGGTGGAACAGCGTGTATACGATCTGCTCGACCGCATGACCACAGAAGAAAAGGCCACCATGCTCTCCGGCTCGGGCTGGATGGAGTCGGCGTCCATCCCCCGCCTCGGTATACCCGCCATCAAGATGGCCGATGGCCCGATGGGTGTGCGTTCCTGGGCAGGCAGCTCGGCCGTTACCAACTCTGCCAAAGGACAGACGCAAGTGCTCGCCACCAGCTTTCCCTCCGGCGTGGCCATGGCAGCGACATGGGACACGGCGCTCGTCGAGCGCGAAGGCCAGGCCATTGCGCAGGAGGTGAAGGCGCTGGGGCGCGACATGATTCTCGGCCCCACGGTGAACATCAATCGCGTGCCGCTGTGGGGGCGCAACTTCGAGGGCTACGGCGAAGACCCCTACCTTGCCGGGCGGTTGGCCGTAGCCTATATCAAAGGCGTGCAGGGCGAGGGCGTCATTCCCTCCGTAAAGCACTTCGACGCCAACAACGAGGAGTTTGAGCGGCACCGTATCGATGCGCACATCGACGAGCGCACGCTTCACGAGATTTATCTGCCCGCCTTCAAGGCAGCGGTCCAGGAGGCGAACGTATGGACCGTCATGTCCTGCTACAACAAGGTCAACGGCGTTCATTGCGCGGAGAGCCCGGAGCTGTTGACCAATGTCTTGAAGAAGGAATTCGGTTTCAAGGGGTTCGTGGTCTCGGATTGGGGAAGCACCTATTCGACCGCGCCCACCGTAAACGCAGGCATGGACCTGGAGATGCCGGGTGGTGCTCCAATGCAGCGTTGGTTTTCGAGTGGACAGCCGGCGGCCGCCGGCAACGGCGCGGGCTGGCTCACGACGGACAAGGTACTGGCGGCGATCAAGGACGGCCAGATCACCGAGGCGATGCTCAACGACAACGTAAGCCGCATTCTGCGCGTGATGGTCGAGGCCGGTTTGTTCGACCATCCGCACGAGCGCGGCGGTGAAGTGGATACGCCTGCGCAGAAGGCCGTAGCGCTTCAGGGCGCGACCGAGGGAATCGTGCTGCTGAAAAACTCCGGCGCACTGCTGCCGCTTGACGCGACCAAGATTCACTCGATCGCGGTGATCGGCCCCAATGCAGCCGCGGCGCGAACGGGCGGTGGCGGAAGCTCGCTGGTAAAGCCCAAGTATGCCATTGCTCCGCTGGACGGCATCAAGGAGCGTGCCGGCGATTCGATACACGTACGGTTCGAAATGGGCGTAGGCATGGCCGGGGAAAACGCGCAGCTGGACACTCCGGAAGCCCGCTCGAAGATGTTGCAAGCGGCCACCGAGGCAGCTTCGCAGGCCGATGTGGCTATCGTGGTGGTGGGTCGTTATCCAAAACTGGAGGGCGAGAGCTTCGATGTCAAGACGATGGATTTGCCGGCCGGACAGGACGAGCTGATCGAGGCCGTCGAGAAGGCGAACCCGCGTACCGTCGTTGTGCTCAATACCGGCGACCCGGTGACCATGACCAAGTGGCTCGACAAGACGCCAGCGCTTTTGGATATGTGGTACGGCGGGCAGGAGGGCGGCCATGCTCTGGCCTCTGTGTTATTCGGCGAGGCCAACCCCTCGGGCAAGCTGCCGGTCACGTTGCCCAAGCGCTTTGAAGACTCGCCGGCGTATGGGCACTATCCTGGCGAGAATCTGCGTGTGGATTATGCGGAGGGAATCTATGTGGGCTATCGGTACTTCGACACGAAGCACGTAGAACCCGCGTTTCCGTTTGGGTTTGGGCTGAGTTACACGACCTTCGAGTATAGCGATCTGAAGATCCGACGATTCAAGGCAAACGGCAGCAGGCCAATTGACATCGATTTAGCTATCAAGAACGCCGGCTCGCGTGCCGGTGCCGAAGTGGCTCAGCTTTACATTCACGAAGACAACCCGAAAATCGATCGGCCGGTTCGTGAACTGAAGCGCTTTCAGCGCGTCGAGCTGAAACCAGGCGAGTCAAGAACTGTTCGGTTCACGCTTGATCGCGCAACCTTCTCCTACTGGAGTGCGGAAAAGAGGGACTGGGTCGCGGATCCGGGCTCTTTCGAGATCCAGGTCGGTTCCTCGTCCCGCGATATTCGGGTGCGTGCACCTTTGGAGTTCAAACACTAGCCTCTTACCGCGCCGGCATGTACGGCTCGGCGCGTAGCATATTTGACAGAATGTCCCGCTCCTCGGGGCTGAATTGGCCCTGATAGCGGCTGGAGTTGAGCACCATCTGCCGCTGCTCGAGCGGAACCCCACCGAGATCGCGAAAGGCGCGGCCGACCATCTGCTGGCGATCCGGAGGCAGTCCCGCCAGGCGGCGTCCGGCGAGATTCACGCCCATGCGCTCCTGGGGCGACATATGCTCCAGCATCTCGCTGCGGGCCAGACGGCGTTCGCGCTGCTGCTCAGGCATCTGGTTCACCTGGTGCAACTGCTGCACCAACCGCTGCTGATCGCCGGAAGGGAGCCGGTTGAAGTTGGGGTCGTTGCGCAGCATCCGCTCCTGATCCTGCACCGGAACTCCGCGATGTTGATTGAGCCAGTCGCCCAGGTGTCCCGGGGGAGCCGCGCCGGGGGAGCCGTAGCCAGGACCAGCCTGGCCCGCATAAGGCGCGCCTGCGTATCCGCGATTGGGCACCGCCGGATAGGCCGGACGGGGCGCAGCGTAGTTTGGGGCCTGACGACCTGGGTATTGTTGGGCTTGACGGCCCTGGTATTGGGGAGCCGGACGGGCCTGGTTTTGTGGCCTATTCTGCGCGGGCCTCGATGGAGCCGAATACCGGGGTGAAGGCGCCGAGCGCGCCGGGGCGCCCTGGCGCTGGCCGTGGCCTGCCCACGATACGGGAACACAAGCGAGGGCGATGGCCGCAACCAAAGCGGCGCGCCGCATTGTCCCTCCCGCATTGTGTCTCCCGGTCATCGTCTCTTCCCCGATCTCTTTGCTGTCCGGGCTGCTTCTCATTGATTCGAGTTCAGTCCGGCTGTCTTTCCCTCAGCCTGCGGAACGCGTCAGTCTCCGCCGTTGTCGGGGGCAGTCGACATGGCTTCCATCTGGTCAAGAAGCTGGGCGTTGTTATCCAGCGTCTGCAGGTCGTGGACCACGGCGGCCTGCCCCGGCGGCGTGGCGGTCTGGTCCAGGTCCGTCAGGTCCAGATACGCTCCTCCGCCCACCAACAACACCACGGCCATGGCCATCGCCGCCAGCGGCCGCACGTGCATTGAGGGGCCGTAGGTGAAACGGGCGCGTAGTCGGGCAAACCAGCCTTCGGGCTCGGCCTGGCGCTCCTCCCGCATGCGCGCGTCCAGACGGGTCATGAAGTAGGGGCTTGGCTCAGGGCTTTCCCAGGCATCCAGCAGCGCCATGGTGGCCTGCAACTGGGCAAGCTCTCCCTGGCAGTGCTCGCACTGCTCCACATGCACTCGAACCTTGGCAGGCACCGCGGCCGGATCGAGCAGCAGGTCCGCCAGCTTCGATTCCATCCCAGCGCATTTCATCCCAGTCCAATTCTGTTTCATGGTTTCCATCGTTTACCTCCCCAACTCCCTGCCGGTGTTGCCCGGCTTGTCCTCTCACACGAATTCCTGCAGCTTGTCCCGCAAAGTCTGATAGGCACGAAAAAGCAGCGACTTGGTCGCCGACTCGCTCAGCTTCAGCACGTCCCCGATCTGCCGGTAATCCATTCCCTGATACTTGTGCATCAGCACCGCCATCCGCTGCCTTTCAGGCAATTCCATCACGTGCTTGCGAATGGCCGACATACGCTCATCGCGCATCAATCTCTGTTCCACCGAAGGCTCATTGTCGGCCACATCGGGCCTCGAGCCCGTTTCCTCGTCCGGTGCGTCCAGATAAATCGTCTGCGCCGACCGCTCATGCTTGGTGTCGCGCGCATGATTCACCGCCAGGTTGGTGGCGATCCGGTAAAGCCAGGTGGTGAACTTGGCCTCTGCCCGGTAGCTCTCCCGGGAGCGGTAAACGCGCAGAAAAACCTCCTGCGCCATCTCTTCGGCAACCGCCTCATTGTGCACCATACGGAAGAGGAAATGAATCATCGCCCGATGGTACCTCTGCACCAGGAAATTGAAGCTCGCCTCGTCGCCCGCCGCCACGCGCAGCATGGCGGCCGCATCGCTCGTGGGGTCGAGGGCGGCGTTCAGGACGGCATCGTCCGGTCTTGTTTCAGGCCGCGAAGCAGCGCCCGCCCCCATGGCCGAGTTGTCCAGCACCAGGGTTGCCATATCCTCTCGAACCCCGGTCGGCCCGGAAGGTTGCGCTGTTTCTTCGTTTTCATGGCATGTTTTCGAGACGGAAACGGCCTTTCCGGCGCCATTTGGTCCGAGGCCCGGCCTTGCCCCATCGGATCGCTCAGAAAAATGCGCCTGACCTGACTTTCCCGGCCCTGGCTTAGCCAGCCCGGCCCCCAGGCCAGAACCGCCGTGCCCAGCCCCAGCCAACTCCACTCCCCCCAGCCCGGGAAGCGGGCGCAACGCCGACTCCCCGTCGGGCGGGAAATCAGCGGAATGGCGGGTTGATCGAATTCTGAAAAACATGGCTGACCGGTCACAAATTCAGCGCAAACCCATGTCTAACCTCGCGCAGCCGCAAGGGTTTGGCCGTAAAGCCTCGCTGGTGATACTCTAACCCATGGAATGCCTTGCCGGCGCAGCCATTCCAACCCTGCTCTTGGGGCGCTTAACTCAGCGGTAGAGTGCCACCTTCACACGGTGGAAGTCGCAGGTTCGAATCCTGCAGCGCCCACCATCAGCCAGAGATCGATTGACCAGTCGGGCCTGTGATTGATCCAGTTCGGGCTTGACTCAACAGGCTTGTCAACGTGCTATTTGGGCCGTGTAGCCGTAAAATTCACAGCCGGGCGATCACCTACAGCGCGGGTGAACTTGATTCCATCCGCGTCCGCCTTGCCGGTGTAGACAATCTTCATCTCGTTGCCGTTGAAGTTCAGCACCTGGTTGAAGCTGATATTGTCGCCGTCGATCTTGCCTTCGGCGATGTCGCTGTCGCCGCGCGGGCTGGTGATTTTGCCGGTGAGGACGGCGCCATCGACGTGGAAGTCGAAGGTGAGGGTCTGCGTGCCGCGGGGAGTAGTTACGTCGGCAGTCCACTTGCCGTTGAAATCAGCGGCCAGCGCCGTCAAGGAACCGAGGGTGAGGAGCACAACGACGAGGAAGGTCTTGCGAATCATCGAGAAGCGAATCATAAGGTGTCTCCGGAGCGCAGATAGAGCGCTGGGTCTGGCGGATTGGCTTCATATCCTGCGGCGTTCCCGCCGTAAAATACACGAAGTCTAACAGACTCTTAAGGATTCCCGGAACCGCCACAAATTAAATATCCTTTGCCGGCATCAAGCCTTCTTCCCACCGTCCGATCGCAGCCAGTGCAGAAACGCATCTGACCCGCCGCGTTGTGCCATTGCTTCCTTTAACCGGAAACGCATCTCTTCGGCGAGCCGTTGCACCCTGGCTGCCGAATCTCCCTGCTTCGCTGGGGAATCCTCTTCTGTTGCCGACTTCTTTAAATTGACCACCGGTTTTCCTCGACCTCCACATCCAGATCGTCAGGATGGGCCTATGACATGACACTTGTACACCCGAAAAGTCGCGCGGGAACATCGAAAGTAATTAACTCATTTGGATTTAAGGAACCACTTCGTTACCCGGTGGTGATCACCCAGCGGCAATCTTGTAGCGCTCGGCTTCCCCGTCGGTCTCTGCCGAACACTCCGCAGATCCCTCGCCCAGGCCGCCATAGCGGCGCTCGCGGCGCTGAAAGTCGGCGATTGCCTCCAGAAGGTGGATTCCGCGAAAGTCGGGCCAGAGCCGCTCGGTGACGAAGATCTCGGCGTAGGCCACCTGCCACAACAGGTAATTCGATAGGCGCATTTCGCCGGAAGTGCGAATCAGCAGGTCGGGGTCGGGCATGTGCGCCGTATACAGATGCCTATGAATGTCCTCTTCGGTAATGCGCTCGGGGCTGATGTGCTTCTGCTTCATCTCCGCCGCCAGGCCGCGGAAAGCATCCACGATCTCAGAGCGGCCGCCGTAATTTAGCGCCAGCGTCAGGGTTGTGCCCGTGTTGCGCGCCGTGGCGTCTGCTGCCCAGGCCATCTTGTCCTGCACTTCCGAGGGCAGCTCATGCGTACGGCCGATGTAGCGCATGCGCACGTTGTTATCCATCATTCGCTGCAGGTTGCTTTCCAGATACGACTTCAGCAGCCGCATCAGGAAGTTGACCTCGGCCCGGGGGCGGCGCAGATTGTTTTCCAGTGAAAACGCGTAAAGCGTGAGCCAGG
>Ga0302319_10006108_pt1 | contig 24026 bp, 17 predicted proteins | sample Bog_T0_2_FD_203319 | JGI IMG/M metagenome (GOLD analysis project Ga0302319, IMG submission 203319) | Peat permafrost microbial communities from Stordalen Mire near Abisko, Sweden - Bog_T0_2 | ecosystem: Environmental > Terrestrial > Soil > Wetlands > Peat | place: Sweden: Abisko, Stordalen Mire...
GCAGCTCATTCAGCAGCAAGCCACCATGGAGCAGATCGCAGCTGAAACCGGAGGCGTGGCCTACCTGAATACCAACGGTCTCAAAGAGGCAGTGGCCAGTGCCGTCGAAAATGGCTCAAGCTACTATACCCTCGGTTATGTCCCCTCGGCGGCCCAGTTGGACGGCAAGTTTCACACGATTCAGATCCGCGTGGACAACAGCAATTACAAGCTCGCCTGCCGCAGCGGTTATTTTGCCGACCCTCCCAACAAGTCCTCCGCAGGACTTTCCGGATCCACGAGCCTTGTTGCCGCAGCAACGCTGCATGGATCTCCGCCTTCCACTGAAGTCCTCTTTCAAGCCCGCGTTTTGGCAGCAACCGATCCTGCTTTTCAAGGCACGAAATTTTCGGAAGCGCCCGCCGGCGAAATGTCAGCCTCGCTCAAAGCTCCCATTCAACGGGCGATCGTCGATCTCACCGTTGACGCGCACGGCCTGGCCTTTGACGAAATTCCCGACGGCGCCCACCAGGCACGGCTTGAATTCGTGCTGGTGGCCTATGATCCGGACGGCAAACGCCTGAACTACTTCGATCGCGGCTTTGCGATGAAGGTACTGCCTGGCCAGTTCACGCAGACCATGACGAACGGACTACGCGTCCGCCTCGCCCTCGACTTACCGGCGGGGCAAGATTTTCTGCGTATCGCCGTCCATGACCTCGCTGCTGACCGCGCGGGCTCACTTGAGGTCCCGGTTTCAGTCGCATCGAAATGACGGTATTAGAGCAATTTCCGCTTTTGAATGAGGGCAAGGTCCGGGAATCGGCCCGATACTGGAATCGAACCTGGATCGGAAGATCATTTCGATACATCCCAGCAGACGCGTGCCGCGTTTAAATGGACTGTCCGTCGCGGTCCCACTCCACAAAACGTTGTGTCACCAGCCTGTGACATCAATCACCCCTGGCTGTAACAGGCTGCTGCTAACCTTCTGCTAACCGGCTGAATCACTCAGCTCCAACTTTCGAGGCTTTCCTTCATGTCGTCTTTGCCCGTACTGGTTCTAAACAGCGGTTCGTCTTCCATCAAGTTCTCAATCTATGAAGCCGGCAACGGCGAACGCCGCAAGCTCCACGAAGGCGCTGTCGACGGAATCGGAACCGACCTCGGCAAGTTCTGGATCAAGGACGCGGCCGGCAAGAAGCTCGTCGATGAGACACCTGCGCTTCCCAACCGCGCAGTCGCTTTCGCGCTTGTAGCCGACGCCCTGCACTCCGCCAACTTCCCGGCTCCCGTCGCCATCGGTCACCGCATGGTTTCCGGCGGCCCCACGGTGCAGGAGAACCAGCTCATCACTCCTTCGCTCATCGATGAGATGGAGAGCTACACGGCCTTTGCGCCGCTGCACACGCCCATCGCCGTCTACATCATGCGGGAAGCGCTGCGCCTTTTTCCAGGCGTCCCGAACTTTGTGATTCTCGACACGTATTTTCATCGCACCATGCCGGAAGTCGTCAGCCATATGCCCATTCCCGAGGAGTATTCCGCGATGGGCGTCCGCCGCTATGGTGCGCACGGCATATCTTACGAATCCATCGTCTACCAACTGCAGCCCGACGTGCCGAAAAAGCTGATCGTCGCGCATCTCGGCAACGGAGCGTCTATCTCTGCAATTCGTAACGGCCAATGCCTCGATACCTCCATGGGTCTTACTCCGACCGGCGGCATCATCAGCGGGACGCGTACCGGCGACATCGATCCCGGCGTGCTTCTCTTCATCCTGCGCAAGATAGTCGAGACCGCCAAGTCTGCGTCCGACGCCGCCGATCAGCTGGAAACTGTGGCCAGCAAGAAAGCCGGCCTGCTGGGGGTCAGCGGTCTTTCCAATGACATGCGTGATCTCCGCGACGCCATCAAGGAGGGGAACACAAAGGCGCGTCTCGCCGTCGACAAATTTACCTGGACGATCGCCAAGTGGATCGGCAGCTACTTCGCGGAACTCGGCGGACTCGACATGCTGGTCTTCACCGGCGGCATCGGCGAAAACGATATCGCCTCCCGTGCAGAAATCTGCTCCGGCCTGAGCGCGCTCGGCATCGAACTCGATCCCGCGCGGAACAACGTTCGCGGCGCGGCGGTGATCTCCGCCGAGAATTCGCCCGTCACGGTCCGGGTCATCCCCCCAGCCGAGGACCTGATCATTGTGAATCACGTGGTTCGCTTGCTGGGGTAATGGACATCTCGAAGGAGCAGATCTGGACGCAAATCGCTCTTTCCATACCAGCCCAGATTGAGTGCCAGCTAGACGTCCCTGGGTAGCGCCAGAACCTTGAGCTGCCTTCCGAATTTGATGAAATCGGAGTCGGAGGAAACCAAGGTTGCACTCATGCGTATAGCCAGTGCCGCGGCAAAGCAATCCGCATATCCTAAGCGGTAATGAAGCTTGAGTGCAGCGGACGCTTTGGCAAGAGCTTCGTCGGCAGGGACGGATTCCAAGTACGCACTCATCGCCTTCAAGTCCTTCGCAGCGTTGTCCAGCCCTCGGATTTTCGCCAGTGAATAGAGGGCTTCTCCCCAATTTATGACCGAAATCAGCAAACGTACCTCGCCCTTAGCTGCCCGGCTAAACAAGGCTTCGACCCTTTCCGCACCGCCGCTATCGCTCAGAAAACGAATCGCCGCGCTCGCGTCAAGAACATAGGTCTTCATAGAGGCGATTCACTTTTTTGCTCTTCCCTCTGCTTTTCCAGACGGCGATCCTCCGCAAAACTTTTCTCCAAACCAAGGCCGGCATACTTTCCTCGGAGTGCCATGAGAGCTTCGTAACTTCCGGACTCGATGAAAAGCTTTTTGCCCTGCTTCCTGAAGATGACCCGAACTCCCGGCTTGAAGCCCAACTCTTGGCGCAGCTTGGCCGGGATAACCAACTGCCCCTTTGAACTCATGATGCCTGAAGCCGGCATTGTCTTACCTCCGCGTAAGACGCTATTCTAAACCGAAAGCAGCCCGCGATCAATTCGCGAGCACTTCAGGACGGCTGGTTGTTCTAAACTGATGGGTTCGGTCTGGAGTCATTCCTCATGCCAGCGATCGCAGTTCCAGTCACAGCCCAGCGTCTCCCCTCCCCAGCCCTTCGCCGCTTCGCCTGGGGCGTTCTGGTTTATTTCATCGCGGTGATTCTGTGGGGTACGCTGGTGCGCGCCACCGGCTCCGGCGCAGGCTGCGGGAATCATTGGCCGCTTTGCAACGGGACGGTCATGCAGCACTCGGCGCGCGTAGACACCATCATTGAATTCACGCACCGCATGACTAGCGGCATCTCCTTTTTCGCAGTCGTGGGCCTGCTCGCCTGGACCTTCGCGGGAACTGTCCGAGGCCACCTGGCACGCATGGCTGCCGTCGCATCGGTTGCTTTCACGCTGATTGAAGCGGTACTCGGCGCATTTCTAGTGAAGCTCGGCCTCACGGCGCAGAGCCAGTCGCCGCTGCGCCCCGCCTATCTTGCGCTGCATCTTGCAAACACGCTGCTGCTGCTGGCCGCGCTTACGCTTGCCGCGCATTTTCTAAGCCGGCGAAGTGGATTCTTGCGTGGTGCTGTTCGCACGGTCGCTCCTTTTGGAGCCGTCGCAACCGTTGTTGTGGTAATGATCGTCGGCGTCACCGGCTCGCTGGCGGCGCTGGGCGACACACTCTTTCCGGCATCCTCGCTGGGTATGGCTTTCGCGCAGGATTTCTCGGCCACCAGCGGCTGGCTCGTTCGCTGGCGCTGGACACACCCGACAGTCGCAGTTTTCGCGAGCGCTTTTCTGCTCTGGCTCCTGGTCCGGGCCGCCCGCCACACCACGCACGGCGACAATCGCCGCCTGGTTGCTCTGATCCTGTTTCTGCTCGCGATCGTCTACACGCTCGGCGTGCTGGATGTTGTGCTGCTGGCTCCGCTCTGGCTGCAAGTTTCGCATCTGCTTGCCGCAGACACGCTGTGGGCGTCGCTTGTGGTGCTTACCGCACGCCTGACTGTCCAACCCCGCGAAGCAAAGTAGCAGGCAGAGCACCAGACCAAAAACAAAACGGCCCCACATCGCGGAGCCGTTCGTCGTCCCGTAATCCCTATTCCCTGATCCGCACTTACTTCACCAGCACCCCTGCCGCCGCATACGTGCTTCCTTCCACAATCGCCGAATCAAGCACTGGCAGCTCCGGCGTCGGTGTCAGGTTCTCGATCACACCATCATTCAGCAGGACCGTGTCTTCCACCTTGCCGCCGCGAATGCTCGGGTTCCACGCGAACGCCTGGTTGTTGACCACAACTTCGGTTCCCTGCGGTGTCGCCACCCATTCGCGCTCCCCGTATCCAGTTGCTCCGCCCTGGTGATGAAACCTCTCTTCGCCAGGAAATCCCTGGGCCGCATAAGCGTCCTGCGCGACTTTGAATAATTGTGCGGACGTGGCGCCGATGCGCGTCGCGTTCAGGAGTGCAGCATTCACGTGCGCTGCCGCTTCAAAGCGCATTTCCAATTCCGACGGCAGGGCGCCAAAATACACGAACCGAGTAATCGAAATAACCAAGCCCCACTTGCGCGCGCACAGGTTCAGCATGCCGTACTGCTTGAGCCGCTTGCCCCGCGCCACCGCGTGCTTGTATTTCAAGATTCGATCATCCACTGCGTAGAGATAAACCGACGGCAGAATTCCGCGCCGCAACAACCCGCCTGCGGTAATCGATTCGAGATCGTACTCACTCAACCCCGGCTCAACCTCATGCAACGCCTCAACAGTGGCGGCTGCGGTCTCAGCCCCCAGCCATCGATAGCGAACAATTTCCGACTCGCTCAACGCAGCGCGCAGCGGAGTGAGATTGACCAGCGTCATTCCCGCCCCCGGCGAATCTGAACCAAGCGGCCCGTCCGCAAGCATTGCCGCAGCCGCAGCCGTGTCATCCGCCCACCACGGAAACAAGACCGGCTCAAAATCCAGCGCGCCAAACTCCTCATCGTGCAACCGCGGCGCTTCATTCTCGGTGGTGAAGTAATAGCGCTTTCCCGCCGCAGTGACCAACAACGATGCCACGCCCGTTTCGGCCGGCGTCAGCACGCGCAACTCCGCCGCTCCGCCCGTTACCCACGCAACATTTTCGTTGCGCCGGATGAGTATGGCCCCGAGCCCCTGCTCCTGCATCCACTCCGTTAACCTGTCGTGCTTGGCATCCAGTTCAGCATTCCACGCAGCTTCCGCCACCAGCGGGATGCCGTTCACCACCAGGCTCTTGCGAATTCTCTTGCTCATGATTGCGTTTCCTTTGCCAGTACGGGGACCAGGGAAATAGGGACCAGGACTAGGGACTCGCCGTATCTCGACAGTCTCTACGTCTCTGGTCCCTGTTCTTTAGTCTCTACGTCCCTAGTCCCCAAGTTCAATCGAGTTCCGGGTGATAATGGCTTTCCCAGCCCATGTACCGGACCGCAGCCTCATGCACGGCCTTCGACACGTCGCTGAAGTTGGCCGCCACATGATGCTCAAAGCCCTCGCGGCAGATGTACTTCAGCAGCTTCTGCAATTGCGGAATCTCCGCGACACCCGCGCCACCGAATGTCTCAAGGGGATCGTCGGTAAACTTGCCAGCGCCGGTGTAGCCGCGAATTACGCCTCGGCGATCGTCCGTCGAGTAGCGCGCATAGCTCATCGTACCGGCCTTCACACGGCCCACGCAGGTGCCAAACGTGTTCTCCTTGCCCACCGTTCCCGCAATGATCTCCTGGAAGTCCATCTTCACTTCCTTGAAGAAATGCTTGGGCAGGTTGGAGCAGTGGAAGCACACGCACTTGTCAGGGTGACTGCCGTAATTATTGTTCCAGTCAAGCAGCGCCGAAGGCGTCCCGCTGGCGAGCGCCAGCATATACATGCTCAGCGTGCCCGGTACGTCCACCTCGCAGGCCGATGGAATCAGGTTGTTGCTCATCATGCTCATGATGGTGCATGGGACGACGCCGAAAAATTCTTCCATCGACGTCCAGCATTGCACGGCGCTGATGGTCACGTTCGCCTGCTTCATCCAGCCGTCGATCACCGCACCAAGCTTTGCCATCTTCAGCAGGGCAGCGTGGGGTATTCCGCCCGTCGTCACATAGGACTTGATTGCCGCCAGCTTGGCCTGCGCCGCGTCGTCCGTGTCCTGCATGCGGTTGATGCGTCCGAAGATTTCCGAAAGGTCGATGGTCTCGATCGTGATGCCGTTCGTCTCCATGATCCGCTCGGAGTAGCGCACCGTATTGAATGCCGTTGGCCGCGCGCCGATGGAACCGATGCGCAGATTCTTGAGGCCCTTCACGATGCGGCAAACCGCGGAGAACCATTCCAGGTCAGCCTTGAATTCCGCCGATGCCGGACTCTCCGTGTGAAGCGTGGTGAGTGAGTATTTGATGCCGTACTGCATCATGTTGTTACAGGCGCTCATCTTGCCGCAGAAGCTGTCGCGGCGGGTTGCAATCGTCATTGCATCGGATCGATCGGGGGTTGCCTGGACCAGCACCGGAACCTGCAATGCCGACAGCCGGATCGCATCCACGATGCCGCGCTCTTCGCCGAAGTTCGGCAGCGTCACGATGATGCCGTCGATCTCTTCAGCATGCTTCTTGAAGAACTCCGCACACCGCTGCGACTCTGCATACGTTTCCACCGCGCCGTGCTTTGAATCCTCAGGTCCGAGAACAAGCGCCTTTGCGCCTGCACCCTCAACCGCTGCGATCATTTCCTCGCGGCCTGTTTTTGCCAAATGGTCAGGGAAGAATCCGCGGTTACCCACCACGATCCCGAAAGTCATCGTTCGTTGCGCTGCCATGATCTTGAACTCCCTTGTATCCGCAAACTACAAGTTAACCGTCGCGGCCCGGGCGAAAGCGTACGCCGTAAAAAACGCCAAGCGCCAGCATCAAACCACCCCACCACACCGGCGCGTGCAAGTTGGCCAGAATCACATTGGCTGTATGCCCGCTTGCCAGCTCATAAAGCCCATAGCCGAAGATCATCGCGCCATAGATCGTGAGGAGGACTCCAATAAAAAACCAGATCGAAATTCCTGAAGAATGCATGCGTGACCTCGTTACCAGAAGTAAATGTTGAGGGCAAGGAACAGAACGATCGCGATGACCATCCAGAAGTATTCATTCTTGTAGAATGGCACCGGTTCTTCTTCAGGCAGTTTCGTCGCGCCGTAAACCAGTCCATTCAATTCCGCAATCGGGCGCGCCTTGGTAGCCAGGCTTACGACAAAAATGACAATCACGCAGACACTCACGGACCAAAGCGCGCGGTACATATTCTCAGCCATGTCCTTCGCATCCGGAGACAGCGCCACGTAACGCAAGGCCGAGGGGTCAATCTTCACCCAGGCAAACAAGGAGATGGAGGTCAGGGTTCCGATCAGCAGGCCCCAGAATCCGCCCTGCTTCGTGGCCCGCTTCCAGAACATGCCCATCAGCACGGCGCCCAGCAACGGCGAGATGAAGAAGCTGAACAAGGCCTGCACATAATCCATGATGCCTTTGGCGTTCATCACCGCGTAAGCCGCAAAAATTGAAATCACAACGCCCAGGATTGTCGCCCAGCGTCCCACCGCTACATAGTGTTCATCGCGCGCCTTCTTGTTGATCAGCGGCTTGTAGATGTCGTAAGTCCATACGGCTGAGAAGGCGCTGACGTTGCCCGCCATCCCGCTCATGAAGCCGGCGATCAGGGCGGTGATTCCCAGCCCCAGCAGTCCTGGGCTGCAGTAGCGGACCAGCATCAACGGCAGCACTTCGTTGTAGCTGTGCAGGCCCTCGCCGGGATGCGCGGCCACCACGTTCTCGCCCACCAGGTGCATCAAGCTTCCATCCGCGTTCTGCAGCACAACCAAACCCAGCAGGCCGGGCAGAATCACGATGAAGGGCACAGCCATCTTGAAGAACGATCCGATCACGGGCGCCATACGGGCAGATCGCAGGCTATTGGCGGCCAGCACGCGCTGCACGACCAGGAAGTCCGTCGTCCAGTATCCGAAGCTGATGGCAAAGCCAAGACCAAACACCATCCCCGTCCAATGAATACCCATCGGGTTGTCAGCAAAGTGGCCCATGCTGCGCCACATATGCGTGTAATCGCCCGGCGGAATCGCGCCCTTCGCAATGTTCTGCGCGATCTTTGCTTTCAACCCATTCCATCCGCCAGATTCAATCAAACCAAGGATCGGCACCAGCAGCGCACCACCCCAGATGAGCACAAACTGCAGAACCTCATTGAAGATGGCGGAGCGCAAACCGCCCAGAGCCACGTAAGCCGCCACCGCCAGCGAAGAAACAATGATGGAGAAGTTGAGATTCCAGCCGAGCACCACTTTCATCACTTCGGCCATCGCGAACATGTTGACACCGCTCATCAGCACCGTCATGAAGGCGAAGGAGAATGCCGCAACGATGCTGGTGCCGTCGCCAAAGCGCAGCTTTAAATAACCAGGCACGGAGTGTGTTTTGCACACGTAGTAAAACGGCATCATCACCATACCCAGAAACAGCATGGCGGGGATGGCGCCGATCCAATACCAATGGGCAGCAAGAATGCCGTATTGATAGGCCGAACCGGCCCAGCCCATGAGTTCAAGCGATCCCAGGTTCGCGGAGACGAAGCTTAACCCCGCAATCCAAGCCGTCATTTCGCGGCCGGCCATGAAGAACTCTTCGCTGGTATTGGCCTTGGACTTCAGATAGAAGCCAATCCAGATCACCATGATGAAGTAGATCGCGATGACTGCAATGTCGAGCAGGGTGAGGTGAGCGAGCGAGGGCGCACCCGCCGCGAAAAAACCAATGGCCTGCAAAGGCGAATCGACGTGGATGAAGCTTGCGGGCGAACCGATCATGCAATCACCTGGCGTGTGTCATGCCCTTGAGGGCTAGGGCGTTCGCACCTAAGTAAATGGGTTTACTGCAGTAGTTGTCAAGCCACATTCCGGTCCCTGCAACAAATCGAGAAGCCGTGGATCGCGGGCTTCACAGAAACGGAATATACACTTGAAAACCCAGACGCCCGTAAGCGAGAAAGCGTTTACCGCACGAAGTCTACCATACATTCCACTGCGCGCAATAGCCCGGCAAGCAAGCCGCTGGCATTCACTCCGACGCACCCGCTTGGCGCAAGAATCCCACGGTCTTGTTCTCGACGCCCGGAAACAACCGCGCATAGCCCAGCGGCGTGCACTCAACTACTTCGTCCGGCCGCTCATAATGCCCTGGCAGTTTCGCGCGCAAGGCGAGGTCCGCCCCGGCCTTCACCAACAACTCTGTTACCGGCAATCCCCAATCGTAAAACTGCGTTGCCGAATGAAAGATCGAGGTCTGTCCTCCAACCCCGTTGTCATCCACATCAGTTTTTGCATTCACATCCGCCCCGCGCTCAAGCAGCAACCTGGCTGCGCTCACGCTCCCGTATTCCGCCGCCACATGCAGCAACGTTCCGCCTCGCAGCGTCAGCCGGCGATACCCTGTTCCGCCGAAATCCAAATCCGCAAAGCGCTGATGCACCAGCGCAGGTTCGGCATCGATCCTCTCGCTCAACAGGTCCATCCGTCCGCGCAACAAATCAAGAACCGCCGGCATCTTCCGCCGCGTCGCGCATCCCGCTTCCATCAGGACGTCAATGCATTCCCCAAGCTGTGCAGACCGGGAGTACGTCCCGATCCCATAATCCAGTGCGCTATCAGGATACTTGCGTCCCGCCTTCGCGCAGTTTGGATTCGCCCCATGTTCGAGCAGCCATCGCAGCGCCGCAGGTTCCACCGTCTCGCACGGCGCAAAGATAATCGGGAAATATCCATTCCATTGCGCATTCACATCCGCGCCATTCTGCACGAGCAACTCCATCATCGGAATCCGAATGCCCACGAGCGCCGCGCGCATCAACGGCCCGTCGCCGCCTTGATGCACGTCCGATCCGTGATCGATCATCCATTGCGCCATCGCCAGGCGCGTCGCGGAAGGCGCCTCCCACGGCACCCTGCACTCTGCCACCCACGTCAGCGGCCCATTCTTCCCATACCCCAACGGCGCGCGATGGAGCGCGGGATTGCGCGTCATCATTGCCTTCACCCGCTCCAGGTCATTGCTGTCGATGGCAATCTTCAGTTGTCCGATCTCTTCAATGGAATCGACATGCGCCTTGAGCTTCGGCCAGCTCGCAAATCCATAACCGCGCGCAGTTTTCAGTTGCGCCTCGGCAAGTGAGTCGGCTCCATCTGCCTTCAAAAGCAGCTTGGCTTCATCTTTCAAATGGCGCAGGTTGGGGCGATCAGGAAGGATACGCGGATGGTGCGGGAAATCGGTGGGCATGGCAGCCTCCTTTCAAAGTCAACGCCCGCTGTCCGCAACTCGGGCTGAAAGAAGGTGCGCAAATTGTCCTGAAGCCAGGGAGGCTTGAAGCCTTTTCCGCGGACCGGATGCGTCCCTCACGCTGGGTGCATGCTATCAGAAACGAACCTTGTTCCGCTTGCCCGCACCACAAAATTCCGCCGCCGAAATCTCGCGCTTTGCAGCCCCGATTTCTCATTTCTCCCTTGTTTTCCGCGCATCCCAGCGATTACTCTAAGTCATGGGATCCCCTTGCCCCACCACCAGCATTCGTAACCACACACCCTCGCAGCTCTTTCGCGTTTTAATCAGCAGACTTCCCAGACCATCCTCGATTTAAGGAGCATTGCCCATGCCAACTCAAGTTGACGACTCAGGCTGTAGCGGCTTCTCCCGCCGCAGCTTCTTCCGTTTCGCAGCCGGCGCCTCCGCCCTGGCCAGCATGCCCATCCTTACTGAAGCGCACCTCGCGCTTGCACAGCGTCCGCATTTCTCCGATCCCAACAAAGGCATCCACATTGACGCCAACGAAAATCCCATGGGTCCCTGCGACGCAGCCCGGCAGGCGATGATCGACATTGTCCCCAAGGGCGGCCGATACATGATGAACATGGAAGAAGACCTGACGGAAACTTTCGCCAAGATTGAAGGGCTCGACCCCAATTCTGTGATGGCCTTTGCCGGATCAAGCGAGCCCCTGCACTACACTGTTTTGACCTTTACTGACAAGAGCCGGCCGCTGGTGATCGCCGATCCGGGATATGAGGCGCCCATGTGGGCCGCGAAGATTGCCGGCGCCGACGTGATCAAGGTTCCGCTCGCCAACCCCTCAGGCGCGGCCATGCACGACATCCCGGCGATGATGAAGGCCTCAACGAATCCCGGTGTGATCTACATCTGCAATCCCAACAATCCCACGGGCACCTGCACGCCGCGCGCGGACATTGAAAGCGCCGTCGCCAATGCGCCTAAAGACACCATCGTGCTCATTGACGAGGCCTACATCCACCTCTGCGATGCGCCGCGCTCGCTCGACTTTGTGAAGGAAGGCAAGAACGTAATTGTCCTGCGCACCTTTTCAAAGCTCTACGGCATGGCCGGCGTCCGGATGGGTTTCGCCATTGGCAGGCCCGACCTGCTGAAGAAAATCTCCGTGCATGGAGGGTTCAACGCGCTCCCCATCACAGCAATCGCCGCCGCCAAAACCAGCCTGCTGCAATCGGACCTCATCGCCACCCGCAAAAAGACCATCGGCGACATTCGCACCAACACCTTCGCCTGGCTCAGGAGCGAAGGCCATGCATTCACGCCTTCTGAGAGCAACTGCTTCATGCTGAATGTGAAGCGGCCCGGCTCCGAGGTTCTGGCAGCCATGGCCGCCAAGGACATTTACATTGGCCGCATCTGGCCGGCATGGCCTACGCAGGTGCGCATCACGGTCGGTACGCATGATGAAATGCTCGCATTCCAGAAAGCCTTCCGCGAAGTGATGTCGAGCAACACGGCCGGCCTCAAGCCTGCGCCGCTTGCCGGCAGATACGGCGACAAGCCCTTCACGCACATGTCGTGACAAGAACAGTGAAGAAGTGAGTGAAGCGTACGAAAAAACCCCCGCTCATCGCGGGGGTTTTCTTGCCTTCAGGTTATCAATCCGATCACTTGTCCAGCTCACGACTGGGATGACCGACGGTTAGAGCATCTTCACTACATCACTTCTTCACTTTCACTGCTTTTATGCCTTTAGAAAATCACTTTCAGAGCAAGTTGCGTGTTGAACGGCTCGCCCGGCCCGATGCCCGGAGAGAAGTTGCCGGAACCAATGGTCGATCCGCTGGTGCCGAATCCCGATCCCGACCCGAAGTAATCGTTGCCCAATTGGGAGTTAGCCGGGCTGGCAAGATTGATCCGGTTGAACAGGTTATACATCTCGGCGCGGAACTGAACATTGACGGGGAAATCGTGGATGTCGAACTTCGTGTTTTTGAAGAGCGACAGGTCAAAGTCCTCATACCCAGGTCCAAACAAGCTGTTGCGCCCGATTGTGCCCCAGGTATTGGCAGCCGGCTGAGCAAATGCGGCGGGATTGAGCCATTGCACATACTTGCTTCCGCCTTCTCGTGTCTGGATTGAATGGCTGATTCCGACAAATGGGTTGGATATCTGGTTCACCCGCTGCGAGAATTCGCCGGTGCCGCTGGTGTCGTTCTGGTTGTAGATGGTGATTGGCTGACCGCCCTTGAACGCAAATGCAGAATTCAATGACCAGCCGCCCGTCAACATTTTAGGACCGCGGAAGGTTGGCACATCGTAGTTCAAGTAGCCGCCAAAGCTGTTACGGGTATCGAAGTCCGAGTTGCCGTAATCGCCGCGATCGCCCGTCACATTTTTCTTGAAGTTGTAGCTGTCCTGCGGCAACGCGCCGCGATAAGCCGTCACTTCGTCCAGGTTGTGACCCCAGGTGTACGAAGCCTGCGCGATCAAGCCGTGATAGCTGCTGGTGCGGAAGATTGCCTGCAAAGAGTTGTAGTTCGAGGTTCCGATACTCTCAACCTGGTTGATATCGGAATAGTAGTTGCCACCGAAGTCGCCGCTATAGGGGCCGGGCGCTCCGCCCAGGTAAGGCTGATTGATATTCAGCAGCGTCAGAAGCTTCCGTCCCTCGCTGCCAACATAGCCAATCTGTATGAAGGCCTTTCCGAGCGACTGCTCGATCTGCAGGTTGAAGTTTACGTTGTAGGGGGACCGGAAGTTGCTAGCCACGCTGAACACGCCGCAAGGACTGGTTACCAGGCAGGCAAGCGTCGACGTGGGAATGATTTCCTCGCCGGGAACGATCGTTTTGTAGGTATTGGTTGGAATCGCGATTGTGAACACCGGGCTTGAACCGCCTGGGTTGCCCTCGAGTCCGTTCGGTGCGTTGTTGCCCGGCCGGTTGTCGAGGAACGGGTTGGCATTCGGCGTATCGAAGAAGAGACCGCCGCCGCCGCGAATCACCATTCCCTTCACCGACTTCGGCTGATAGGCGAAGCCGACGCGCGGGCTGATGCTGTTCCAGTCGCTTCCGTATATCTGCTTGATGTCCTGTCCCTGGAAGGCGATACCGGTTGGGGTCAGGTCCGGCCGGAAGACCGACAAGTCTTTCTTGGTGTCGTTCATTGGCTGCATGTAGTCATAGCGAATGCCGAGATTGAGATTCAGCTGGGGGGTCACCTGGTAACTGTCCTGTGCGAACAGATCGAAGGCGTGCGACAGGACCAGGCGCTCAGGGTTGCCAACGGCGATGGAGCCTTTGGTCACGTATCCGGCAAGGAAGTCGGCGAGTGCAGCTACGTCTGGATCTTCCGTATTCCATGCAACCGAGCCATCGCCGTTTGGACCGGCAGAGCCTTCAAACGTAAAGGAGCCAATCGCATGCCGATGGTAGAACTCGTCCACCTGCGAGCGCCGGTATTCGCCGCCCATGCGCAGTTCATGTTTGCCCTTGGTCCAATTAAGAGCTTCATCAATGTGGCCGGTGATATCCTGGCGACCCTCGGGCGGTGTGTTTCCGGTGGGTTCAAAGTCGTTGCCGATGTTGATGTTGGGGGCATTGACGAACGGGGAGCCGGTGATGAATCCGGCCGAAGCCACGCTCGCAAAATTTGTGTTGGCATCGGAAAATGTCTGGTGGAAGTAGTTCACGCCCGCCGTAACCGTATTGCTGATTGACGGTGCAATCGACCAGTTATGACCGGCCGAATAGTTATAGACGTGGATCGGTCCAATCTCAAAGAAATAAGGGTTGATGTCTGTGGTACCGACAGGCGCTGTCTGGTTGCCCTGCCCCATGAACGCCCGCGCGTAAATGCTGTGCTTCTGGTTGAAGGTGTGATCTATCTTGGCAACTCCGTTGTAACTGTAACCAAATTCCGGTGCAGCATTCTGAATGCCTCCGGGGGTTGTGCCTGTCAACAGGTCTGCCGGCCACAGAACCGAAAGCAGCTGCGAGGTCGCCGAATTTACCGGGACATTTGCGCCTGAAAGCAAAGCCTTGGCAGCGGTCTGATAGTACTGGTTCGGTTCAAACCCGGTATCGCCGGTAGCGATGTTGAATTTCTGCTTTTCAAAGTTGGTGAACCAGAAGGTGTGATCCTTATAAAACGGCCCGCCCAGAGAAGCGCCCCACTGCACATTCTCCAGCGGCAGCGAGCCCAGCGTGTTGAATGGATTGGTTACCGCCAGGGCCTGGTTGCGTTCGTAATAGTAGATGGATCCGTGCGGGGTATTGGTGCCTGACTTTGTGACCAGGTTTACGCTCCCGCCGGGGTTGCGTCCCACCTCCGCCGACGACTGCGTCTGCAGGCTGAATTCAGCAATGGAATCAATGGGCAGAGTCACCCCGGCAATGTTCTCAACGCCGCCCTGGTTCACAGCCGGAATGTTGTGCCACCAGTCGTTGTTGTCCGCGCCGTCAATCTGCCAGTTGACCTGGTTGCCGCGTGTTCCGTTTACTGATCCAAACCCGCCCAGCGAGTAGCCCGCAAATCCCGGAGACATGCCAATCAACTGCGTAAAGTCGCGACCGTTCAGGGGAATATCCTGCACCGTCTCTTCAGGGATATCCGTGGTCTGCGTGGCCGTGGTTGTGTCGAGCGCAAGGCTCGAAGCCGAGACTTCCACGGTCTCACCTGCCGCAGACACATTCAGCTTCACGGGCAATGTGTAGATCACGCCGGCCGTTACGGTCACCCCGGAGACTTTCTCGGGCTTGAATCCTGTTGCCGCTACTGAAACGGTATAGGCCCCCAGCGGCATGTCTTGAAAACTGAACTCGCCTGCGCTGGATGTGATTGTCTTGTGGGAAACGTCAGTGGCTGTAGCCAAAGCTTCCACCGTCGCACCCGGCACCACAGCGCCCGATTGGTCTGTCACCGTGCCGTTAATTCCGCCGCGAAACGTCTGGCCGAGACCGCTGACCGGGAGCGCAATCAGCACCAACACTGCCAGGACTGCGGTGAATACACTTCGAGTAGCTCGATGGGTCATTGCGTAGATCCTCCAGGAAGATACAGGTGAAGTTGTACGATCTTGCGCCCGCTTAAAGAGGGAAGTACGAGGGCGCGTATTGGCGCACAATCGATTATTTTTTCTTTGGATGACAGCCAGAATGGAATTTCTGCGGATGGAGTTCCATCTATAAACACTCGGTCTTGGCGCATAAGGATTCAATGAAGAATTCGGAAAAACGTTCATGCGGTCTGCCGATCAGCGCGCAAGGAATGCCATGGCGCAGCGGCGCAAGCCACTTCAGGCTCATTTCCGGGGGGCAGAAAAGGAGGGGTGCTTCGGCAGGAACTATGCGGTGAGACGTTCCAATTGGTCCGGCTTGACAATGGTCATGCTGGCGCCTTTGATTGTGATCCACTGGTCGCGGCGGAACTGGTTCAGCAGGCGCGTGACGGTCTCTCGCGAAGTGCCAGCCATATTCGCAATTTCTTCGTGTGTCAACGCCATCGTGAACCGCATCTCGGGTTTCCCGTTGGCTGCATTCCGTCCCCAGTCCAACAAGAGACGCGCTAATCGTCCCGCCGCGGACCCGGACAATGCCAAGCGTTTGGCGTCGTGAAAGACCGTGAGATATTCGCCCGAAAGGCTCTGCGCCGCGTGCATGCTCGCGATCCCATGCCTGCCCAGGAAGTCGACAAACTCCTGTTTGCGTACCGTCTTCACCTGGCAAGGCTCGATGGCTTCCGCCGTTACCTCGTGAGGAACGTTGGCCAACACTGCGCTGAGGCCCATGACATCGCCTGGGGCGGCAATCTTCAGGATCATCGTCTTACCGTCTCGAGACGTCGACGAGATCTTCACTTGGCCGAAACAGATTACGAACACATTGCGCGCGGTATCCCCTTCAGTAAATAGCTTGGCGCCGCGGGCATGGCTCATCATGATACCGATGCCGTCATAATCCGCAAGCGCTTCAGGCGTGAGATTGCAAAACATCCGAAGATGGCGATGCTCACAATTGATGCAATCTTCCGGGGGGTGATGAGAGTGAAGAACGGCCATAGTTGTTCTGCTGCTTAAGTTGAAGTATAGCGCAGAATCGCCAGCCTCGCCGCGCGCTTCACCGCGCCGATCTATTCTATAAACGGACTTCTACTTTCCGGAACTCTTATCGTCCCGCGACAAAGTACCCGGGCTGCGTCGCCGTAAACGTGTAAAGCGGTCCTCCGAGCAGCTGTTATAAGCGCGCGAAACTTCACGAGCCAGCTCCTCCAGAAGCCGCATCCGCAGCGGGGCATAGCTCTCAAAAGCATGGACCAATGCTTCAATTGGCAGCAGCATAACGGAGCCGTCGGTGAGCGCACTCAGCGTAAATGTATGTTGACAGGAACCGATTGCCGCCGCCAGTTCCACCAGGTCGCCCGCCCGTACCGTGCCGAGAATAAGCCTGGTTTGGAGGCGCTCCGCCTTGCGAGTAAACTGCCCTGACACAATAAGGTACAGTCCCCTGCACATCTCAAATTGGCGGAAGATAACGTCTCCGGTTTCGACCTCGATAAACCTCGACGACCGGTTCAGCAGGTCGCCGGTGGCTGCCGGACACTCCAATAACTCGGCTAGCGGATGAGCTTTAACGGCAATCATTTGCTTCAGACGAGCTTCGGAATGCATAGTTCCATCTCCCTGTGTATTGCCCGCGGTTCAATTTTGCCGACCAGCGGCTCTGCAATTCCGCCGGAATGCCCTTTTCTTGTGGGCACCCCGGCGCTGCGTACCTGCGTCGAGCCAACCTGTGGCTCAGTTTCAAAATCCGCAAATCGCTCCCAATGCAGCAATTTCAGAGAAATGGGATCATCGAGATGAGGCGTAGAAATCTATGTTCCGAGCGCCGATCTCCGTTCAATGACAAAATCTGGGACCTTCCCGCTAGCGAGTCTCCGCGGAAACAGAGTTGAGAGGCGTTGTTTCAGGCGCCACAATATCAGCCGGAACACAAAGAACCGGAACCCGCGAACGTGCCATCAGTGCGAACACCGTCCCATGGGGCCCCGGTGTATCACTGGCGCGCTTTACTCCAGCCACCAGGATGCACGGATGGAATTGCGTGATCGCCTGCACAAGCGCATCGGCAGGCGTGCCGTCTTTGACCATGCAGCGCACTGGAAATTCTCCGCTTGCTTTGACGCCGAATTCGTCGAGCGTTGTGGCGCCCGGATTCAGAAATGCCGATGCCTCGGCGGGTCCACGCGCATGAACCACGAGCAGCGTCCGGTGAAATGTTTTGGCCAGCGAATCCGCTGCCGCGACCGCGGACGCCGTGGCTTCATTTCGCTCCATGGCCAGCAACACCGGGCCTCCCGGAAGAGGCCGAAAATCGCCCGCGTTCCAATCTTCCGCAACTGCCAGCACCGGACAAGTGGCCAGGCGCACCAACTGCTCGGCGATCGCTCCGACAAGGACCGGGCCGGCACCTTGCATTCCTTTCGTGCCGATCACAATCAAATCCGCTCCATATTGCCGCGTCACGTCAAGAAGCATCTGTGCGACTGCACCTTGCCGGACCTCGGAGTGGCTATGAATCCCTTCCTGCACCAGCTCGGCGGACAGTTTCTCCAACGCCACCCGCGCCTCTTCGCTCAGTCCACGCATCACCCGGCTCGGCACCGCATCCACGGTTGCATAGTCAACCGGGTCGACGCCGTGCGCCAGCACGATCCTGGACCCGTAAGCCGCGGCCAGCTTGCGCGCATAGTCCAGCGCCGCTTCTGACCTACCCGCAAGATCCGTCGCAACCACAATGGTCTTCAGACCTAGTGCAAAACTCATCCAAGCCTCCGCGCGCCCTGATCCGTTTATGGCGAACCTGTAGGATTCAGAGTTTGCGCCGCGCACAGTAGTAGTAGCAGTGACCGCATTCACCCCGGGCTGTGACTCGTATCACAAGGCTTATCTCTCAACGTTCTCAATCACTTCCCCACTGAAATCCATTCCCGCTTCCGCAGTGCCGGCAGCGCTATACACTGACGGGCCAAATGCGGTAGCCTTTCCGCGACATGAAAATCATTACAAAACCCGCTGCTCAATCGTTTTTCTCGATCGCATTTGCGGCCATCGCTTCCATCCTTTTGGGACTTGCAGCAAGCGCCCAAGCGCAGGCGCCAGTACCGGATTCAGCGGCAATTGAGGCTAAGGCACAAGCCTGGATCGCCAAGTTGACGCTGGAGCAGAAAATCGAACTGATCGGCGGCGTCGACAGCATGTTCACCAACGCCATGCCAGTGATCGACCTGCCGCGGTTCAAGATGTCCGACGCCTCAGTCGGTGTGCGTACATGGGGACCGACCACCGCATATGCCGGCGGCGCTGCGCTGGCGGCCACATGGGATCCTGAATTCGCGCGCAAGCTCGGCGAGAGCCTGGGCAAGGACGCCCGCGCCCGCAACGTCAACTTCCTTCTCGGCCCCGGCGTCAACATCGCCCGCTCGCCTGTCTCAGGGCGCAACTTCGAATACCTGTCGGAAGACCCCTATCTCAATTCGATCATCGTGGTTCCCTACATCGAAGGGGTGCAATCGCAAGGCGTCATTGCCACCGTCAAGCACTACGCGGCCAACAGCCAGGAGTATAACCGGCACAACGTTGACTCCGAAGTGGACGAACGCACCCTGCGCGAAATCTACCTTCCAGCCTTTGAAGCCGCCGTGACCAAGGGCCACGTCGACGCCGTCATGAATTCCTATAACCTGCTGAACGGCACGCACGCCACGCAGAACGAATTTCTGAACCTGAAAGTGCTCAAAGGCGAGTGGAAATTCAACGGCATCCTCATGTCGGACTGGGACGCGACCTACGACTCAGTGGGCGCAGCCAACAACGGCCTTGACCTGGAAATGCCCGGCCCGCGCTTCATGAATACCAAGGCCCTGCTGGCCGCCGTTAAAGATGGCACCGTAAAGGAAGCCACCATCGACGAAAAGCTGCTCCGCATCTTCCGCACCGAGCTTCGCTACAGCTTTCTTGATCGGCCGCAGTTTGATCCAGCAGACTCAACCTACTCAGTAGCCGCCCGCGCCGTGGCCCTTGAAGGCGCACGGGAAAGCATCACACTGCTCAAGAATGACGGCCATCTGCTGCCGCTCGATGCCACAAAGGTGAAGACCATTGCTGTGATCGGCCCGAATGCATGGCCGGCTGTCACCGGCGGCGGCGGTTCCTCTGAGGCCCAGGCCTTCGAACCCGTCAGCACCCTCACCGCAATCGCCAACCTCGCCGGTCCCGATGTCCACATCCTCTATAGCCGCGGCCTGCCTGAGATCAACGATATTTTCCGGAACACACGCTGGGACGGCCCTGTCAAAGTGGCCGTTTATCCGAGCAAAGACTTCACCGGCACACCGGAAACCAGCACCATGCAAAACATCGCCGGCTGGAATGCGAATACCTGGGCGCCCGAAGCCAAGGTTCAACACAGCATTCGCTACACAGCCGGCTACAAGGCATCCAAGAGTGGAAAATATTTGATCCTCGCGGCCACCGGCGGCTGGAGCAACGACGACTACGAGCTGATGATTGACGGCAATGAGATTTCCTTCCCGCCGCATGCGGAAGGCCAGGCGCCGCAATCCTCCACGCTGGAACTAACTGCAGGCCAAACCGTCACCATAACCGTCGATTACCTGCCGCACTCCGCGAACACCAACTTCGGCCTCGGCATTGCGTATGAGCCTGACCTTGTTTCGGATGAAGCCAAGAAATTCGCCGCAGCAGCCGATGTTGTCGTGGTCGCCGCAGGCTTCAACCCCAGCACTGAAAGCGAAGGCATGGATCGCAGCTTCCAGCTTCCCTGGGGCCAGGACGAACTGATTGAAGCCGTGACCGCGGCCAATCCGCACACCATCGTTACACTCACGGGCGGCGGCGGTATGGACACGCGACGCTGGCTCAGCAAGGTTCCGGCGCTACTAGACCTTTTCTACCCCGGCCAGGAAGGGGGCACCGCCGTTGCCGAGATCCTTTTCGGCAAGCACAACCCGGAGGGCAAGCTGCCGGTGAGTTTCGACCACAGCTGGGAAGAGAATCCGTCCTATCGCTACTACTACCCCATCAAAGGCGCGGACACCCTTCTGCACGTAACTGAGACCGACGGCCGCAAAGTCGACTACGTCATTCCGCACGTGAAATATGACGACAAGCTGATGGTTGGCTATCGCTACTGGACTACGACCGGAAAGCATCCTCTGTACCCCTTCGGCTACGGGCTCAGCTATACCAGTTTCAGCTTCGGCAAACTCGAAGCGCCCGCACTTGCGACGATTGGAACGATCGACCCCAAAGGGATTCCCGTAAGCTTCGACGTAACCAATACCGGCAGCGTCGCCGGAGCGGAGGTAGCGCAGCTTTACGTCTCCGATCCTTCGGCTAAAGCCACCCGTCCTGAACGAGAACTAAAAGGCTTTGAGAAAGTACGCCTCGCACCGGGCGAAACCAAACACATCACGCTCACTCTTGACGCCCGCGCGTTCAGCTACTGGGATGAGTCAGCACACAAATGGACCATCGACCCCGGCAAGTTCGTTATCCATGTCGGTGATTCCAGTGAGAACACACCCCTGCACGCCGACTTGACGCTGAACTAGCACTGTGTCTTTGGATCTCGCCGAAGAATTGCCCTCAGGCCTTGAGTCGGGGCACGACCTCACTCCTGTCCCCGTCGCCCTCACTCTTCAGGACGTTTCGGAGGAAGCACCTTTGCTGCATCCTCGGGACTCAACGTGACCCCAGCCAATTCGGCCGCGTAAGCCAACACCGGATCGCGCCCGGCAGCAATATCGGCCGCCTTGGGCAAAAATGTCCGATCCGGCTCCACTCCAATGTGCTCCAGGCTCTTGCCATCCGCCATGACGGTGTCGGCAATCGTTATTGAATCTCCATAGACATAGCGAGGATTCTGCCCGGTCGAATGCACATACACTTCAGACTCCATGGTGTGCCCCGAGCTGTGATCGCCAATAATCGTCCCCCGCTCCTGAAGCTGCACCACGCGCGAAAAAATCTCTCCAGCGGAGGCTGTTTCGCTGTCGATCAAAACGATCAAGTTCCCCGAGAAGACACCTCTGCCCTTGACCACAGCCGGCGTGACCTTATTCCGCTGAACCAAACCACCAAGCTTTACCTCGTGGTTGAAAATATCTCCAAGATAATCATTGAGCGAATCACTCCGCCCCCCGGGACACCCTCGGAGATCGACAATCAGCGTCTTGTGCGCACGAGCCTTCTTGAAAATCTCGTCCACATCAAGTCCTGTTTGAAAAAAAGCAGGAACTTTGAGGACCATCAAATCTGGTCCAAGATCCTTATATTGAGCACGCTCTTTGAGCCACGCGTCCTCTCTTTTCATCATTATCTCGGTGATGTACCACGAACTGCCGCTCAAATTGGTAATCACCCCATGCCTGTGAACGTCAGAATTTACGGTCAAGCGAAGAATCTTTCCTGCGGGATCGCGCAATACCAGTTGAAGGCTGCTGCGAGGCATCAAGTTCATTGCGTATTCCAGTTTTTTGGCGCCCACCCGGTCAACAGCGAACCCGTCTATCGTCAGCACCTCGTCGCCCGGCAGCATCCCCTTGCTTTCTGCATCGCTCTTCGCATGAACCTCCGTCACCAAAGAGCGATTCCCGACGACTTTGAATCTCCATCCGTAATCGGCCGTGACCGCATTGGGCGATGGAAAGAAATTTGTATGAGAGTCATCGAGGTTTTCAAGCAGCGCCTCAATGTCTGCATTTGCCACTGTAATATTTGGCGCCTGATCGATCCGCTGCTTGGTTTCGCGAACCAGTGCGTCCCAGTCCAAACCGTGAAGCTTCGCGTCGAAATAATACTTGCGCACATCCGAGGAGACGGTTTCCAACATGGTCTCCGCTCGTTCCCTGTCGAGCCGATAGATCTGCTGACTCCTTGCAGACGGCATCAAAGCCGTAATTGCGCAAAGTAGAAACACCGTCCCGCCCGTAAGTCCGTTCATAACTGACCCTGTCTTCCTCCAGACAAACCCCTGCGACATCTCGCTTCTCTTGTATGCAGGGATTCTCTGGGAAACATGATAGGTCTAAATCCGCCCGGTGGCGAATCCCCCGAAACGGTACCAGGCGATCTCCGGGTTCTTCTTTTCCAGATTCTTCTTCCAGTTTCCAGCGCCACTTGCCAGGGCATAGCCACCGGCGAACCTCAGGCGGTTCACTGCTTCGGAGGCAATCCGGCATCTTCTGCCTTGGGCAGCGTGTGCGTGCTCCACCATTGATCCACAACCTGGTTCCAGCGGCTGCTCCGCCCTACCCACAACTGGGCAGAATGATCATACTTTTCATCATTGTTCACCAGCCAATATGGCCGGTTGTCGCGCCGCCACGCCTGGTCAAATAAATCGCGCAGCAAGGTGTACCCGTCGCGAATATCCTCGAGCTTTCCGTTATTCGAGCCGATGGTCTCAAGCATATTTTCCACTTCGTCCGAGCGACTCTTGTCGCCGGTCAGCGCCTGCGCCTGCGCGTACAGGTTCACGCAATCGTCGGCAGCCTGAAACTTCAAGCCCACAAAGTCAATGCGCCGCGCACCGAGTTCGAGCGCATCCAGTGCCTCCTGGTTCGCAAGCTTTCCATTCGTCCGCGCCTCGGCTACAAGCGTAATGGCCCGCTCTGCATCCATGCGCAGTTCGCTGGCCACCGGCCGCAGCTTGACCGCCACCGCCTGCCCTTCCGGTGAAAACGGATCGACCCAGAACAGCCGGTCCTCGCCATCTTCGAGCCCGGCCTTCTTCAGCAGCGCGTGGGCAGCCATGATCTCGCGCTGCGCCTGGCTGATCTTGCCCGTCGCGTCGCCATGAAACGCCTGTCCGTACGACGCCGTGAATGCATCCTCCGAGCTCTCGCCGGCCTGCCATCCAGCCGCCGCACCAAAGAGCACGCCAAACCAGTTTTCGTCGAAGATGCCTTCGCCATCGTCGTTCCAAACGGTGTTCAGCATCCCTTTTGCGCCCAGCTTCTGCCCATCGCGCACAAACGCGCGTATGTTCCCCATCGCCTCATTGTTGTTGGGATACATGCGATTCCAGTTGTTCACGCCCGGCGCCACCCACGTCTCAAGTCCGGCCTTGGTGAAGGGCAAAATCTCTGGTGTGAAATCCGGCTTCGCGTCATATTCCCACGGGACGGCGATCATGTCTTTGGGCAGCGTTGCAACCAGGTCCGGCGACTTCACAGCGATATCGCCCCAGAACAGCAACTGCTTGTGGTTCGGCTCGAGCGTGGTGTGAATCTGCGTCAGGAAGTTCAGGTAGACCGCGCTTAAGCCCTGCTTGTTGACGGCATCGCGCGTGCGGCCAAGGCCGAGTTCGAACGTTTCGTCCGCGCCGATGTGCGCGTAGGGGCCGGGAAAAATCGTCGCCAGCTCCGCAAACCAGCTCCCGATTAGCGGCAGTGTGCCTGCATCGCCGGGTGCCAGCACCGATCCGTGCGGATTCTCACCGAGTCCTGAGTACTGCTCAAACTTCAGCACATTGTGCACGTGCCCAAACGACTCCTGCTCCGGGATCACGGTGATGTGATACTTCGCCGCATACTCCACCAATTCCCGCGCCTCGTCCGGCGTCATCGATCCGCCAGGAAACGCCGCCACGGGCGTGCTCGC
>Ga0302319_10006109_pt1 | contig 24026 bp, 15 predicted proteins | sample Bog_T0_2_FD_203319 | JGI IMG/M metagenome (GOLD analysis project Ga0302319, IMG submission 203319) | Peat permafrost microbial communities from Stordalen Mire near Abisko, Sweden - Bog_T0_2 | ecosystem: Environmental > Terrestrial > Soil > Wetlands > Peat | place: Sweden: Abisko, Stordalen Mire...
TCGGCGCAACTCCGCCGGGCGCGGCCCACTGGCTCGGCACGGACACGCTCGGTCGCGACCTGTTTGCGCGGATCCTCTTCGGCGGGAGGATTTCCATCCTGGTCGGGCTGGTGGCAACCCTGGTGGCGCTGGTGATCGGCGTTTCGTACGGGGCCATCGCCGCGTTTGCGGGCGGCAAGACCGATGCCGTGATGATGCGGATCGTGGACATCCTCTACGCCCTGCCCTTTGCGATCTTCGTCATCCTCCTGATGGTGTTCTTCGGCAGGAACATCTTCCTGCTCTTCATCGCCATCGGAGCCGTGGAGTGGCTCACGATGGCACGGATCGTCCGCGGCCAGGCGCTGTCGGTAAAGCACATGGAATTCATCGAGGCCGCGCGCGCCCTGGGATACGGGCGGCGGCGCATCATTTTCCGCCACATCATCCCCAACCTTCTCGGGCCGATCATCGTGTACACGACGCTCACGATCCCGGCCGTCATGCTGCTCGAGGCCTTCCTGAGCTTCCTCGGGCTGGGGGTCCAGCCGCCGATGAGCTCCTGGGGCGTGCTGATCAAGAACGGGGCCGACACGATGGAGGAATTCTGGTGGTTGCTCGTGTTCCCCGGATCGGCATTCTCGCTCACCCTGTTCTCGCTGAACTTCCTCGGGGACGGGCTCCGCGACGCGCTCGACGTGCGGGCGGCCAAGGACTGACATGAAGCGCTACCGCCCCTACATCAAGTACCTCCGCACCGTGCGCGGCGTCCTGACCGGCGCCGTCGCCTGCGGGCTAGTCTACGGCTTGGCCAACGGCGCCGGGCTTCCGCTGATGATCAAGCGGGTCTTCCCTCAGATCTTCGCCGACCACGCGGCGCCGCTTGCGCCGATGAAGCTGCTCCTGATCGCGCTGTGGCTCCCGGCTGTCTTCGTCGTCCGCGGGGTCGCCGGCTACCTGAACAGCTATCTCATCCAGCTGGCCGGCGTCCGGGTGCTGGAGGCCCTTCGGCTCGACTACTTCCGGAAGCTCCAGGTCCTGCCGCTGAGCTTCATCCAGAAGCAGACCACGGGCGACCTGATCTCCCGGGGTCTCTCCGACGCGAACCAGCTCCAGTTCACGCTGACGACCGTGGCCAACGACGGCCTGAAGCAGCCGGCCTCCCTCCTTGGCTCGCTCGGGTACCTCGCGTGGGCGGCATTTCACGAAAAGGGCGTGGCGCTCGTGCTGGTGTGCCTCGGCATCGTGCCGCTGTGCGTCTTTCCCATCCGGTATGTCGGCAAGAAGCTGCTGCGCCGGGCCCAGCAGATCCAGAGCCAGCTTGGGTCGATCACGGATCGCTTCAGCCAGAATCTCTCCGCGGCCAAGGAGGTGCGGGCCTTCGGCCTCGAGGACCGCGAGGTCGCGAGCTTCGGCCGCGCGAGCCGCGAGCTGATCACGGTCCAGATGAAGGCGGTCAAGTACGCCCAGTCGCTCACGCCCGTGATCGAGATCATCTCCGCCGTGGGGATCTCGTTCACGCTGGTCTATGCCTACCACGCGCACGTGAAGCTCGACTCGTTCCTTGCGATCATCACCGCGCTTTACCTGAGCTATGAGCCGATCAAGAAGCTCGGGGCGCTGAACAACGAGCTGAACCGCGGCCGCGGGGCCCTGGAGCGACTGGAGGCCGTGCTGGCCGAGCCGGTCGGGATCGCCGACCCGGCCGAGCCGGTCCCGGTGGGCCGGCTGCGCGGGGACATCGCCTTCGACGGCGTGGACTTCTCCTACAAGGCGGGCGAGTCCGCCCTGGCGGGGGTGTCGGTCCGGATTCCGGCGGGCACGGTTTGCGCGCTGGTGGGCCCGAGCGGGGCCGGGAAGACCACGTTCGCAAACCTGGTCCCGCGGTTTTACGAGGCCTCGGCGGGCAGCATCAGCATCGATTCGTTTGGGGTGCGCGACCTCAAGCTTGCGGACCTCCGGGCCAACATAGCGATCGTCCCCCAGGAGCCCGTGCTCTTCAACGACACGGTCTACAACAACCTCATCCTCGGCCGGCTCGACGCGACCCCGGAGGAGGTGTACTCGGCCGCCCGGAGCGCCTATGCCGACGAATTCATCCGCGCCCTGCCCCACGGCTACGACACCCGCGTCGATGAGCGCGGCGCACGCCTCTCCGGCGGCCAGAAGCAGCGCCTGGCCGTGGCCCGGGCCTTCCTGCGCAACGCCCCGATCCTGATCCTCGACGAGGCGACCTCGGCCCTGGACTCCGAGAGCGAGCAGGCGATCCAGGCCGCTCTAGCCAAGCTCGTGGTCGGCAAGACCGTCCTCATCATCGCGCACCGCTTCAGCACGATCCGCTCGGCGTCGATGATCCTGGTCTTCGACCGCGGGCGGATCGTGGCGACCGGCGACCACGCGAAGCTCTACTCCGGGAACCCGCTGTACCGCTCGCTTTACGACGGGCAGCACGGTTGAGGCAGAGACTCCCCACTCCCGTGGCCGACGCAGCCGCACCCAACATCCTCGTCATCCGCCGCCACTACGTCGGCGACCTGGTGCTGCTGGGCTCCTTCCTCTCCAACCTGCGCCTCCACTGGCCCGCCGCCAGGCTGACCGTCCTGGCCGACGAGGGTTACGCCGAGATCCTGGCCCTCAACCCGGACCGGCCGGATGTGTGGCAGGTACCGCGCCGCGGGCGGAGGATCGGCCGAACGCTTGCACTGCTGCGCCGTCTCCGAGCGGCCGGCTTCACGCATGTCTTCGACATCGACAACAATGACCGGACGGCGCTCTGCACCCGCATCACGGGAGCCCCGTTTCGCGCCGGCTTCGCCTGGAAGCGCGGGCGCCTCCGCCAGAAACTCGCGTACACGCACCCGGTTCCGGTCGATCCGGTTGCGTACGAGGCCCGCCACATCACCGAGCACTACCTGGACCTGCTCGGGCCCGCGGGCGTCCCCATCGCAACCCGGAAGGTTGCGCTGGAGGTTCCCGAGGCGGAAAGGGCCGCGGCGTTGGCGCTGCTTGCGGAGCGAAACCCGGACCGGAAGCCCGTGGTGCTCCTCCACCCCGGCAGCAGCAGCAGCTTCCGCCTTTGGCCTGCCGACCGCTTCGCCCGGACGGCGGACCGGGTGCAAAGGGAACTGGGCGCAGTCGTGATGTTGGTCGGGGGGCCGAAGGAGTCCGCTCTTCTGCGGGAGATCGCAAGGTTTGCGGAAACCCCGCTGGCCGTGCTCCCGCAACCCATCCCGCTCGCCCGGCTGGCCGCGGTTTTCGCGCAGGCGCGTGCGGTGCTGTGCCATGACAGCGGGCCGATGCACATCGCGGCCGCCGTCGGCACGAAGGTGGTCGCGCTCTTCGGCTCCCAGAGCCGCGCCCTGTGGGGCCCGCTGGGCGATGGTCACCAGGTCCTCCAGGCGCAGTTGCCCTGCGGCTCCGCCTGCGTGGCCCCCGGCCAATGCAATCCCGCCAACGCCTACAGGAGCTATTGCGTCCGCCGCATCGGCGAGGACGAGGTGTTTCAGGCGCTGGCGGGGGTTTTGAGGTAAGGGGTGCGCAAGGAGTCAGGCTGTTAATTGTTATCTTTTCGGGTATTGTATCAGCATGACCTGAAACCAGGCAGGTCGGCAGTACTGGAAACCTGGTAGGGACGCGCGGCCCGCGCGTCCGGGTCCTGCGAATGGCTCCGTGGTCTGCACGGACGGGCGGGCCGCCCGTCCCTACCTCGCAGGCGCGAGAACAGCCCGGCCCTGCCTCGCAAGCGCAGGCCCACCGCGATCCGCTCGGTTCTCCAATCGCTCCAGCCTGATCCACTATCTCTTTTCGGCCCTGTTTGACAGGTTGCCGTCTCGGGACCAGAACCGCCCTTGCGCATGCCGCTTCCCCCGCCCGTGTCCGTCTTCATCCTCGCCCACAACGAGGAGCTGAAAATCGCCGCCGCCCTTGAGAGCGTCGTGTGGGCGGGCGAGATCGTTGTCATCGATTCCTTCAGCACGGACCGCACGGTGGAGATCGCGAAGGATTACGCGGCCAAGGTGGTCCAGCTTCCCTTCACCCGCTTCGGCGAGCTTCGGCAGGCCGGGATCACCCACACCACCCTCCCCTGGATCTTCAGCCTGGACTCCGACGAGCGCTGCACACCCGGGGCCCGCGATGAGATTTTGAAGATCGTGGAGGATCCGAACTCGGCCGACGCCTACCTCGTCCCGCGCAGGAACACCTTCCTGGGCCGGGAAATCCGCCACTCCGGCTGGTATCCCGATTTCCGGCAGCCTCAGCTCTTCCGGCGCGGCACAATGGATTACGCGGTGGAGGATCACGTGCACGAGGGCTATGTGGTGAAGGGCCGGCTCGGCCGGCTGAAGAGCCCGATTTCCCAGATTCCCTATCGGAACCTGTCGGAGGCGATCCAGAAGATGGATCGCTATACGACGCTCACGGTCGCCAAGGGCGCGGGGCGAAAGCAGGTCGGAGGATTCCTTGGGTTTCTTGTGGCGCTCCAGCGCGCCAAGTGGGCCTTCTTCAAGGCCTACGTCCTTCAATTGGGGATCCTGGATGGCACGGCCGGGTTCATGATCGCCTTCCTCCGGTTCGAGAACTCCTTCTACAAGCACATGAAGGCGTCCGAGGCACGGGCGGAGGCCAGGAAGGCGGCCGCCCGTTAGCAGGGTGTTCCCCGAAGCCATGGAAAAGGAGCCCCGCCCCTTCAACCGGGTTGTCGAGAACCTGGTGGCGAACCTCCGTCACCTGCCCGAGGACCGGGGCCGGTCCCGCAGCCGCATGGCAAAGCCCATGGGCGACGTCATGGAGCAATTGCTTTCCAAGTACCAGCTCGGCCGGGCATCCCCCGAGCAGACGATCCGGGACAACTGGCCGGCTCTCGTCGGGCCGGCAAACGCGGCCTACTCCAATGCCGTGCGCCTGGACCGCGGAAAGCGCCTGCTGGTCCATGCTTCGCACGCGGTCGTGCGCAGCGAGCTTTTCCTCCACCGGGCCGCCATCGCCGAGCGCATCCGGAAGCTCCCCGGGTGCGAGGAGATCAAGGATATCTTCATCAAGGCCGGCTAGGCCCAAGCCAAAGTCCGGTTTCACGCAAAGGCCCCAAATTGCGCTTGCAGGCGGTTCGTTTACCCCGAAGGCTGGCGAATCACGTTAGCTGGATCCCTCGGTTGGGGGTCCGGTCACGACCCACCCCGATCCTCGGGGTGACAACGGCGGCGCCGGCCAAACCCCGAAATTCCGGGGGGAAGCGGGTGCCGCGGGGCCGCAAGGTTCCGGGGGTCGCGCCACACAACCTCAGTACCATGGCAACAGTCGCAAAACCCGAAATCATAGCAGAATACAAGACCCACGAGAAGGACACCGGCTCCAGTGAAGTCCAGATCGCGCTGCTCACCGCCCGGATCAATCATCTGACCGAGCACCTGCGCACGCATCGCAAGGACTTTCACTCCCGCCGCGGCCTCCTGCAGATGGCCAGCCGCCGTCGCAAGCTCCTCGATTATCTCAAACGGCACAACCTGCCCAAGTATAACGAGTTGCTCCAGAAGCTGAACCTTCGCAAGTAACCCCTTTCGTCCTACGGGCGATCCGATCCGCGGATCGCCCGTTGTCATTCCGACGCTCGACGTTAGACCGGGAAATTTCCGTTTGCCTCCTGAGCCAGGCGCCAAACGGAAATCTCTCGAGTCAATGCGAGAGGACCGAAGGCCCCGCCGGCCCGCGCGCCGGCATCAAGCCCCCAAAAAACAGCCGTGCCGTCCCCGAGATCGGGACAGGCCGCATTTCATCCAAACAAGACAAGACAATGAATCAGAAACATACCGTATCCGTCCCTGACTATGGGATCACCTTTGGCGCCGGCTCGCTGGCCAAGTTCGCCAACGGCGCCGTAACCGTCACCACCGGCGAAACCGTGGTCTTCGTCGCGGCAACCGTCGCCTCGAGCCTCCGCCCCGGCCAGGACTTCTTCCCCCTGACCGTCGATTACCGAGAGAAATACTCCGCGGCCGGCCGCTTCCCCGGCGGCTACTTCAAGCGCGAGGGCCGGCCCTCCGAGAAGGAAATCCTCACGTCGCGCCTGTGCGACCGCCCCTGCCGCCCCCTGTTTCCCGAGGGCTTCCGCAACGAGGTCCAGATCATCGGCCTCCTGCTTTCCGCCGACCAGGCGCACGAGTCCGACATCTCCATGCTGAACGGCGCAAGCGCCGCCCTGGCCATCTCGGACATCCCGTGGAACGGGCCCATCGCCGCGGCCCGCATTGGCGAGGTGGACGGCAAGTTCGTGGTCAATCCGACCATCGAGCAGATGTTCTCCTCGACGCTCGACCTGATCTACGTCGGCACCGAGAAGGACATGCTCATGATCGAGGGCTCCGCGGACCAGATCCCCGAGGACCGCTTCATCGAGGCCCTGGAGTTCGCGCACAACGCGATCCAGCCGATCCTCAAGGCAATCAAGGAACTCGTCGCCGCCGTCGGCAAGGCGAAGATCAAGATCGATCTGGTCCAGGCCAAGCCCGCCACCCGCGCGATCGTCGAGCGCGTCGTCGCCGCAAAGATCCCGGACGCCATCTACGGCAAGGAGAAGGCCGTCCGATCCGCCAACATCAAGGCGCTGAAGGAGGAGGCGAAGGCCGCCCTCGTGGCCGAACTCGGAGAGACCGGCTTCGCGCCGCATGAGCTCGACGTCGTCTTCGAGGACCTCCAGTACAAGGAATACCGCCGCACCGTCCTCGAGCGCGGCGTCCGCTCCGACGGCCGCGATGCCAAGTCGCTGCGCCCGATCCACTGCGAGACGGGCGTTCTCCCCTGCGTGCACGGCTCCGCGATCTTTGAGCGCGGCGACACCCAGGGCCTCGTCATCACGACGCTCGGCCCCACCAAGGAGGCGCAGAGCATGGACGGCCTGACCGGCGGAGCGACCTCGAAGTCGTTCATCCTCCAGTACAACATGCCCCCGTTCACCGTCGGGGAGACCGGCCGCTTCATCGGCCCCGGTCGCCGCGAGATCGGGCACGGGGCCCTGGCCGAGCGCTCGCTCGTGCCGGTGCTCCCCCCCGAGGACGCCTTCCCCTACTCGATCCGCGTCACCGCGGAAATCATGGCCTCCAACGGCTCGACCTCGATGGCCTCGGTCTGCGGCGGCTGCCTCTCGCTGATGGACGCGGGTGTGCCGATCATCGCCCCGGTCGCCGGGATCTCCTGCGGCCTGATGACCGAGAACGCGGCCGATGGCTCGATCTCGAAGTGGGTCACGATCACCGACATCCTCGGCGAGGAGGACCACTTCGGCGACATGGACTTCAAGCTCGCCGGCACCACCAAGGGCATCACGGGCTTCCAGCTCGACCTGAAGATCAACGGGCTCCCCTTTGAGATCGCCAAGGTCGCGATCCATCAGGCCCGCGACGCCCGCATCGAGATCCTGAAGAAGATGCTGGCCGTCATGCCGGCTCCCCGGGCCAACCTCTCGAAGCACGCGCCGCGCATCCAGACGATCCAGATCGATCCTGAAAAGATCGGCCTGCTCATCGGGCCCGGAGGCAAGACGATCCGCCGCATCACGGAGACCACGGGCGCGCAGATCGACATCGCCGAGGACGACTCGGGCAAGGTGTTCATCTACTCGAACAACGCGGACGCCATGAACCGCGCCTTCCAGGAAATCGACGCCCTCTGCGGCGGCGGCTCCCAGATCGAGATGGGCAAGCTCTACCACGGCCGCGTCACCGGCATCAAGGACTTCGGCTGCTTTGTGGAGTGCATGTCCGGCAAGGAAGGCCTCGTCCACATTTCGGAGCTCGCGGACTTCCGCGTGCGCCGCACCGAGGACGTCGTCAAGATGGGCGAGATGATCTGGGTGAAGTGCGTCGGCATCGATGACCGCACGGGCAAGGTCCGCCTTTCCCGCAAGGCCGCGATGAAGGAGATGGAGGCCCAGCCGGCCGCCGCTCCCGCCGCCGAGGCCCCCGCCGAGACCGTTTCTCCGCCCGCCGCGTAATCCCCCCGGATGATCGAGGTCAACCACCTCACCCGCGTTTTCCGCACCTACAAGAAGCCTCCCGGTTTCTGGAGCGGCGTGAGGGGGTTGTTTCACCGCGAGTTCGAGGAGATCAGCGCGGCCCGCGACATCAGCTTCTCGATCACCGAGGGCGAGTTCGTCGGCTTTCTCGGGCCCAACGGCGCGGGGAAGACGACGACCCTCAAGATGCTCGCGGGGCTGATCCATCCCACGGGCGGCACCGCCCGCGTCGCCGGCTTCGAGCCGGCGAAACGGGAAAACGCGTACCGGCGCATCTTCGCCCTGGTCCTCGGCCAGAAGAACCAGCTGTGGTGGGACCTGCCGGCGAGCGAGTCCTTCGCCCTGCTCCGGGCGATCTACGGCCTGTCGGCCGCGGACTACCAGCGGACGCTCGACGAGCTCGTCGACCTCCTGGACGTCCGCTCCAAGCTGGACGTGATGGTCCGCGAGCTCTCCCTGGGGGAGCGGATGAAGATGGAGCTGATCGCGGCGCTCCTGCACCGGCCGCGGGTCCTGTTTTTGGACGAGCCGACCATCGGCCTGGATGTGGTCTCGCAGAAGGCCGTGCGCCGGTTCCTGCACGACTACAACCGGCGCTACAAGGTGACGATCCTGCTGACGAGCCATTACATGGCCGACATCCAGAAGCTCTGCGAGCGGGTCATCGTGATCCATCGGGGCAGCAAGATCTACGACGGCAACCTGGACCGCCTCGAGTCGAGCGCCGGCAACCGCCAGAAGATCGTCACGTTCCTGCCGGGCCTGAGTTCCGTCGAGGGACCCGGTTTGGGGCAGGCCGAGGGCTTTGCCCCTGGCTCCGGACCCGCGTTTCCGAACGGCTGGAGCTCCCGGTTCGGCCCGACAACCCGCACCGGGGACGGCAAGTTCATCGTGCGGGTCCCGTCCGAGAACGTGGTCGCCGTCTCCCAGGAAATCCTGAACCGGGGCCCGGTCGCCGACATCACGATCGAGGACATTCCCCTCGAGGACGTGATCGCCGAGCTCTTCCAATCGCAGTAGGGACGGGCGCCCGCCCGTCGTGGGCTTGCCATGGGCGCGATAGGCGCAAACCATCGCAGGCATGGATATCCTCGTTGCCCCGCTGCTCTCCGCCGCTGCGGGTGCCGTGATCGTCTGGCTGGCCCTGAGGGGCCGCGCCGGGGTGCTGGCGGAGCGGCTGAGGGCGGCGCAGGAGCAGATTGGGAAATGTGACTCTGAGCTCACAGGACTCCGCGGTGAGCTCCTTCGTGCCTCGACCACGACCGCCGAATTGGCCGCCAAGTTGGAGGCTGAGCGCCAACGCCTCGCCGAATACGAAAGAATTCGCTCCGGACTAAAGAACGAGTTTCAGGCTGCGGCTGACAAGCTCCTTGAGGAAAAGTCGTTAAGATTTACGGAGCAGAATAAAAATCAGATTGACGGGCTCCTTAACCCGCTTCGGCAACAATTGACGGATTTCCGCGGCCGGATTGATACGGTTTACAAGACCGAAAGCGACGATCGAGCGGCACTGAAGGCACAGATCGAACAACTCCGTCAGCTTAACAGCAGGATCACAGATGAAGCGCATGAATTGACGACAGCGCTGAAAGGCGATTCGCAGACACGCGGCGCATGGGGTGAGCTCATCCTCGAACGCTTGCTTGAAGGATCTGGCTTGCGCGCAGGCGAAGAGTTTGTCGCCCAGGAAACGGTCACCAAGGGTGACGGAACCGGGAGGAACCGACCGGACATCATACTTCGCCTGCCCGGCAAACGGCACTTGGTGATCGACTCAAAGGTCTCCCTCGTCGATTATGTGCGGTCCGTTAACGCAGTTGATCCGTCCGAACGCGCGGCCTCGTTGAAGGCCCACGTCGAAGCTGTTCGCGGGCACATCAAGGATCTCGCAGGCAAGGAGTATCAAGACTCAGGCGAACTCTTTACACCAGACTACGTCTTGATGTTTGTGCCGATCGAACCTGCATTCAGCGCCGCACTGGAAAACGATGGAGACCTCTACTATTGGGCGTTTGACCGCCGCGTGATCCTGGTCACAACGGCCTCCCTTCTTGTCACTCTGAAGACAGTCGCGACGTTCTGGCTTCAAGATCGCCAATCCAAGAACGTTCTCGAGATCGCCCGCAGGGGAGGGCTGCTGTACGACAAGTTTGTCGGCCTGTTTGAGGATCTTGAGGCGATCGGCCAAAATATTGCGCGAACCCGCGAGAGTTACGACGATGCCCTTGCGAAGTTGAAGACTGGACAGGGAAATCTTCTAGGGCAGGTGGAATTGCTGAAATCCTTGGGAGCCAAAGCCCAAAAGGCTCTTCCTGCGTCCGAGCTCGTTCCGGAGCATCACGTTTCCATGGAGTTGACCCCTCCGGCCAGCGTGGACACAGCGAGCAAGGGATAGGCTCGACCGGCCAATTGGGGGGACGCGCTCAGTTTCTTGGAAGGGTCGCCGGGGATGAACGGACGGGCGGGCCGCCCGTCCCTACCTGTCAAGGGCGCTTCGGAGCCTCTGCCAAATGCTCGATTCTTCATCCATGCTCGTAATCGCCGAGCCCAAGTTTCCAATCCCTAATCCCCTAGCCCCACCCGGCCCCGGTTTGCCTTGTGGCCGGCGCGGTGCTTCTTGGCCTCGATCATACGGACCTTCTGGCCCCGGCTCTTCTGGCGGGTGCGGCGACGGGCCGCTTCGCGCTCAAACCGCGCCTGGGCCAAGGCTCCGGTCCTGCGGGCCTCCAGCCTTGCCACCAGCTCGGCCCAGGCAGTCTCCCGGTTTACGGACTGGGACCGCTCCCGCTGGCAGCGGACCTCAATGCCGGTGGAACGATGCCTAAGCCAGACGGTCGAAGAGGTCTTGTTGATCTTCTGTCCACCGGGCCCGGTGCCACGCACAAACCGTTCCTCCACATCTTCATGTCGAATCCCAAGCGCCTCCAGCCGTTTCAGGAAATGGATGGGAATCGGCATGGCTGGATTAGGGATCGGACGATGCAGTTTTGCAAGTTGGCGGGCGCCTGTTCCGGCGTGGTGTCTCTTGCAAACGTTCCGGGGGTAGGGACGGGCGGCCCGCCCGTCCGTGAACTGCGAATGACTCGGTCGCAGAACCCGGACGCGCGGGCCGCGCGTCCCTACCTGCCAAACGCGGGGATGGATCCGCCCGGCCCTGCCGGGGTTCCGGTCCCACCGGCCCGCTATCCGCAGCTTCTAACGATTTGCCAACGGGCAGGACCTACCCACAATTTCATCTTCCTGATTTCCCGTCCCTGATCCGCTCCGCCTAGTCCCTCTTCTCCCAATCCCATATCCCATGCTCTCCGGTCCGACCTGGTCCCGTAAACTTCGCGACGAAATCGGCCTGGCTGTAATCGGCCAGGACGTCGTGGTCGAGCGCATGCTCGTGGCCCTGCTCGCCAACGGCCATGTGCTGCTCGAGGGCATGCCCGGGTTGGCGAAGACCCTCCTCGTGAATTCACTGGGGACGGCCCTCGGCGTGCGCTTCGAGCGCATCCAGTTCACCCCGGACCTGCTTCCGAGCGATGTCGTCGGGACGATGGTGTTCCAGCCGAAGACCGGTGAATTCAAGCCCCATGAGGGGCCGATTTTTGCGAACCTTGTCCTCGCCGACGAGATCAACCGCGCGCCCGCCAAGGTGCAGAGCGCCCTGCTCGAGGCCATGCAGGAGCGCCAGGTGACGATCGGCGGCCAGACCCACCCTCTCCCCAAGCCGTTCTTCGTGATGGCCACCCAGAACCCCATCGAGCAGGAGGGAACCTACTCGCTGCCCGAGGCGCAGACGGACCGCTTCCTGTTCAAGCTGATCGTGGACTACCCGAGCGCCGAAGAGGAGTCGACCATGCTCAGGCGCTGGGGCCAGGTGACGACCCAGCCGAAGCTGTCGGCCGTGTCGGGCGGGGCCGAGCTGCTCGAACTCCGCGCCGAGGTGGACCGGGTCCACGTTTCTCCCGCTGTGCACAATTACATCCTGGCCCTCGTCCGCGCGACGCGGGCCCTCGCCGAGCCTGCGGCGGCCGGTGGCGCCCCGCGCCGGCTCAGCTTCGGCGCCTCGCCCCGCGCGTCGCTGGCCCTCTTCCAGGCGGGCCGGTCCCTCGCCTGGTTGCGCGGCCAGGATTACCTCTCTCCCGCGCTGATCCAGGAGCTCGCCCCGGACATCCTGCGGCACCGGCTGGGGCTCTCCTACGAGGCCGAGGCCGAGGAGCTGACCACGGACAAAGTCATCGCCCAGGTCCTGAAAAGTACGCAGGTGCCGAGCGAAGTATGACGCTCCCCCCCACTTCCCCATTGTCCCGGCTGCGGCAGCTGGAATGGCGGGTGCGGCACGCCGTCGAGAATGTGCTCAGCGGCGAATACCGCTCGACCTTCCGGGGTCGTGGAATGGAGTTCGACCAGGTGGTGAAGTACGAGTTCGGGGATGATGTCCGGGACATTGACTGGAACGTGACCGCCCGCCTGGGCGAGCCCTACCGCAAGAAGTATGTCGAGGAGCGCGAGGTCACGATCCTCCTTCTCGTCGAGGACACGCCGACCCTTCGCTTCGGTTCCGGGGAAACCTCGAAGCGCGATGCCCTCCTCGAACTCGCCAGCCTCGTGATGCTGCTTGGCGCGGTGAACAGGGACCGCGTGGGCTTCCTGCATGCCTCCCCGGAGGGTTGCCTGTACCGCCAACCCGTTCGCGGGAGGAGCCAGATCCTTCATGCCGCGGCGACCCTCCTGAGCCGGCCCCCTCCCGCGATCGGGGCAATGGGCGAAGCGGAAATCCCCTGGAGGTTCCTGGCCCGCGCGGCCCCCAGGCACAGCATCCTGCTTTGGCTCGGGGACTTTCCGCCGCGAAAGGTGCCGGACAGCTGGCCCATCCTTCGCCGGCGCTACCAGGCGATGGGCTTCCGAGTGGACGACCCCTGGGAGAGCAAGTTTGCGCCGGGGGGACTTTTCGCGGCCTACGACCCGGCGGCAGGCCGGCTGGTGACCCTGGAGGGAAGCCCCGCCGAGAGGGCTGCGCAGGCCGAGTGGCGGAAGCAGCGCGAGGCTGCTTGGAAGGAGCTCTTCCCCGACCGCCTCAGCAGGCTCGTGGTGGGGGCCGACGAAAGCCGACTCGACGCGCTGGTGAAGTTCTTCCGCACCAGGATGGGGGCCCTATGATCGGCGACTTGATCTGGAGGGACCCAATCTGGCTGCTCGCGCTCCTTGCGCTGCCGGCCGTTGTCCTGCTGCGCGGCCGCCGCCGGGTCGCGGTGCTCCTGGTTCCTTTTGCCGCAGCCTGGCACCGCCCGTCCTTCACCGCGGCCTCCCGCTGGCCCGCCCTGCTGGTTGTCGCGGGCCTGGCCCTGTTCATCGGGGCACTGGCCCGACCCCAGCGGGTCGAGGAGCAGCACGACCGGCGCTCGGAAGGGTACGACATCATGCTCTGCCTCGACCTCTCGGGGTCGATGACGTTCGAGGACCATCCAGAGCCGGGAACCGGCCCCAATCGGATCGACACCATCAAGCCGATCGTGAAGGAGTTCATCAAGAACCGGCCCTACGACCGGATCGGCATGGTCGTTTTCGGGCGGCAGGCCTACACGCTGGCCCCCCCGACCTTTGACCACGATTGGATCCTCCAGCAGTACACCCGGCTGAAAATCGGGATCGTCGACCCGGATGGCACGACCATCGGCGATGGGCTTGGCATGGCCCTGAACCGCCTCGAGCAGGAGCAGGACTACCAGGGCACCCAGAAGCGCGGCGCGTTCATCGTGCTGCTTACGGACGGAGGGGAAAGCATGGTGGACTCCCCCAACGGGCCCAAGCCCCTGAGCCTCGTGCCCCCCCTGGAGGCGGCCCAGATTGCCAAGGCCCGGGGAATTCCCGTCTACTGCATCGGTGTCGGATCCGAGGGCTACATCTGGGCGCCCTACTACGACGGGGACAAGATCGTCACCTACACCCGGCAGGTCTCGGACCTCGACCCGGACCTGCTCCGCGAAATCGCGCGCCAGACCCATGGAGGTTTTTTTCGAGCCGAGGAACGGGACACGCTCGCCTCGGCCTTCAAGGCGATCGACGCAACGCAGAAGGTGGACTTGAAGGAGAAGCATCACGTGGTGACCACCGAGCTCTTTCCCTGGCTCGCGGCGCCGGGCCTTGCCCTTCTCTTTGCCGGGGCCCTGCTCGCGCTTGCTCCGGGCGCGTCGCCATGACCTTCGCCTGGCCACACCTCCTCTGGCTCCTTCTCGCGCCGGCCGCCCTGCTCGGCCGCGAGCTGGCCCGTCGCTACCGGGGAACCGCGCCGGACCATCCAAACATCCTCCGGGCCGAGGCCGGCTCGCGGTCCCTGGACCTGACGCCCGGCGGAAAGGACGGCACCCCCGGCCGGAAATCCAGGATCTGGCTCGGCCTTGGCCTCGCCTTCGCAGTCACCGCGCTCGCCCGCCCGCAGTGGGGCGTCGTCGACCAGCCAAGGCTCAGCCAGTCGCGCGAGGTCCTGATCGCAATCGACCTTTCGCGGTCGATGCTCACCGAGGACGTCAAGCCGTCCAGGCTCGGGCGCGCGAGGCTGCTCGCCCAGTCGCTGCTCACCAACCTCTCCGGTGAACGCGTCGGGTTGATCGCCTTCGCCGGAACGGCCTTCCTTCAATCGCCGTTGAGCTCGGACTACGGGATCCTCGACGAATTTCTTCCGGAGCTCAGCCCGGACTTCATGACGGTGGGCGGCACCAACTACGGAGCGCTCCTGGACACGGCGGCGGGGGCGTTCAGCGACGACGCAGGGGGCGACCGTTACCTGATCGTTCTCAGCGACGGCGGCGCGAATGACGAGGACTGGCGGGACCACATCGACGCGCTCAAGAAAAAGGGAGTCCGCGTCATCGGCCTGGGGGTCGGCACCCAGGCGGGCGGCTTCATCCCCGACAAGTCCGGAGGCTTCATGAAGGACGATCGCGGCGCCGTGATGCTCTCGAGGCTGGAGGGGGACAACCTGCGCGAGCTTGCCCGGCGGACCGGCGGCATCTACCGCGAAGCCGGCGACTGGATCGACCTGGCCGGGGTCCTGAAGGCCAGCGTCGATGAGGGAAAAAAAGGAGGATTTCTTGAGCGAAGGACGGTCACCCGGGTGGAGCGGTACCAGTGGTTCCTCGCGCCCGCGCTGCTGTACCTGCTGATCAGCTTCCTGGTCGAGTTCCCCGTGAGGCCGACCCCGCGCGATGTGAAGCTTCGGCCGGAACTTGGCGGGCTCGGGCGGGCCGGGGCAGGCCTGATCGCAGCCCTTCTTTTCCTTCCCGCCCTGAGGGCGCAGCCGGCGGCCACCGCGGAGGCGGCGCCCGACAGCGGGCGCGTCGGACGCATCGTGGGGCGCCTGTCCGCGCAGGATGGCAAGTCCGCGCTCGACTGGTCCGAGTTGGCGAGGGAGACGATCGCCTGGGGCGAGCATGTGCGCTCGGGCGGCCAGCCTGTTTCCCCGGGACCCGTCCGCGATGCCCTCGCGGCTGTTGATTCCGGGGCGTCGCTCGATTCCAGGGCCGCTGACTGGCCCCAGTTGAGGACGCAGCTGGAAGACCTGCTCCTTCCGCCCAGGGACAAGAAGCAGGAACAGAAGCAGAACCAGCCGAAGCAGGACCAAAAGCAGGACGACAAACGGGACCAGAAGCAGGAGAAGCAGGACAAGAAGGAAGCACCCAAGCCCCAGGGGGGGACCCAGACCGTCGGCGGCTCCGCCGACCGGAAGGACGAGACGCTTGCGCGGACCCATCCCGAAATGGCCCCCCTCCTGGAGAAACTGCAGCAACTTCGCGGCCAGGACGCGCCCGCCGAGCTTTGGAAGAAGATCCAGGATGCCCAGCCGCGGCCCCCGTCGGACCAGCCGGAAAAAGATTGGTGACCCTCCCATGCGCCTCCCCCTCCTAGCACTCCTCGCCCTGGTTTCCCCCGTTGCCGCCTCCGCGCAGTCCGCGCGCTGGGACCCGCCCGGCGGAACGCTCGCAGCCGGAGAAACCACCACGCTGAACCTGGTGTTCGACGGATGCGATCCCAAGGAGACGCCGGTGCCGCCCGCCGTCGACGGGCTCACCCTGGAATTTGCAGGCCGCAGCAGCAACATCTCCTGGATCAACGGGGACTTTTCGAAGACCGTGACCCTCTCCTTCTCCGCGCTGCTCAGCAGGAAGGGCGGCGTGGACATCCCCGTCTTCGGCGTGGCGACCGACAAGGGGCCCGTCCAGGTGCCGGCTGCCCACTTCGACGCCGGCGCCGCCACGGTGGGAAGCACCGGCCAGTCGCTCGACAAGACCGCCGATTCCCGCCTCGAGGCGGTTCCGGCCAGCGTCTGGGCCGGTGAGGTTTTCAACCTCAACTACACAATTGAGGCCGACCACAACTACTATCCGGACTTCGGGCGGGGCGTCTTCACCTGGAATGCCTCTCCCCTCGCAGCGGAGGAGTGGTCGCGCCCGGAGGCGTTCGATCTGACCTCGGGGGGCCAGCCCAAGACGGGGCTCGCCTATCACACCCGGGCCCTGATCCGCACCCCGGGCACGCTGCAGGTAAGCGCGATCAGCCAGCTTGTGAACCTGAATGTTGGCGTGACGGGCTTCGGGTTTTTCCAGCAGCGCCAGTACCAGCAGTTCTCCGTCGTCAGCAACACGCCCTCCATCGAGGTGCGCCCGCTCCCTCCGGCGCCGGCCGGATTCTCGGGCGCGGTCGGCGATTTCAAGCTCGTGTCCAAGCTGGTGCCCGATTCCGCGGCCGTGGGTGAACCCGTGACCTGGACCCTTCAGCTCAGCGGCAAGGGAAACTGGCCCGACATCACCGGGCTCCCCCCGCGGGTGGTTTCCAAGGATTTCCAGGTGATCCAGCCCAAGCCCAAGCGCACACCCGCGGCGGGTAAGCTTTTCGACGCAACCCTGAGCGAGGACATTGTCCTGGTGCCGACCAAGCCCGGCTCCTACGACCTCGGGCCGGTTGAATTCGTTTACTTCGACCCGGAAACCGGAAGCTACAAGACGCTCGAGGCGCCGCAGGCCAGTGTCACGGTGACCGGGGCGCCGCAGGCGGCCGCAGGCGCATCGGGAGCAGGTCAGCCCGGACCGGCGACGCAGGCCGGGACCGCTCCGAAGGCGGATCTCACCGTGGCGGCGCTCCCGGCCCAACTCCCGCGCGATCCCCTGCCGGAGCCGGGCGCAGCCGCAGCCCCTCCACTGCGGACCCCCGTCCTCCTTGCCGCCCTGCTCTCTCCAATCGCCTTGCTTGCGCTCTTCTGGGGGTGGCTCGCCCTCGGGCGCGCCCGCGTGACGGATCCCCGCCGCGGGCTCAGGGAAGCTTACGGACGTATGGCTGCGGCCATCGCGGGGCTTCGATCCGTCTCCGCAAACCCCGGGGAGGCGGACAGGCTGGCCGAGCTCCTCCTTGGTTGGCAGCATGACGCTGCGATTCTCCTCAAGATCCCGCATGCGGCTCCCCGGTCCGGCCACCTCGCGCAGGCGGGCGAAGCCTGGAAAGTCCTTTGGGAGGAGGCCGACCGCGCACTGTACGGCGCGAGTCGCACGCTTCCCGCGGATTGGGTTTCCCGGGCGGAAGCCGCGTTGCGGGCCAGTCCTCCCCCGCGGTTCACGCGGCGGCAGCTCTTCCTTTTGCGCAACCTGGCGCCGTTCCTGGCCGCGCTCGGCCTTCTGATTGCCGCAGGAATCGCCCCGGCGCGCGCCGACGATGCGGCGAACCGCCCCCGTCCCTCAGGTTCGTCCTCGTACCGGCAGGGCGACTTTCCGTCGGCCGAGACATCCTGGCGCCGCGAGCTGGCGTCCTCCCCGACGCAGCCCACCGCCCACTACAACCTGTCCCTCGCTCTCGCACAGCAGGACCGCTGGGACGAGGCGGCCGCCCATGCCTCGGCGGCGTTTGTCCAGGATCCGGGGAACGAGGCCATTCGCTGGCAGTTCGCCCTGGCCTGCACCAAGGCTGGCTATGCCCCCGCCCCGCTCGTCGGATTTGTTGCGCCGGGACCGGTCCAGTGGCTGGCCCGGCTCGCCTCGCCCGGCACCTGGCAGTGGGTCATGATTGGCTCCTCGATTTCATTCGCGGCGGCCCTGGCGTTCGCGCTCGCCCTTTCCTACCGGGCGGGCCCCGTGTCCCGTCGAGGGGTCTTTTCCGCCCTGACTGTCGCAATCTCCGCACTCCTGCTTCTTCTTGCGGCAACGGTCGGCTTGCGGGCGTACGGCGGGGCGGCGGACCCGGGCGCGGTGGTCGTTTGGCGCACGGGCATTCTCCGGTCGATCCCCACCGAGGCGGACGTGGAGCAGAAGACCACGCCCCTGGCGGCGGGCGTCGTGGGCAAGGTCAACAAGAGCTTCCTCGGATGGGTCCGCCTTTCCTTCGGAAACGGCGAAACCGGCTGGGTGCGCGTCGGGGAAGCGGTGCCCCTCTGGGGCTCCATGCTCAACCGCCCGCAGTGATTTACAACCTCACGGATTCCGCCAACCATTCCCTCCATGAAACGACTCCTCTCCGCCGCCCGCCTCGCCTGCATGGCCCTCCCCGTCCTCGCGGGAGCCTCCTCCTACGGCCAGTGGAACTATCCCCCCACCAAGACCGTGGACGCTTCGGACACTTATTTCGGAAAGACCTACCGGGATCCGTACCGGTGGCTCGAGAGCCTCAAGGCCGCCGACGTTGGCGCCTGGTTCAAGGCTCAGGCCACACTTACGGACAGCCTCCTGGCCAAGATTCCCGCACGCGATGAACTGGTCAGGGAGTGGACCGCCCTGGACAAGCTCAAGCCCGCCGCCTACCACGACATCCAGTTTGAGAACGGGCGGGTGTTCTACAAGAAGACCCTGGGCGGTGAGAACGTCGGCAAGCTCTACTACCGCGACGGATGGAACGGGGCGGAAAAGCTCCTGCTCGACCCGGGCGCCTACAAGGCCGGAGTGACCACCACCATCCAGGCGGTGACGCCCTCGGTGGACGGTCGGTACGCTGCGATCGCTCTTACCTCAGGCGGTGCCGAATGGTCTGAATTGCGGGTCCTCGACGTCGGGAGCGGAAAGTTCCTGCCCGAGGTGATCTACCCCTCCCAGGGTTCGAGTGGGTGGACCCTGGACAACAAGGCGTTTTTCTACGACGCCGGGACCACGACTGACACGAAGAGCCCGGACATCGAGCTCAACCGCATGACCCGCCTTCATGTTCTCGGGACCGACGTCTCGAAGGACCCCATCGTTTTCAGCGGAAAGACCAGCCCCGAGCTGGGTATTGCGCCCCAGGAGTGGGCGGGGGCATCGATCGACGAATCCTACCCGGACTACCTCTTCGGCAGCGTCAGCACTGTTCAGAACGAGGAAAAGATCTATTACGCCCCGGTCTCCGAGCTCAAGGATGCGAAGATCCATTGGAACGTGCTCTGCCGGACGTCGGACAACCTGGTGAAGGAAATGGTGTTTCATGGGGACTACGCATACAATGCCACCCACACGGGCGCGCCGAGGTACAAGGTCGTCCGCACCCGCGTGGCCCATCCCGACTGGAAAAACGCCGAGACGGTCATTCCCGAGGCGGAGGACACCATTCAGGACATCGCCAAGACCAGGGACTACCTCATCGTGGTTTATTCGAACGGCGTCACCGGACGCATCGTGAAGGTCAATTTTGAGACGGGAGTCTCGTCCGAGGTGAAGCTGCCCGCATCGGGCACCGTGTACGTCGATTGCCCGGATTGGCGCAGCAACCGGTTCATCGCCTACGTCACCTCGTGGACGTTTCCGACAACGCTCTACGACTGCGATGCCGGGACGGACTCCATCGCCAAGAGCATCTTCAACACGGCCGTCTCCTACCCGGGCTTCGACAAGCTCGTCGCCGACGAGGTCGAGGTGCCCGGGCACGACGGCGCGATGATTCCGCTCTCCATCATCCACCTCAAGGGGCTCCCCTTGGACGGAAGCAGCAGCTGCATCCTGGAGGGTTACGGAGCCTACGGCTACTGCTACACACCCTATTTTACCGTGATGAATTCCGTCGCCCTACGGGGGGTGGTCATGGCGATCGCGCACGTGCGCGGCGGCGGAGAGAAGGGCGAGGCTTGGTACAAGGCCGGTTACAAGACCACGAAGCCGAACACGTGGAAGGACTTCATTTCCTGCGCGGAATACCTCGTCGCGAAGGGCTACACGAGCCCCGCGAGGCTCGGGGGCACGGGCACCAGCGCGGGTGGCATCCTGATCAGCCGGGCGATCACCGAGCGCCCGGACCTGTTCGCGGCCGCCGTCTGCAATGTGGGGTGCGCCAACGCCCTGCGCATGGAGTTCAGCCCGAACGGCCCCGTCAACACGCCCGAGTTTGGAACGGTGAAGGATCCGGTCGAGTGCCAGGCCCTGTCTGAGATGGATGGGGTCAGTCACGTCGTTAAGGGCGTCAGGTACCCGGCCGTGATGGGCGTCGGTGGATGGAACGACCCGCGCGTGGAGCCTTGGGAGCCCGGGAAATTCATCGCGGCCCTGCAGAACGCGAGCTCCTCGGGAAAACCCGTCCTCATGAAGATCAACTACGACGACGGCCACTTCACCGAGGACAAGTCCGTCACGTTCAGGAATTTTGCAGGGCAGGACGCGTTCCTCCTCTGGCAGGCCGGCGACAAGGGCTTCCAGCCGGTGAATTGAACCGGCTTTCAGTTGGCCACGCCCCGTGCGCGGGCCTCGGCCAGCGTGATGTTCAGGCCGGGGGCGATGGGGCGCGTGTCGGGGTCGGAGAGGATCCAGCGGCCCCACTCGGCGTAGGGGGCGTCCGCCGGCAGTGCGTCGAGTTCCTGGCGCACCTTCGCCAGTTCCGCGTTCGTCTGCTCAAAGCCGGCATTCGCTGGTACCAGGGCGCCATTCTCGTCAAGCCGCCGTCCGGAAAGCGTCCGCGCCAGCTGAAGCAGCCACAGGGGGACCGCCGCCTGCCCGTACCGCGGCGGGAACGGCCAGACCGTCACCCGGCCGTTGTAGGCAATCAAAGCCGCAAACCTGCCCCGCGGGTCGATGTCATATAGGCTGATGGTGTCCGCATAGGCCCGCAGGGGTTCCATGAGCGGCAATCCTGAATGCGCGTCCCAACAGAAGACGGCATCCCTCGTTCCTATGAGGATCCTGTCGCTGCCGAGAAACCTCATCGCATCGAAGTCATGCCCTCCACTGAGCGGCGAGTACGGGAAGTTCAAGGGCGCGTAGGTCGGTTTGCCGGTGGACGTGGAGACGACATCCATGGAACCGTCCACGGAGGCAAACGCGGCGAGTTTGCTGTCGCTGGAAAACGCAACCTCCATGGCCTCGCGATGCCTGTAGGGAGGGCACACCGGCCGGCCCGTCTGCACATCCCACAGGCGCCCGTTGGTATAGTTGACCCCGTTGATCCAGGCTCCATCGGGGTACGTGGAGGTTGCGACCAGCCTGCCGTCTGGGCTGAACTGGGTCATGGCGGTCGTCGCAGTGTCGCCGGAATCAAACCGCGCCAAGGGACGCCCGGTCGCGACCTCCCATACGCCGGCAACACCGTTTGCGGCACCCAGGGCAAGGCGCGTGCCGTCAGGGCTGAGCTTCAACGCGTCGCCCGACATGTTGGTTGGCAGCGAAATGGCCGGCCCCGCAGCCATCCCGTCGGCCACCCGCCAGATGCGGATGGAGGAAGGTAAGGCTGCTTGGACGGTTGCAATTCCGACAAGGCCGGATCCGCTCTCCCTATAAAAACCACCCTCTGCGTTCGCGCCGGGCGAGTCAACCAGGTCCCTAACCTTCTTTAGTGTGCCCGATTCGTCGCTCCAAAGCGAGAATCCGGCGCCCGGGCTGCTCGCCAGTAGGAGACCCGTCTTGGGGTCAACGTCGTGGACCAGGAACTTCCCTCCGGGAAACGCCCGCGTCTTCGTCAACGGGCGGAAACTTTCCAATGAGAACTGCTCGAGAGCGCGTCCGCCGGCGTGGACGATCATCCCCGGTTCGGACAGCGAAAACCAAGTCACGGTGGCGTTGGTCGCACCTGTGCCGTTTACCCTTATGGGATCGCCTTTGGGCATCCATACCACCGGCCGAATGGAGGATGGCGACGTCCAAAGAGCCACGATGCGGCCATCCGGGGCGCAGAACAGGACCTTGCCGCCCAGGGGATCGAGGGCGGCGCTTGCATCCATGCGAACCGTGAGGTTGGGCTCGACGAACTGGGTTCCGGTCTCCGTATCCCAAAGATGCAGGGTATCATCGTTGCTGCGCGTCAGGAGGATCCGTCCATCCCGGCTCAACTGCCCCCCTTTGACAGCCGCCCCGTGGACCAGGGGTGGCAGCGCGGGAAGCTGGTTCGCCGTGTTCCAGATGCGGACTGTCCGGTCGTTGCCAAAGGTCAAAACTCTTCGCCCATCGGTGTCAAAGGTCGCAAACTCAATCTGTCCTGAGCCAAGTGCCAAGGGCGGCCCGATCGCCGCGCCGGTAGCCGCATTCACAAGGCGCGCTCCGTTCCACCAGCTCATCACGCAGGACGCTCCGTCGGGGCTGAAGTCGGCATACGCGGCGCCTCCATTGCCGAATTCGCTCGGACGAACCCAGGGCAGGACGACATCCAGGGTCGGGACGCGGAGGATCTCGGCCCCAAACTGCCAGTCTGACACCAAAAGCCTGCCTGAATCCGGGCTGAAGTGGACGGACGACGGGTTGGCCCCGGTTGGCATCGGAATCGAGGCGTGAACCCGGCCATCGGCCGCAGTCACAAGATCCAGGGCCGACTTGGCCGCAAGGGCCAGCCACTTTCCGTCGGGGCTGATTGCGGTTTTCACCCACCGTCCATCGTCCCCTGGCTTTGGGAATCCGCTCATTGCGCCTGTCGCCGCGTTGGCCACCACCCCGCTGCCATCCGGCAAAAGCACCGTAAACAGTTCAGAGCCGGACCTGGAAACCCCAAAACCGGCGGTCGCCCTCGCCGGGAAATGGAATTCCCGGACCAGCTTGTAAGTCTTGGCGTCGAGCAGGCGCACAACCCCGTCCTCGCCGAGGACCAGCAGCCCCTTCCCATCGCCCAGGAACTGCGTGATCATGCCGGGCGACGGCAGCCTGACCCCGGTGTCCCGCCAGATGGGCCAGCTCCGCATGGCGAGGGCCGAGATGAGACGCGTGCCGACGACCGGGTTCGCGGGATCGGTCTGCGCGGCATTCACCAGGTGGGCGATCGCCGCAGGGGCGTCGTCGCGCGCCATCAGTTGCGCCGCAAATTCGAGGTCGGACAAGGCGGCCCTGACGGCCCCGCGGTCCCGGGCGACCACGGCCCGGTAGGCCAGGTCGGAAACCCCGGCCAGGAGGAAGACGAGCCCCGCTGCGATGCTCCGGAGCCACCACACCCGCCGGCGCGCACGCCGCTCCCGGATCCTGGCCTCCTCGATCGCTAGCCGCTGCTGGCGGGAGTCGCGGCTCGCCCGGATCACGTCGGCGAGCACGTCGTGCGTCAGCTCCACCCGCTGGATGCCGAGCCGGTCCTCGATCCGAAGCAGGCGCCTCGACACGAGCGTATCGACGAGCGCACGGGTTACGCCGGGGGCCTCCAGCACGGTCTCAAGTGCAAGGTTGTCGCGGAACCCGGACTTGGTGAGAAGGCGGTCCTCGACAAATTCGCGCATGGCGGAAGGCAGGTCGCCCACGCTCCGCTCGTAGAAGTCGTTCAGGATCTCCCTTCGGTTGCCCGAGACGAGATCGACCGTGATCTGGTCCTGGCCCAGAGTCCGGCGCCGCTGGTTGAGCTCCCGGCAGATGACGCTGAGAAGCGCAGGCTCCACCTCGAGTTCGGCCAGACGCTCCGCGGAGCCGCCGCGCCCGCCTGCGACAAACTCCACGACTCGTTCAGCCACTCCCTCGGCCAGCAGCTGCGGCGCGGGCCGGGTGACGATTTCCAGGGCCTGGGTGCCGGTGAGCCTGCGTATGCGCATGCGGCTGTGCATGAGCGAGCGCATCTCATTCTTGAGCCCCTCGAGGTCCGGCAGGAAATCCTCCCGGAGGCTCAGGATCACCTGGCACGAGGGCTTGTCGAACGCGTAGCGGGCCGTGTCGAGTTCGCC
>Ga0302319_10006110_pt1 | contig 24024 bp, 17 predicted proteins | sample Bog_T0_2_FD_203319 | JGI IMG/M metagenome (GOLD analysis project Ga0302319, IMG submission 203319) | Peat permafrost microbial communities from Stordalen Mire near Abisko, Sweden - Bog_T0_2 | ecosystem: Environmental > Terrestrial > Soil > Wetlands > Peat | place: Sweden: Abisko, Stordalen Mire...
CCCGTGCCACCCTTGTTTGCAAACGCTCGTTCATGGTGATAAAAGTGTTAATTCGGGGATTTTGTGGGAAGTGTTCAGCCAGGACCTGGGGCGGATGCAGGAAGAAACGGACGGGAGGCGGCTCTGGATATGACCACCCCTCACCCTCAATCCCTCTCCCCGTTGAGGGGAGAGGGAAGCCAGTGGCGACGCGACCGGCATCTTGGGCGCTTTGGCTGCGAACGTAACATGTTGTAAAACCAAGCACTTGCATAATGTGTTTCTTAAGAGTAAAGCAATGGGAAAGTGGCAACTGGGATAGCTTGCCGGCTTGAATGTCAATAGCGGCGCGCACGGAGTGACGCGCCCTACCACCCGTGGGTTGGCGGCGATGTGTTGGGTCATTGTGGGGTGCGGTTTAAAAGTGTAAAAAGTGTTATTTCGGGGGTTTTGTGGAAAAGTGGCAGCTGGGGATGGCTTGTCCGCTACTTTGGTCGCGGCGCGACTGCGGCCAGGCTGGCGGGGGTGCTTTCGTCCCGGACGGGACATTGGACAAAGAGGCACGCAAACCCAGTGATCAATCACTGGGCAATTCGCTTTCGCCCTCCGGGCTATATTCTGGCAGCCCCGCATCAGAACCAAGGGTAGCAGGGTTCTGAAAAACCGGGTTGTTAGCGGCTAACGGATCCGCCACTTTTCCGGCATTTATTTTCAAAAATGCGTTAGCGGCTTACAATGGAACAGGTTCAAGGTTGAAGGTTTCAGGGTTCAGGCGGCAAGATGCAGATAGACAATTGGTTGTGCAAGTTCGGGAAGTTGAAATCGGGAGCTTTAACGAAAAACAAAGGGGTTTTGCAGTTTTGGGCGGGCAACGGAGTGCCGCCCCGCTGGGGCGGGATGTCGATACATATATTTAACCCGAAAAACGAAGTTGGCGCGGAAAACTCAAGCAAGGGCTTGATCGGCAGCGGGTCGGGAAGGCGTCGCCGGGGAAATCTTGCACCCGCTGGTTGCAGGCGCGGCGCGCACGGAGTGACGCGCCCTACCGCGCTGGGCTCGCGGCAGGTCCGTTCGATTTCATTGCCCACTTCGGAGTTCGGTTTTAAGGAAAGCTGGGGCGGACAGCGGTGCCGGAGCGCGACGGTGCTGAAAGCCAGTCGCAGCAACGCTCGAAATTCAATCGGCCTGATCCGCTCGATAGATGTTCTGGCTGGCAAGGCTGCTGCGTCTCTGCCGTCTCCATGCGGGTATGAATCATTTTGACCGGATATTGGAGCGGCCCGGCGAATTATCGCGCCAGGGAATATAACCCTCGACTTTGCAAGGCGATTGTGGGAGTAATGTTCGGTCTTTAAACCAAGGTCCAAGAATCCCATGAAAAATTCCATTTTGCTCGTCCTGGCAATGACTTTGTTCACGTTCGACCATCCGCTGTTTGCCCAAGGCACGGCCTTCACGTATCAGGGCCGGCTGCAAACCAGCGGCAGCCCCGCCAACGGCAACTACGACTTCCGGTTGGCGCTGTTTAACACCAATAATGCCAGCAACGGCCAGGTCGGCGGCACACTGACCAATCTTGATGTCGGAGTGACCAACGGCTTGTTCGCCCTCACGCTGGACTTCGGAGCGAGCTTTGCCGGCAACGCCACCTGGCTGGCCATCGGCGTGCGGACCAACGGTGGCAGCCAGTTCACGGCCCTCACTCCGTTGCCGGAATTGACGCCCACGCCCTACGCCATTTTCGCCGGGGCGGTCAACGCCGCGGGACTCAGCGGCACGATCGCCGCCGCGAACATCGCCAACGGAACCATCACCTCGAATCTGTTGGCAGCCGGCGCGGTGGGGAGCAATCAACTCGCTTCCAGCATCGGCCTGTGGTTGCAATCGGGAAACAACCTGAGCTACGACTTGGGCAACGTCGGCATCGGCACGACCACGCCCGCGGCTCCGCTGCATGTGAACAGCAGCGGCGTTCCGTCCGCCTTGGTGGACGGCTCTTCAATATCCGGCACTTGGGAGGTCTTGCGGAACTCCTCCGCCGGCGGCACCAATTGGCAGTTCATCTCGGCTGGCTCTGGCGCTGGTGTAGGCGCCGGAAACCTCCTGTTTAACTGCGGCTTCGCTCCCGCGTTCCCCACGCTCAATGTCCTCACGCTCCGGCCCAACGGAAATGTCGGCATCGGCACAGCCTTGCCGGCGAATAATCTTGAAGTGGCGGGCACGGCTCAGTTCGACAGTTACGTCGGCATTGGCACGGAGACGCCGACGGCTCCGCTGCAGGTGGTGGGAGACAATGACTTTCCGCACTTGATCGTGGCTGCCTCCAGCAATGCCCCCTATGGGGCTTTTCTCAGCATTGACGCCACCGCCACCGCGGGTGGGAAGAATTATCTGATCTATTCCACGGGCGGGACGGCCGGTGAAGGCCAGGGTAAACTGGCGTTCCAAGATTTTACCGACGGCAAAATCGCGATGTGTCTGACTTCCAATGGCAACATTGGCATGGGCACCACGACGCCGGCGAATAATCTTGAAGTGGCGGGCACAGCCCAGATCGACGGTTACCTGGGCATTGGCACGGCCACGCCAGCCAATCAGCTTGAAGTGGCGGGCACGGCCCAGATCGACGGTTATCTGGGCATTGGCACAGCCACGCCAGCCAATCGGCTTGAAGTGGCGGGCACGGCTCAGTTCGATGGTTACGTCGGCATTGGCACGGAGACGCCGACGGCTCCGCTCCACGTGGAAAGCCGCGGCTTTCCCTGCGCCCTCATGGACGGTTCCTCGATCTACGGCACCTGGAATGTGCTGCGAAACACCTCCGCCGGCGGCACCAACTGGCAGTTCATCGCGACCGGCTCTGGCAATGGTGAAGGCGCCGGAAAACTCCTGTTTAACTGCGGCGACGCTCCCACGGACCCCACGATCAATGTCCTCACGCTCCAGCCCAACGGAAATGTCGGCATCGGCACAACCAGCCCGGGCAAGGCGGCGTTGGAGGTTGACGGAGCGGTCAACACTTCCGGTCTGACAGGGCAAGATCTTACCGCAGCCGGAGGAGTGAGGCAGTTCGCTGGACAATCCATTTCCTTGTCCATCTATGCCGCTGGCGGCGTGGCCTCCGCAGGGTTTTATGCTTTTTCCGACGAGCGACTGAAACGCGTCCACGGGCGCTCCGATGCGGCGCGCGATCTCGCCACGCTGCTGGGCATCGAAGTGACCGATTATTCCTTCATTGACACCGCCGCCCGCGGCCCGGGCACCCAAAAGAAAGTCATCGCCCAGCAGGTGGAAAAGGTTTATCCGCAGGCCGTTCGCCAATCCACGGATGTGGTGCCGGACATCTACCAGCAGGCCACGGTCGAGGATGGCTGGGTGCGACTGGCCACCCGCTTGAAAGTGGGTGAGCGCGTAAAACTGGTCAGCGGGAGGGAACAAGGCGTCTACGAAGTGACCGCGGTTCGGGACGGTGCCTTCCGCACCACTTTCAATCCGCCTTCAGAAACGGTGTTTGTATATGGTCGTGAGGTGAACGACTTCCGCACGGTGGACTACGATGCCCTCGCGATGTTGAACGTCTCGGCCACCCAGGAACTGGCGCGGAAACTCGAAGCCCAGAGGGCTGAACTGGCCCGGCTTCAATCCCAGCTCGCCCAAGCCCTCACGGAAAAAGACCTGCTCATGAGGCACTTGGCCGATCTCGAAGCCCGCGACCAGGCCCTGGACGCGCGCCTCGCCCGGATCGAAATGAGCCCCGGTCGGAACCCCGCCCCGCTGGCCAGTACCCGCTGAAGCCGCATGCCAGCACGGAGCTGTTCGTCCAATGGCCGAACACCCGTCAAGGTTAAATTTCATGGCGTTATTGGGGTGGATATTCTGCGCGGTTCTGGCGGTGGCATCGGTCACATTTTACGGAACCTGGCTGCGTTTCAATCAACGTCCGACCTCCTCGCCAGTGCGGCAGGACTAAGCCGTATCCATGCAGCTAAAGAATAATTTAACCACGGATGGACACGGATGGACACGGATGAAGAAAGGTCAGCAGGGCGCTCCGGCTTGGTTTTCCGCCGGTCACTAAACGGTGCGCTTTCTGGACGGTTGGAAAATCACGTTTACATCCGTGTTCATCTGTGTCCATCCGTGGTTTTAAATCTGTTTTACTGAATCGTTCCGGCTAACCCTAATGCCTTTCGGAAATTCAAATTGGCCGGAAATCGATGGGAAGATGCAACCCCGTTGGGGTAGGTCATGGTTGGGGCGTTTACCCAGGGTAGCTCCTCCGTCGCGACCCTGGGCTGAACGATGGAATCCCTTTGGGATTCAAGCTCGGAATTTCCGAAAGGCATTACGATTAGCCTGGATATTTCATAGCCATTGGGGAAAGAGTCGCGAAAAACCCTATGAAAAGAGGGGCGCAAACACGTTCGAATGCGTGGCTGAAAAGACACGGCCCGCAGGTTTGGAAACCTGCGAGCCGAAGCTCGGCTTGCCAACAGCAGGCTGGGAAGCCTGCGCTACGACGTTGGAATACCGTTGTGTCAGCGCAAGAATGGTTGCGCGCTTACAGCGCTTGATGGCAATTATGGCATCAAAACCCAGGGCGTTGCCCTGGGCTGTCCTGTGGCGGCCTTTCAGGCCTTGTATTCGCACCGCCATGCCGGAAGAAGAAAGCCATGGATTTAGCATTGCCGGAACGGCTCAGGGGTTGCGATGCGGCAGGCTGGGAAGCCTGCGCTACAAGGGTTTGCCATGGTTTTGCCGGTTTCACTATGAAATATCCGGGCTAAGTGTAAAAATATCCCAGTTCCTTGAGCGAGGCATAATCCCGCGCCCGCTCCGCCGAGGCCCGGCCAATGACGATGTGGTCCACCACGTCGATCTTCAACAACTGGCCCGCGCGCAGTAAATCGCGCGTGGCCTTGATGTCCGCCTCGCTGGGCGTGGGGTCGCCGCTGGGGTGATTATGCACCAGCAGCACCGCCGCCGCATTGGCCACAATGGCGGCGCGAAAGACCTCGCGCGGATGGACCAGCAGGGTGTCCAGCAACCCCTGGGAAATCTCCTCCACCCGGAGCAGCCGCTTGCGGGTGTTCAGCAGCAGCACCTGGAAGGACTCCACATTCTTCAGGCGGTTGGACTCGCGCAGGTAGCCGACGACTGTGGCGGGGGTGTCCAGCACGGGCGATTCCTCGCGGCGCTCCTGCTCCATGCGGCGCGCCAGGGCGAAGGCGGCGACCAGTGTGGCCGCCTTGTCCCGCCCGATGCCGGGAATGCTCCGGAGCTCATCCACCGAGGCCAGCGCCAGGGCGTGCAGCGAGCCGAAGCGTTGCATCAGGCTTTGCCCCACCTGCACCACATTGACCCCTTTCAGGCCCGTGCGCAACAGGATGGCGATCAATTCCGCATGCGTCAGGGCATCCGGCCCGCGCGCCACCAGCCGTTCCCGGGGGCGCTCACTGGCTGGCTGGTCTTTCAACCGCAGGGACTCGCTCATGCGCCAAGGTTTAACCCAAAAGCCCCCGCGAAACAACCCCGGAACGTAGCAACCAGGATTTGCTCCATTCCCAATGCCAACGGCGTTGATTTCGGCTGTCGGCTCAGAACAAACTTTTTGGCCCACGGTTGGAATGTCCCGGGGGACGCCACCCTATGACGCGCGCGGCGACGAGCGCACGAGCGCAAGGCGATCTTGCGCTCCTCCGGAGCTAAAGGGTATTTGTATTGGCGGGGTTCTACAAATATGTCGCGCCTATGGCGCTGGGGCTGCATTTGCGCAAGGCGTTATCTGAATGTGTTTCACTTGACTGGAATTCGTGAAGATTTGTGAAATTCGTGTCCGCCTTTTCCAGGAACTTGACGCTTTCCCCCACCGACCCCACACGTTAACCTATTCGCGTGAGAATCATTAGTTCCCCGTCGGCCATGCAGCGGCTGGCCCAACAATGGCGGCGCTCGGACGCCCGCATCGGTTTTGTCCCCACGATGGGTTATTTGCATGCGGGACACCTCAGCCTCGTCCGCGCGGCGCGGCGGCGGGTCGGCCCGCGCGGCAAGGTGGTCGTGAGCATCTACGTCAACCCCACCCAGTTTGCCCCCACCGAAGACCTCGCCAAATACCCGCGCGACTTGCCGCGCGACCTGAAGCTGTGCCGGTCCGCCGGGGTGGACGCCGTCTTTACCCCGGATGACGCCGCCATGTATCCCGGCCAGGCTGATGGCCGGTATAGCACTTATGTGGTGGAGGAACGGCTCGCCCGGCTCATGGAAGGCGCGGCCCGCCCCATGCATTTTCAGGGGGTCACGACGATTGTGGCCAAGCTGTTCCACTTGGTGCTGCCGGATCTGGCGGTTTTTGGCCAGAAAGACTTCCAGCAAGCCGCCATCCTCCAGCGCATGGTTGCGGACCTGAATTTCCCGCTGAAAATCATCGTCGCCCCCACGCATCGCGAAGCCGATGGCCTGGCCATGAGTTCCCGGAACACATTTTTGGATGCGGAACAACGGGCGCAGGCGGTGATTCTGTATCACGCCTTGCAGGCGGCCAAAGCCGCGGTGGCCGCCCAGCCCCTGCCGGCCGCACGGCTGAAGAAGGACTTGCTGGCATTCATGACGGCCGCGCCGCTGGCGCGGCTGGACTATGTGGAGTTTTTCGATCCCCAAACCCTGCAACCCGTCCGGCAAGTGACCCGGGGCGTCCACCTGGCCCTGGCGGTGTTTTTCGGCCCCACCCGGTTGATTGATAACGCCCGGCTGTGAGGGTGAAGGGAGGATATGCACGAACAGGAATCGCCAGAGAATCTGCCGGATGAGCCCGCGAGCCCGCCTCCGGCCCCGGCCGCGGTGAGCGAGAGTGCTTATTCCGTCCTGCGGATCGCCGATTTCTCGCGCTTTCTGGCGGGCCGGTTTGTGGCCTCGCTGGGGCAGCAAATGCTGGTGGTGGCGATTGACTGGGAATTGTACCAGCGCACCCACTCGGCGCTCGCGCTGGCCTTCGTGGGCCTGTCGCTGATGCTGCCGATGATTCTGTTCACGGTGCCCGCGGGCCATTTCGCGGACACGTTCAATCGCAAAAAGATCATTCTGGGTTCCACGCTGGTGCTGACCGTGGCGAGTGCGGGATTGGCGCTGGCCTCGGCCGCCGCTTTTCCGGTGGGCTGGATTTATTTCTTCTTGTTCGTTTTGGGGGGCGCGCGGACCTTTCTCTGGCCGGCGAGCGCGGCGTTTGTCACCAGCCTGGTGCCCCGGGAACTGTTTCCCCGGGCGGTCACGTTCAACAGCGGCGCGTTCCAGTTTTCCTCGGTGGTCGGGCCGGCGGCGTTTGGCGCGGTCCTGGCGCTCAGTCCCGCGGCGGAGGCGCAGCATTCGGCCTGGCCGGTGTATGCGTTGAATGCGCTGGCATCGCTCCTTTGCTTCGCGCTGGTTTTCCCCATCCGGCATATACACAAGGCGCGCCCGGCGGAACCGGTCTCGCTCCGCAGCCTCGCGGAAGGCTTCCGGTTCGTGTTCCAGAACCGGATCATCCTCGGGATCATCACGCTGGATTTGTTCGCGGTGCTGCTCGGCGGGGCGGTGACCATTCTGCCGATGTTTGCCAGTGACATCTATTTCACCGGGCCGGCTGGCCTGGGCTGGCTGCGCAATGCCATGGCGGTGGGTGCGGTGCTCTGCGCCGCCTTCATTGCCCACCGGCCGCCGATGCAAAAAGCGGGGCGCGCGATGCTTTGGTCGGTGGCCATCTTCGGGCTGGCCACGATTGGCTTCGGGCTGGCCAACCACAATTGTTTCGGCCGCTGGCTGAGCCTGTCCAATGGCGGCTGGTTCTGGGTGGCCTTCGGGCTGCTGGCCCTGGCGGGCGCGGTGGATAACATCAGTGTCGTGGTGCGGCAGACGCTGGTGCAAATCCTGACGCCGGATGAAAAGCGCGGCCGGGTCTCGGCGGTGAACAGCCTGTTCATCGGCACGTCCAACGAACTCGGCGGCTTTCGTTCCGGCATGGTGGCCTACGTTTTCACGCAGCCAACGTTTCTGGGCAATCCCCACGCCACGGGCGCGATCATTTCCACGGTGAGCGGCGGGATCGGCACCATCCTGGTGGTGCTCGCGGTGGCCTGGGTCTGGCCCGAAATCCGCCGCTACGGAAAACTGGGTTGATCAAAGCCGGTTTTCAGGAGCCACTTTTGGCGGCATCGAGCGGGTGGAAAAAGCGCTGGGAGCGGGGCAGCCAATAATGGTCCCGGTTGAGGGATAAGACCACTGTGGTGGCCTGGCCCAAAATACGCTTCCGCTCGACGGGGCCAAAGTAGCGGGAGTCGAAGCTGTTATCCCGGTTGTCGCCCATCATGAAATAGTGGCCGGCCGGCACCGGCTCCGGGGCAAAGGTCCGCCGGGCGGGAAGGTTGGTCATGGCCATGACGAGATGTTCGCGACCGGGCAATTGTTCCGCCGCGAACTGGCTGGCTGGACGTTCGGCCGGCGGCAGTTGGCGGGCGAGTTCGTGGCCCAACGGTTGATAGTCAACCGGGATGCCGTTGACGATCAACCGGTCCGCGCGGAGTTCCACTGTGTCACCCGGCAAACCGACCACCCGCTTGACGAGCCGGGCGCCGTCGCGCGGCGAATAAAACACGACGATGTCGCCCCGCTTGGGGTTCGCCCATTCGGCCAGGTGCCAGGTGGTGAATGGCACCTTGAGGTCGTAAGCCAGTTTGTTCACAAAAATGCGGTCGCCCACCAGGATGGTCGGCTGCATGGAACCGGAAGGGACGTCATTCCAATCGGCCAGGGAGGAGCGGAGCGAGCACAGGACCAGCGCGAGAATGAGCAAGGGGCGGATTTCCCGCCGCCACCACTGGCGGATCCGAGCATGGAGGACACGCAGATTCATGGTGCCTTTGACCGGCAAACGGCTGAGGTGTTCAACCTTTCGGTGGTCAGGGATCTGATATTGGTCGCGTTCCGGGCGGCAAGGCCCGCTGGCGGGCTTGGAAATCCTGGTCTGCGGGACACAACCATAGGGCTTCGCGGAGGAACCGCCGGGCTGCGTCCAACTGCCGGGTTTGGGCAAAGCTTTGAGCCCAGTGGGCGTAGTATTGGCTCGCCAGCTGCCGGGAATCGAAGTGGCGCGCGGGCCAGATCAGGACCAGCACCGCCAGCACCGTCCCCAGGGCCAGACCGCGAACGGGTGCGGACACGCCGCCGGTCCGGCACCAGAGATCGCGGGCGAGGAGGCCGGCGAAGAGGCCCAGTCCCGCCAGCAACAGGGGCACGGCATGGGCCAGCAACCCGCGGGCGGCGGCCGACAGGCGGCCGGATTCCTGCAACGCCCCGACGGCCACCCAGGCCGCCGGGTTGTGCGCGGTGATTTCCAGACGGAACGGATTTTCCGGGGCGGGCATGGTGACCAGCTGCCATTGGCCAAGCGACTGGGGCCGCACCGGGAAGTGGCGGCCGGTGGCGGGCTCCACCAGTTCGATGCGGATGTTTTCCGCGTTGGGGACGCAGCATAACTCCAGTTGCAACCGGGGCAGCCGGGCGGTGAGCGGCCGGCTGACAAACCGGCCGGTGGTGATGGTGCCATTGGTGGCGGCGTTGCCCCAGGCGCGGGTGAACTCGCGCGGCGGCCGGCCGGCGGCGCAACCGCCCGCAACAAAGGCGGCATCCGTGCCGGCATCCGGCTCCAGGGGCAGCGGCGCGCGGCATTCCGGCGGCAGGATGCGGGCGAGCCGGGGGAGTAAATTGGTGATGGTTGCGAAGTCGGGATAATGCCGCAGGCAATCGGGGTTGCCGGTGGCGAGGAAGATCCGGATGTTTTCCTGCTGCACGAGCCGGATTTGCGCGCTCCAGAGCGGGTAGTTATCGGGGGCGTCAAGGTTCTGCCAGTCGCGCGGGGAAAGATGCCAGAGGCCGCCGAGCAGGATGACCGCCCAGCCGGTGGCCAGGGCGGTCTGGCGGGCCCGCGAAACTCCGGGCAGCCATGCGCCGCCGAGCAGGAACAAACTGGCGAGGCTCGCGATGGGCAGAAGGCAGAACAGGTCGGCGTACCGGCTGCAATTCACCTGGCTGGTGCGCGCATACGCCAGGGCCGCTGATTGCAGGGCTCCCCACAGGGCCAGCGCGAGCACGAATTCCGCCGCGCGCGGGTCAGGGAAATGGCCCTTGAGATATTTCACCGTCAGGAGGGTCAGCGGCAGGCTGGTGAACAGCAGCAGGGTGGGCTGGTTTTCAAAGGGCCACACGAGGGTCCAGGCCAGCGTGGACAAAAAGCCGCCCCAGGAATGGGGGCCGGCCACCCCGGCGGGATTCCCCAGGGCGGCACCGATGGCGGCCACGCCCAGGCAGGCGATGGCGGTGATCACGCTGGCCCGGCTGAGCCGGCGGGTTTGCCAGCTCCGGAGCCCCAGCAACCCGGCCACGGCCAGGGGAGCCAGAAAACCGGAGGCCATCGTGAAAAGTCCCAGGCTGGCCGCACCCAGGCCCAGCAGCCAGCCGGGACTGCCCGGCCGGTGAAAGCCCAGCCCGGCCAGCGCGGCGATACCGAACAGGAGCAGGAAATAAAATTGCGACTGGAAGGACCAGAGGGTGTTTTCGGCCGCAACGGGGAGGGCCAGAAACGGGACCAGCAACAGGCACAGGAGGCCTTGATCCTGCCGGCCGCTGAAATGCCACAGGCAGCCGACCAGCCCGCACCCCACGCCGGCGTGGAGGAAGGCATTGAGGGTCATTTGCAGCAGCAGATCCCATTCGCCGTTGAGCTTGATGCTGAGGAGGTCCAACAGGCGGGTGAAGAAAATCCGATGTCCGTTGTGGGGGGCCAGCCAATCGTGCCAGGTGAGGTGCCCTTCCACCCAGGGCTTGAGGAAGCGATCGGCCTCGACCCACTGGTCGAAGTAAGGCGTGGGGGTGCCGCAGGCTTGAATGAGCCAGAGCTTGGCGGCGGCGGCCGTCAGGAACAGGGCCGCGAGCCACCACGCCAGACGCCGGGGAGAGTTGAGCTGCACGCCTTGGTTTACCAGTCGCAGGCTGGCGAGGCAAGCGGCTGGGTTTACCGTAACGATTCAGTAAAAAGGAATTTCAACACGGATGGACACAGATGAGCACCGACTCCCTGCAATAATCACAACCGCCCCGATGATCTTGATGACCGTTGTGCTCAAGTGGTTCTAGTCATTCCCCGGCTTTGATTTGTGAAAGCGCCGCCAGCACGGCCTCGGTGTTTTGGGTCAGGGATTGTTTCTGCGCGCTGCTCAGACCATGGGGGTCAAAGCGGTGGCGGTAGTGCAATTGCAGCAGTTCCCGCAGGGGGCCGCGCTGGGCGGCCAGGGCCGGTTCCGTCAGGGTGCGCTCCAGCCAGGCGGACAACAATTCCGGCGGCTGGCGCGGCAGCCCGCGCGCGGCCAGCGCAGCTTCCAGCCGGTAGAACGCGGAGTCGCGCCCCGGCCAGACGGCCGTTTCCTCCGGCGTAGTTTTGCCGCCCGCCCGCGCCCGCTGGCGACGCCGAAACAGGATGAAAAAGAGCAGCACCAGGATCACCGGCACAAACATCCAGAGAATGTACTGCTGGAGATTCGACTCGCCCCAACGGAGTTTCTCAAATTGAAAAACCGTCCACGACCACAAGTCGGACAGCCAGTCCAGGGGCGCGTTGCGGCTTTCAATGGCAATCCACGAGCCGGGCGTGGTGTCAAAGTCCTCCCACATCCGCGTTTGCTCGTTCCACGCCAGACACCAGGCGTGGGCATCGCGCTCGCGCACCACAAAGCCGGTCCCGGAGTTTTCATGCACGGAATAGCCCACGGCATAGCGCGCGGGAATGTGCAGTTGCCGCAGGAGCAGCACCGTGGCGGTGGCGAAGTATTCGCAATGCCCGCTGCGGCTGGTCAGCAAAAAGCGCGTGAGGGGCGAGGCGTTCGGGGTGCCCCGCTTTTCCGGCCCCTGCCAGGTGCTGTAGGTGAAGTTCCTGGCAAAGAACGCCGCGACCGCCTGACGCTTGGCGGCGTAGCTGGCGTTCGTGAGGTTCACGCTGGTGACGTTCATTTCGGCAATGACTTGCTGGAGGGCGGGCAGTTCATTGGTGGGCACCGCCAAATCCAAGTTCGTGCTGAGGTCGGGCGAGTGGTTCGTGCTAAGGTCTGGCGCCGAACCAAAAATGGCCCCGGGGCCGTAGCTGGCATCGAAAATCATCAGTTCGGATCCGGTGGCCACGACGGTGCCCGCCTGGTTCGTTTCCAGAATGGTATAACCCGGCAGGTTTTCCAGACGACAGGTCCCCGAAGGCAGCGGCAGCACGCCTTGCGGGGCGTTATCCTCGTTCGCCGCCGCCATGCCGTTGAGATAGCAGGCGATTTTGACGGAGTCATTCGCGGTTTTGCCGGGCAATAAAACGCAGGTGTTACCCGCCAGCCAGGGGATGGCAACAAAGCCGCCGCCGCCCGCCGCCCAACTCCGGTTCCTGGGGTCGTAAATCCGGTAGCAGGCTTCCTGCAGATAGGTCGGCACCACGCCCACCTTGCCCGGGGTCAACCGGATGACAATGCGCGGCGACAATTTCATTTGGCCGATGTGGCCGAGGCTGGTGGTGGCTTGCGTGGGATCGTTGCGCGTCCGGAGAAAGTGCGCAAACAGGCGGGCGTCGAGATTTTGGATCGCCCGGTCCATCTGGCCAATGCCCACCTGGCCGGCAAAACCCAGCAGGCCAATAATCACCAGACCGCCCAGCCAGGCCTGGAGGCCAAACCGCCCCGAACGCAGCGTCCACAGCGCCCAAAAAATCAACCCCAGCTGCCCGCCCAAAAATCCGTATTGCGTGTAATAGGAGCCTTGGTTGGCGTGGATTCCCGACGAGAAGAGGCAGAGGATGAAATAGGCGTAAGTGATGTCCGCATAGCGCGCCGGCTCCCCGCGCCGCTGGCGCATCCGCAAGGTCAGGGAGATGGCGGAGAGCGGGATGCTGGAACGGACATTATAGACCTGCGCGATCACGAACGGCAGAAACACCAGCGGCAGCCAGCGCAGGACGCTGTTCGTGGCCAGCGAGGAGGAGGAGCTGAGATTGCCCAGGGCTTTGCCGCCATGCAGGAGCCCCCCCTCGCCGCCCGCGCCGTTGGTGAAGACATAGCCGCCCAGCGCGAGCAGGATGATGGCGCAAAAGCTCCAGATGCGGCTGAACTCGACGTCTTCCAGATCCCAGCGCGAGGGCAGCGCCCGGGCGGCTTCCAACGCCACCCCCGCCAGCGCGCCCCAGAGGAGCAATTGCGATTGCCAGCCCCAGAAGAGCAGGGTGGCCAGCAGCAACAGCGGCGGGGTTTTCATTGGCTCGTGTTCAGGCATCACGCATCACGGTTCATTTCAACTTGGCCAAGCCCGCCTCGATCTGGCCCACTTCCAGCACGTTCAGCGTGCCTTCCGCATCCGCCAGCGGGCCGCCGGCGCCGGAAATGCCGCCGCCCGCCGGCACCACGATCAACACCGTGACCGGCACTTGCAGGGCTTTCAGTTTGGTGACCAGGGCGCGCCGCGACTCATCCCATTTTTGTAATACGCAAATGCAGCCGCTGACGACCGACAAATGGTTCAACACCAGATGCTCGAGCGTGGAAAATGGCTGGTCGGCGCAGTTGCGCACGGAGGCCAGGATTTCCAGCATCTGGTCCGCCGTGCCCAGGCCCCGGCCGGCGGTGAAGCAATAGGACTGGTTGCCAATGAACAGCAGGTCCAGCAGCGATTCCTGCTCGATCACGGTGCAGGCAAAGGACGCGGCCACGGACACCGCCGCCTCCAGCACCTCGCTGTGGGGCTCATCGGTGAAGGTGTCCAGCACCAGCGCATGCCGCACGAAAAACTCATCCTCGAACTCTTTCACGATGGGCTTGCCCACCTTGGCCCAGCTCCGCCAGTGAATGTGCCGCAGCGGGTCGCCCTGGCGATAATCGCGCAGGGCCACGAACTCATCGCTGCGCCCGACGTTGGTGGCCAGCGCCACGCCGCCCTCCTGATAACGCATCTGCCCCGGCAGGGCGATGGGCGGCAGCGGATACCGGCGCGGCAGAATCAAGACCGTGTGCGGATCCGGCACCCGGCGGAACGCGCGGAACAAGCCCAGGGGATCCGCGCACCCCACCGTGACCCCGCGCAACCGCAGCACGCCGCGCCGCCAGGGGTGCAATTCCATGGTCACCGCGCCTTCCCCGTGCGCCGGCAGCGGCGGCACCGCCGCCGGCTTGACCGTGGCCACGCGAAACGGGTTGTGCGGTCGCTGTTTCAGCACGCGAAACGGCCGGATGCGCCGGCCTTCCGCCAGTTTGAATGCCAGCCATTCCGCGTACGCCGGCCGCGGATCGGCCAAATCTTCCAGCAGGGTGAGGCCCGCCTGCGGCCGGCCCGTGAGATTTTTCACCAGCACCTGGTAATGCAGCGGCTGGCCGGCGGTGCCAAAACGGGGCAGAAAATGCGTCGCGGAAAATCTGGCCCGGAAGAAAAAACTGCTGAAAAAGGAAAAAATCAACAACCCGAGCAGCAGGGCGAAGGATTGGTAAACCACCGTGTTGGTGATGTCCACGCCAAACAGGCCGGCCGCAATCCACCCGAGCAGCACACCCAAGCCCGCCGGAGTGAAACGCCGTCCCGCCCAGTGCCACAGGCCGCTGGCCAGCCGGTAGCACCAGTAAATGGGTTGGTAAAAAATCGTCACAATCAAATAGTGGCCCAGGCGTCCCGCCCGGACGTTTCAAGTCTCGTCGCCCAGGGTGGCGGCGACGCCCCCGTCACCGGGCCGCCGAATCCCCGCCCGCCGCGCAGATCTCTGGGTATGGGGTCTGGGTATGGGGTATTCGGGCTTCGTCATTCTTTCGTCATTCGTCATTCGTCATTCGTCATTTCCCCCCGGTTCACGCCGGCACTTTAAGCTTCTTCAACACCTCTTCCACCACGCCCCGCGCGGTCACGCCGGTAAACCGCGCCTGCGGCTGCAACACCAGCCGGTGGGCGATCACTGGCACGGCCAGCTTCTGGATTTGCTCCGGCGTCACAAAATCCTGGCCGTCGAACAGCGCCTCGGCCTGCGCCGTCTTCATCAGGGCAATCGACGCGCGCGGACTGGCTCCCAGCTGCACCCCGTTGGCCGTGCGGGTGGCCGCCACCAGGTCAACCGCGTACCGCTTCAATTCATCGCTGATGCGGATGTCCTCGACCGCGCGCTTGAGCGCCAGCACCTCGGCCAGCGTGGCGCAGGGCTGCAGCGCATCCAGCGGATGGTTATGCTCCTGCGCGGTCAGGATGGCCACCTCGTCGGCTGGCGACACGTAGCCCAGCGTGAATTGCATGGCAAACCGGTCCATCTGCGCCTCCGGCAGCGGATATGTGCCGCGAAATTCCACCGGATTTTCCGTGGCAATGACGAAAAACAGCGCCGACAAATCCCGCCGTTCGCCCTCCACGCTCACCTGGCCCTCGCCCATGGCCTCCAGCAACGCCGATTGCGTGCGGGGCGACGCGCGGTTGATTTCATCCGCCAGCAAAATGTCCGTGAACACCGGGCCTTCGTGAAAATGAAACAGCTGGTCGCGCTGGTTGAAGATGGACACGCCCAGAATATCCGACGGCAGCAGGTCGGGCGTGAATTGGAGGCGCTTGAACCGCGCGTCGATGGATTTGGCCAGTGCCTTGGCCAGCGTGGTTTTGCCCGTGCCCGGATAATCCTCCAGCAGCACGTGGCCGCCCGCCGCGAGCGCCGCCAGCAAATGCCGGGTGGCCGCGGCCTGCCCGCGCATGATTCTGGCGATGTTGTCCGAGATTTTGCGGTACGTCTCCCGCGCGGCGGCGAATTCGTTCTGATTCATGATGCGATGATAATTAGACACGAACCACCGGCCCATTGGCACGATTTATTTTTGCTTTTCATCCCTGGGTGAAACACGGTTTCCGCGAAAAAGTTTTGAAAACAATTGGTTGCGGCGAGCCGGATCCGGCCTGCGGGCGAACTGGTGGAGGTGCCGCGCCGTCGCCGGTTCCAGCAACTGCCCGACTCGCGTACCCGCCTGCCTCCAAGCCATGCAGTAACGACCTAATCAACCACAGATGAACACAGATGAAGAAATGTCAGAATGGCGTTCCCGTCCGGTTTTCCGCCGGTCACTAAACGGTGCCGTGGATGAGCCGCTTAAACGCCACGTTTTTATCTGTGTTCATCTGTGTTCATCTGTGTCCATCTGTGTCCATCTGTGTCCATCTGTGTCCATCTGTGTCCATCTGTGGTTGAAATGCTTTTTTACTGAATTGTTACGGCTAAGCGCGTAAATCTTATCCCGTAAATCCCCCAAATCCCCTTGACTGCGCGGGCCAACTGTCATAGTGTCATAGGACAGTAATTGCGCCTATGATGTGGCAAATTGATTTCAAGTCGGGGACGCCGGTGTATTTGCAACTGGTGGAGCAGGTGCGGCACGCGGCGGCCTCGGGCGGGTTACGGGCGGGCGAGCCCCTGCCCTCCATCCGGCCGCTGGCCGAGGAACTCCGCGTCAACCGCAACACCATTGCCAAGGCCTACGCCGAGCTGGAAAGCCAGGGCGTCATCGAAACCCTGCCCGGCAAGGGCTGCTTTCTCCGGGAAACCAATTCCCTCCTCACCAAGTCCGCCCGCAACGATTTGCTCGTGCAGGAGGTCGACCGCGCGATCGTGGCCGCCCATCACTTGCGCATTGAGGATGCCGAGCTGCTCGCGCTGGTCCAGAAACGGCTCGAAACCTTCGGCCGTAAACAGCGCGCCAATGATTCAAAGGATTCCAAAGATTCCAAGGATTTGTCATGAACCCGAACTCACCTGTCATTGAAATTCAAACCCTCGTGCGCCGCTACGGCAAACACGATGCCGTGAACGGCCTTTCGCTCACGGTGTCGCCCGGGAAATGCTACGGCTTTTTCGGCCGCAACGGCGCCGGCAAAACCACCACCATCAAGTGCCTCCTCAATCTGCTGCGTCCGGACAGCGGCACGGTGCGCGTGTTCGGCCTCGCTCCGCACAAGGACGAGGTGGCCATCAAATCGCGGCTGGCGTATGTGCCGGACATGGTGGCGTTTTATCCCTGGATGACCGTCGGCGACACGCTGGGTTATCTCGCCTCCTTTCGCACCCGCTGGAACCGCGATCTGGAGGCGGACTTGCTGCGGCGTTTCCAACTCGACTCCACGAAGAAGACCAGCAGCCTCTCCAAAGGCCAGCGCACGCAACTCGCGCTCATCGGCGCGATTTGTCCCGAGCCCGAATTGCTCGTGCTGGATGAGCCCACCAGCGGACTGGACCCCATCGTCCGCCGCGAATTCATCGAGACCGTCATCGGCGCGTATCAATCCGGCGATCCCGGCCGCCGCACCGTGTTTGTCTCCACGCATTTGATCGCCGAATTCGAGGGCTTGATTGACGAGTTCACCATCATCGAGCAGGGGCGCGAATTATTGACGATGAATGCCGATGACGCGCGCGAGCGGTTCAAGAAAATCCGCGCCCGGTTCCCGCGCGAGTTGAAGTTGAACTTGTCCGGCGCGCTGCGGGTCAAGCAATCCGGCCGCGAGGTGGAAATCCTGGCCAACGGCAACAGCGAAGCCCTGCTGGCGGAATTAAAGGCGCACCAGCCCGAGGAGTTGCAGACCGAAGCGCTGACACTGGAGGAAATCTTCGTGGCCTCGGAGGTTTTAAAAAAGGCGAACGCATGAATGCCCTGCTGAAAAAAGAGATTCGCCTGCTGCTGCCCAGCTGGGGGGTGGCCATGTTGCTGGCGATGGTCCAGGCCGCCGTTTCCCCCTACGATTTTTACGACGCCTGGCTGGTCCTCTTCGGCCTGGTTAGCCTCGCGCTCTCCACCATCGGCCGGGAAGCCAGCCTGAACACCTTCGCTTCCCTCCTCGCTCAGCCTGCGGACCGCGTCCGGCTTTGGCAGATGAAACTTTCCGTGCTGGCCGGGGCCTTCCTGACGGTGTTGCTTGTCTGGCTCGCGGCGTTTGCTTTTTCTTGCGGCCGTTTCCGGGGGGAGGATTTCGACCGGGCCAGCGCATATCATCTGTTTATCGCCATTTGTTTCATTGCTTCCACCACCTTTACCGGCGGTTTGTGGACGACGCTGTTGTTGCGCCAGATGGCAGGGGCCTTCTGGCTCACGCTGCTGGTGCCCGTGACGCTGTTTAGCCTGGCCAGCGTGTTTTTTGTGAACAGTGAGACCGACTACCTGGCCATTGCCATCTTGAGCGTGGTGAATGGCGTTTACTCCCTTGCCGGCTTCCTGTTCGCGCGCCGGTTGTTTTTCCGGGCCCAGGACGTCGGCTGGTCGGGCGGGAGCATCGTGCTTCCAGAATGGAAGCTTTTTCGTGGCAGCGCCGCCGTGCGCCGCCGCCGACCCTGGTTTGCCTTGCTGAAAAAGGAATGGCTGCTGCAACAGGGCATATTGGGTGGCGCGGTGGCTTTGTTCTTTCTACACGCCAGCATGATAGCACTACGGATACTTCATCCGTTTCCAAAAGATTCCGCCGGGGACGTTTTAACTTCCGTGGTCTGGCTGCTGTGGGTGGTGCTGCCCGTTTTGCTGGGCTGCCTGTCGGTGGCCGAGGAACGCAAGCTGGGTATTATCGAGAGCCAGCTGTGCCTGCCAGTATCGCGCCGGTTCCAATTTGCCGTCAAAGCCGCCATGGTGCTGGGCTGGGGCATCCTGCTTGGCGGCGTTATGCCGCTGTTGCTGGAGGGCATTGGGTTGGCGCTGGGCTCGCAAAATCCGATGTTCATGACCAATCACCAAATCAAAAGCGATCCCATCCTGTTTCTATTCTGGCTGCTGGCGCTATCCGCCGGCCTGGCGTTGGTGAGCCTGTTCGCTTCCAGTCTGGCAAAACAATTCCTGGAGGCGGTGGGCATCGCCCTCCTGACGCTCGTGGTTTTCGGCCTGTGTGCCCAAGCCTTCACCAACCAAGGGATGGTTTTTTACGACTCCATTGCACCCCATGCCATTCTGTATCTCCTCGTCGGGGTTCCGACCCTGGCGGTCGCCTTGCTTTGGCTGGCCTATCTGAATTACCACAATCTCCGCGCCGGCTGGCGGCTGGCGCGGCGGATCGCGCTGGGCGCGGTGGGCACCGTGGCCTTCACTATCATTGGCCAGGCAGCGATTTACCACCGCGCCTGGGAAATCTTTTTACCAACGGAACCGTCGCACGGCCCGGCCAAGCTTTTGTCGGCCAATCCGCCACTCCTGTGCGCCGATCCCAGCTGGAATGAATTCCATGTCCAATTACCAAATGGCCGCATCTGGTTCGACCGGGTTGGGTATGGAAACCGCCACGGCTTTCGTTCCATCATCCACCGGTACCTGAATCCCTTTCCCGTCAGCATCGGATTGCAAGGATTCATTACTGGATCCAATTGGGTCAGCCTGACTATCCGGGATATGGACATCTCCAACGACCAAAGGGGTCATCGGGAAACTGTCGGAGTGAAAGCCGACGGCACACTTTGGATTTCGGGAAACTCTGACTTCGAAGGTTGGGATGGCAAACAGTTGACCCAATTTGGCGACGAATCCAACTGGCTGGCCGCATCCAGATCTGACAACGATCCTTCGATTTTGCTCCTGAAAAAAGACGGCACCCTCTGGCGTTGGGGCACGCATCTTTGGAGCCCGACGAATTCTCCGCTGCTCTATCCGGCGTTGCGCGAGTTGACACCATATCGCATCGGAACCGATTCCGATTGGAAAGACATAGCCCCGAATCAATTCATTGCCCAAAAAGCCGACGGCAGCACTTGGAAAGTGCAAAACCATTGGCGTGAGTGGGACGGATATTCCAAAGACCCCAGTGATACCTTGATCAAATATGGAGATCGCATCAGGCGCGACACAAACTTTGACCAAGTTGATTTTAGCCGGGGCCGCAGTCAGAATCTTTCCGAGGGACACATTCTTAAAAATGGAACTCTATGGCTACGTGAGCCAGCCAAGGGTTATTTTGTTTCCCAAGTTGGAAAGGAGACTGACTGGGATTCGTTTGCCCCGTTGGGTCAGGCGTCGGTGGCACTGAAAACCGATGGAACTTTGTGGCAACTGAACGGTTACCATCACATTCCAATCCGGTTGGGCATTCACCAAGACTGGGTGGCCCTCACCAGCATTGGAGCGGGTGTGGTAACCCTTGCCGCCGATGGCAGCTTATGGCTTTGGCCGGTTCGCGATACTTATAGTTATGATGAAACGTTGCTGCAACTCCCCAAGCAGCCGCAATACCTCGGCAACGTTTATGCGCTGGCTAAAAACTAAGCTCCGACCGCGCGACGGCACCAAGTGAATGAAACCTGGGCCAGACGCCCGGTCAAGGGGTGACGGCCCCCAGGGCGTTGCTTCGCTTTGCCCTGGGCCATCCTATTTTGCCCTTTCCGGGCTGAAAATGTTTGTCCTGCATCACCCGTTTACAGGCGGCGTCCGCCGTTAAATCACCCGCCAATCTGCTTCTGGTAATCGGCCGGGGAAAGCAGCGCGTTGAGTTCCGCCGGGTGGCTCAATTTGATTTGAAAAAACCAGCCGCCCGCGTGCGGGTCGGTGTTGACCAGGGCGGGATTATCCACCACCGCCGGATTGATGACCGTGATTTCGCCGCTGACGGGAGCGTAAATGTCGCTCGCGGTCTTCACCGACTCCACCACGGCGCAGGCTTCGCCGGCCTTGACGTGGCGGCCCACGGCGGGCAATTCCACGAAGACGATGTCGGTTAACTCATGCTGCGCATGGTCCGTGATGCCCACGGTGCCGGTGGGGCCGCTGACACGAATCCATTCATGCGATTTCGCATATTTAAGATCGGAAGGAACATGACTCATAACTTGGAGAAAAGCTTACGCATCCGCCGGGCCTGATGCAAGGCGGGGAATTTGCGAAAGTTACGATGACAATATCCGATTTACGCGCGCTTAAGCTCGCGCAGGCGTTCCGGCGGTGTACCGGTGGCTTTGCCCAGGGCTCGCGGTCCCCTGGGTGGCGGCGCAATCGGTGGTTTTGGCGGAGGCGGCCGGCATCCCCTTGAAAAAACCGCTGTTTCTTTTAGGAAAATGGGCTACCCTCAGAGCGCATGAGCAAGCTGCTGTTGATCGACGACGAAGAGGACGTGCGGTATTCCATCCAGCGGATCTTTGATTCGCCGGAGATGGAGCTGGCCACGGCCGCGTCCGGCGAGGAGGGGCTGAAGGTCATTCCCAAGTTCAAGCCGGACCTGGTGCTGATGGATGTGCGCATGACCGGCATGACCGGTTTGGAGACGCTGCGCCGCATCCGGCAGAGCGATCCGAAGCTGCTCGTCATTTTGATGACCGCCTATGGCACCACGCAGATGGCCATCGAGGCGATGAAGCTGGGCGCGTATGATTATCTGCTCAAGCCCTTTGACATTCCCAAGCTGAAAGAGATCGTGGCCAACGCCCTGAAAGCCGCGCGGGACATGAAACAGGTGGTTTCCTATGAGCCGCTGCTCGAATCGGAGGATTACGAGCTGGGCATCGTGGGGCGCAGCGAATCGATGCAACAGGTGTTCAAGCTCATCGGCCAGCTGGCGGCGAGCGATGCGACGGCCCTGGTCACCGGCGAAAGCGGCACGGGCAAGGAGCTGGTGGCGCGCGCGATTTATCATCACAGCAACCGCGCGGAACAGCCGTTTCTAGCGGTGAACTGCGCGGCCATTCCGGAGCAACTGCTGGAAAGCGAGCTGTTTGGCCACGAAAAAGGCTCGTTCACGGGGGCCACCAGCCAGCGCATCGGCAAGTTTGAGCAATGCAACCACGGCACGATTTTCCTGGATGAAATCGGCGACATGACGCCGCCGACGCAGACGAAGATTTTGCGCGTCCTGCAAAACGGGACGGCGGAGCGCGTGGGCGGCAACCAGCCGATCAAGGTGGATGTGCGGGTGATCGCGGCCACCAACAAGCCTCTGGAGGCCGCCGTGGCGGCGCGGCAGTTCCGGGAGGATCTGTTTTACCGGCTGAACGTGGTGCGCATCCAGATTCCGCCGCTGCGCGACCGGCGCGAGGACATTCCGCTGCTGGTGAATTATTTTCTCAAGAAACTGGCGCGCGAACAGCAGCGTCCGCCGAAGTCCCTGGCCGCCAGCGTGGTCAAGCTGCTGGAAAAATACCACTGGCCCGGCAATGTGCGCGAACTGGAGAACGCCATCCGCCGCGCGCATGTGATGGCCAAGAGCGACGCGATCCTGCTCGCCGATCTGCCGCCCGAAATCGTGGGCGGCGGCACGGCGGTCACGCTGCCCGGCCCCGCCAGCGAGGCCGGGGGCGGCACGGCGACCAATGACATCGCCACGCTCGCGCGCCAGATGTTCCAGTGGGCCAAGCGGGAGCCGAAGTTGAAGATCATCCCGGCGGTGGAGCGGGAGCTTGTCATCCAGGCGCTGAAGGAGACGCATGACAACCAGGTGCATGCCGCCAAGCTGCTGGGCATCACGCGAGCCACCCTCCGCAAACGCATCGAGAAATTTGGCATCCAGCGCGAGCTGAATGTGAAATGACGGGCAGCGGATTCCGGGCTGATGAATCAACGCGGGCTAACCCTAATGCCTTTCGGAAATTCCGAGCTTGAATCCCAAAGGGATTCCAGCGTTCAGCCCAGGGTCGCGACGGAGGAGCTACCCTGGGTAAACGCCCCAACAATGACCTACCCCAACGGGGTTGCATCTTCCCATTGATTTCCGGCCAATTTGACTTTCCGAAAGGCATTAAGGCTAACGCCCCGTTTCCCCCGGTGCCGGCGGCCGGAGGGGAATGCGGAAGCACACCCGGGTCCCCGCGCCGGCGGCGCTTTGTATTTCGCAGGTTCCGCCGATGCCCTCCAGCCGCCGGTGCAGGTTTTCCAAACCGTTGCCCGCCGCCGCGCGGCCAGGCCGGGCGGAAACGTTTTCCGGCTTGGCCCCCCCGGCAAACCCCCGGCCGTTGTCCTCGATGCACAGCTCAAACCGGTCGGCCTGCAACGCCAGCTGGATCAACACTTCCGAGGCACCGGAGTGTTTCACGGTGTTGTGCAAGGCTTCCTTGAAGGCCAGAAAGACATTGTGGCGCACTTCGGAAGTCAGGTGCTGTTCGGGAAATTGCAGCGGCAGGTCCAGCCGGCAGCGGATGCCGGCGGCGGCCAGCCAGTCCTGCGCGAATTGTTCCAGATACGTGGCCAGGCTCTCCAGGGTATCGTGGCGGGGGCTGACCGCCCAGACGATCTCATCCATGCTGCGGGTCAGTTCGCGCGCGGTGTCATAGATTTTTTCCAGGCCGGCGGCCGCCCGCTGGGGATTCGCCAGATCGCCGCGCACCGACTCGCTCATCATGGTGATGCGCGTCAGTTGCGCGCCGAGATCGTCATGGATGTCCCGGGCAATGCGCGCGCGCTCGCGCTCAATGTCGCGCTGGCGTTCGGCGCGCTCCAGCCGGCGCCGCATGCGCCGCCGGGTGGCGAACCAGCCCAGCCCGCTGGCCGCCAGCACGGTCACCACCCCCCCGAGCACCTCGAACCAGATGGTCTGCCAGAAATGCGGCAGCACCACCAGCGCCAGGCTCGCACCGGTGTCGTTCCACACCCCGTCGTTGTTGCAGGCGATGACTTGGAAGGAATAACTTCCGGGCGGAATGTAATTGTAGGTCGCCACCCGCTTGGTGCCGGCCTCCGCCCAGTCCGGCTCAAAAGGATTCAGCCGGCACTTGAACCGCACCTTTTCCGGCGCGACAAAACTCAAGCCGGTATAGTCAAATTCAATGCGATGCCGGCCGGGCGGGATTTTCACCGGGCGGGCGGGGTGGCCCGCCGTGAGGTTTTTGTCGTCCACCCGCAGCTGCTCAATCCGCACCAGCGGCGGCAGCGGATTGGTTTTGACGGCCGCCGGATCCACCACCACCAGTCCCTTGGCCAGGGGAAACCACAACCGTCCATCCGCCGTTTTGCCACCCGCCGATTGGGCCCCCTCGGAACATTCCAGCGTGGGCAAACCTTCGTTGATGCCATAGGTGAGAAACGCCACCGCCGCCACCTG
>Ga0302319_10006111_pt1 | contig 24023 bp, 19 predicted proteins | sample Bog_T0_2_FD_203319 | JGI IMG/M metagenome (GOLD analysis project Ga0302319, IMG submission 203319) | Peat permafrost microbial communities from Stordalen Mire near Abisko, Sweden - Bog_T0_2 | ecosystem: Environmental > Terrestrial > Soil > Wetlands > Peat | place: Sweden: Abisko, Stordalen Mire...
TCGCACGCCCTTCGCCAGCGGAACTCAACAATTTACGCTTCGCCGCGACCATAAGACCGTTGCCACCGTTCAAGGGCCTAACATCTGGCCGGAAATTCAGTATTACGACTTCTTTCCAGCAAGTGGCTACGCCTATGCCGACAGCACGAATTCCGATCTAAGGATAGCGGTACAACCCGCCAGCCAGCCGGCAACTTATGGGAGCAGCGCCACATTTAAAGTGACAGCGGTTGGCGCCGGCTCATTGAGCTACCAATGGTGGTTCAACGGATCGCCGATTGCCGAGGGGACCAATGCCGTCTTGGTCGTGACTAATATCCAAGCTGGCAACATCGGAGTTTATGCCGTGACTGTCAACAATCAGGTCGCCCAAGTAACCAGCCAGTTTGCGATGCTGTCGTTAGTTACCCCCCTGTCCAATCTAAACACAACCGGACAACCAAGTAATGGTTCAGGCCAATAAAGGAAGATCCGCAGATGGCAACAAGGGGCTTCTTCTAACATTATATTTCTCCGTAACCAGACACCGGTCGCAGGCAAAAAGCAAATAGACGACGCGGTTTCTCATGCCAATGCCAAACGAGAATTCGGAGAGATCTTCCCCTGTCCTTTGCTCGAGAGGCTATTCCGCCACAATTTGATACGGAATGGCAGGCAGGGTCGGGAGGGCAACTGCATTGACCGCTTTGCCGGCTTTCTTGGAATTTTTCCCGTCGTCTTTACGAAGCACGCCGCAGATCAGATTGCCACCGGAACCCAGCCGCTCTTTTTCCGAGCCACAGCGAAAAACCAATTCGACGCTATTCGCTTCCGGCGAAACGCTATCCAAGGAAATTCCTTCCGGCGCATCTTGCAACGCGAGTTGGAAACGGTCGGCAAACGCGCCCGACGGGGTGCTGACGCGAACGCGCACCGTTCCCCCCACGGGGATTTTCACCGGGGTGACACTGAGAATCTTGAATGAGTCGCGCGCGAACAAACGCGCCGGCCCATTGACGGTGACGGCCAACTCCTGCGACGGCACCAAATGGCGGTACGCAAATGCCTGCATCATGTCTTCGGCGGGCACGGCGGCGTGGATGACTTTTTCTCCAGAAACGTTGGCTTCTCCCTCAATGGTGAGGGCGACCGGAACCTCTTTTGGCTCCGAGGGCGCCTTCAAAGTGAATTGAGCCTTGTCGTGTCCGGCCAAAATGCGCGCGCCACTCAGGGCAAATCCCGCCGGGGCGGATTTTAATTTTAACTGAATTTCGTTGGTAAACCCATCGCGGCGCAAGGCAAAGACCGTCACGGGCAGGCTCATGCCGGAGCGCAAGCTGATGCTGGACGGGACAACCCGAAGCTCAAAGTCGGGCTGAGGTTCACTAATGCGCAACCGGTAGGCGAAGTCGGGACCGCCCTGCCCTTGCGTGTCGTTGATTTGAATAAAATAAGTCCCGTCGGCCGGCAGCGTGGCGGTCAGGTAGGAATCCGCGTGATGCGTGTTCAGGCCGGAACCTTTGTCTTCAAAATCATCGTTGAACGCGAGCATTTTTCCGTGCTGGTCCGTCAGCCGCAAAAATGAATCCAACGGCGAATCCAATCGGCGGGCGAAAACTTCGGCGACGATCAACTCGCCCGCATGGCCTTCCAACTTATAAACCTCGCGCTCGCCGGGCTGGCCAATATGCCCATTGATAATAATGGGCAAGGTCACCGTTTGGGCCGTCTCCCGCGAATTAATTCCGTCCCGCGCGAAGCACTCCGGCAATTCATCCACGGCAAAAGGAACGTCATTGAACGCGCCTTGATTCAGGGCAATCACGCCCGGCTCATCATTCGTATGGACGAAGGATTTTTCCGGCAGGTTCCAACCGGTCACGGAGACGGAACTTATTTCCCCCCGCTTGCCGCCCAGCGGATAAATGCCTGTGACATACGGCAGCTCACCAATCGCCAGGCGGTACACAAAATCCTCGCGCCCCCGAAAAATGGAATCATGAATTTCGACGACATATTCGCCGTCATGCGGGGCGTCGAAATGGAGGACCGGGTCAGGGCGGAAATGAAAACGCTCATCGCTGGCCAATTCTTTTTCCTTGGAATCATAAATGGTCACGACCGCCTCGAACCATCCCGGCACGGCGTCCGCAAGATAAGGAATCAACTGCCGCGCGCTGGCGGCAATGACAATCTGCTGACCGCGGGTCGCAAAGAAACGGTAGCGATCCACGCCGCCGGGCATGATCTGGCCGTTGACCAGGGCGGGCAGAGAAGTTGAACTCTCATATTTTGGGGTGCCGAACGGAACCGGTTTGTTGCCCATGCGTTCGAGAAATTTGTCCATGTCCGGGTTGGCCGGCTTCGCGGCGGGCTTGGTAATCTCCGGCAAGGTGCCCACAAAAAAACGGAATGGGTTGGACAATCCGCTCGACGCCGCCAGGCGGATTTCGTGGACGCCAAGTTCCGCATTCGTGGCGATCGCGACCCGCATTATCACCGTGTCAATCATGGCCGGATTAACGGTGCGGTTGGGCGGATTCTTCAAGATTTTTGCGCGGACCTCTTCGCGCTCGGCCGCATCGGCCGCGGTCCAGACATTGGTGCCATCGTTGCCGCGCCGCGTGGCTTGAAACTTTTCCTGCAACGTTTTCAGCCGGTCCCGCAGGTCGGTGAATTCTTTCTGATTCATCGGCCGGTGATGATCCAGCACTTTGGCGCTGATCCCGTTTCCGGAAAAGAAGGCGTTGGACACGGAGGCCAGAAATTGGCCGCCCACCACGATTTCAAAAGTGGAATCCACCCGTCCGCCGGCCGGATAGACGTAAGCCACATGCGGCGCCGGCTGGGCAAAGGCCGCAGCCCCCAGCAACAGGAACAAGGCGATTGGACCAAGTCTTTTCATGCCGGCATGATCTCCTTCAACAAGCCCGTCGATTTGATGCCTTCGTCCGGACGAGGCATCACGAAAGTGTCCAGACCCTCGGGGTTGGGAAGCTTAGTTTGCGGCGAAATACCCAATTGGGCATAAATGCTGCCGATGACGTCCATGGGATAGACCGGGCGATCTTTCACTTCTTCGCCCCGGGCATCCGATGCGCCAATGACCTGGCCGCCCTTGAATCCGCCGCCGGCCAAAACTTCCGAGAATACTTTTCCCCAATGTCCGCGGCCGCCATTCCAAGGTGCTTCCCATTGCACCTTCGGCGTCCGGCCAAATTCTCCGCCCCACCAGACAATTGTGCTGCTGAGCAATCCGCGATCGGCCAGATCCTGGAGCAATGTGGCAAATCCCTTGTCCATCTCGGGTAATTGCCGGCGCATGACTTGAAAATTCTCCTTATGCGTGTCCCAGCCGCCGTAGTTGATGGTGACGTAGGGAACACCGCGCTCCACCAATCGGCGGGCGACGAGGCAGGACTGGCCGAATTTGCTTTTGCCATAGCGCTCGCGCAATTCGGGTTTTTCCTGCGAGAGATCGAACACTTTTGCGCCATCGCCCAGGATCATGTCATAAGCCATGTTCTCGGCCTGGGTCGCGGCGGCGATCTGCGGGTCTTGCGGCAGGGCCTGCGCGAGCGAATCGAGGTGATGCATCAATTCGCGCCGCTCTTTCTGGCGCGCTTCGGTGATGCCCGGGGCCACCACGCCCTCCACGGCGAACGGTGTTTGCGCCGGATTGCCGCCGGTCGAAAACGGCCGGAAGCGGGAGCCCAAAAATCCGGCTTCGTCAAAACGCCCCTGCGGTTCGGTCAGCACGACATACGGGGGAATCAAGCCCTTGTACCCGGCGTCGTATCCTTTCGTTTTTGAAACCACCGCACCGACGCACGGGTAGACGACGCGCCCTCCCGGCTGCCTGCCCGTTTGGACAATGTAAGAGGCCGTTTCATGACCGTTGTTGTCATGCGTCATGCTGCGGATGATGGAATATTTGTCCGCCTGCTTGGCCAGCGCCGGCATCAGCTCGCCAATCCGGATCCCGGATACGTTCGTTTCAATCGGAGTCTTCAACGGACCGCAGTAATCGTAGCCCGCCTCCGGTTTCGGGTCGAAAACATCGACATGGGACGGACCGCCCCACATCCAGATTTGGATGACTGCCTTGGCCGGGGCGGAGGGCGCCGCCGCGAATGCGCGGAAGGACAAATGTTTTGCCAGTACCAAACCACCCGCAACCAAGAGGGCGCGGCGAACCGCCTCGCGCCGGCTGATCCGCGGACGCTGTGCTTCGAAGTTTAAATTGCTGCTCATAATGAATCCTGGGTTGGTTAATGCCGATAAAGAAATTCCGTGCTGTTGAGGAGCGCCCAAGTGATATCCACCACCGCTTGGCGCTTGCTGATGCCGGACTTGAAATAATCCTGCACCGTCACCACTTCCTCGGCGGTGGGAAAGCGGGACAGCACTCCCAAATAGACGCCCATGGCGACATCGGCCGGCGCCCGGTTCGAGGAGGATTGGAATTCGATCATCCGGCACTGCTCGATCTTTCGCTGCATCTGGCTGGAGTTCAGCAGATAGAGTTTTTGCGCCGCGGTGATGTGATCATTGCGCTCGGATTCGAGCCCGGTATCACGCGGGGGACGGCCGAACAAATCGAGAAAGGAACTGCTGATGCTGCCGTCGGGCAGCGCAATCGAACGCAGATTGTCGGGAATAAAAGTGTACGGCTCGGGGATGGCGCTGGAATAGCTTTCATTGGTCCCGGTGATCTGATCCAGCGCGTCGATCAAAACCTCCGCATCCAGACGGCGCAAGGAATAGGAGCCAAAATTGGCGGCGGTTTCCGCGTTGTTTCCGGCGGGGATGGCCGCCAGTTGATAGGTGTGTGAGTTCAGTATGAGCCGGACCAGATCCTTGAAATCATAACCGGACGACACAAAATGCTTTCCCAAAAATTCCAGCAACTGCGGGTTGCCGGGCGGATTGTCCGCGCGAAAATCATCGGGTTCTTGAACAATGCCGCGCCCGAGCAACCAGTCCCAGGTGCGATTCACCAGGCTGCGCGCAAACTGCGGATCTTTCACCAGCCAATCGGCAAACACGGCGCGCGGATCCTGATCGGGCGAAAGTTTCACGGCGTTGCCATCGGGGAACACCGCATTTACCGGGGAACCATTCAAAGCGCCGGCGTTGGTCGAGGCGGGATTGAAATAGACAATCTCTTCCTTCCATTCCGCGGTGGATTTATAACCCACGTTCGCGAAGAATACGGCGAGGCTGGCCAGATCGTTGGTGGGCCAGTTATCGGCGCGCTCGCCGAGAAATGTGAGAGCAACGGTCTGGGCGATGCCCGCGGGATTTCGACTCTGCATGGCCCGGTAAAAGTTAACCGGCGGATCCTCGAAATTGCTGCCACTCGCAGTCAACAAAGCCCGGGCAAATGCATCGTAGGATTTGTTATCCCGGATGGCATCATGCACCCAGCGATGGTAGGACTGCGCCGCGTTCGGCCAGAGATTGATGGGGAACTCCGCTTTGATGCGCAGCAAATCGCCCCATTTCATGGTCCAGTAATCCGCGAACTCGTCGCTGCGCAACAACCGGTCGATCAGCACCTCCCGTTTGGAGGGGTTTCGATCCAGAATAAAATCCCGCGCCTCCACCCCGGTGGGCAACGTGCCCGTGGTGTCGAGATAGACCCGCCGAACAAAGACGGCATCGGAACAAATATTGGCCGGCCGCAGGTTTAGCTCCCGCAAACGGGAAAACACCAGCTCATCGATCTGATTTCCCGCCGCCACGGCGGCCACCTTGGTTTCGACGGCGGAATCCGGCCACCCGACCAGAGCGCTCAGTAGGAAGATCGCACCGGCGCACAGAATCCGGCATCCGTGGTGGGCGAGCTGATTCAGTTGCATTAACACACTAGACGCAGGGGTGTGACCATACGCTTCATTCAATAACACAGCATTTTTTGCCATTAGGTAAGCAAATTTAGCTAAGTCCGCTAAAGCATTTCTCCTTGTAACGTTTTTTGCGATGTCGTCGTCATTCAAGTTGATGTTAACTATTAGTACTCCGGTTGAAGCCAGCCTATCTTCCACCACTTACCCCTATCGGCCGAAATCCGTTGCCACTAAGCCCGCGGGCGGCCCCTCGGAAATCTCGCTTACGATTAAACCCGCGCCCGGCGAAACGATGGCAGGCATGTTCCAGCGACTTGCGCAAGCGCTCGGGAACGCGACGATACTGCAGATCCAGGCGTTCGGTTCCGTGAGTGCGAGCACCACGACGCTGGACGCGATGCGGAAACAGTTTGGCGCGATTGACTGGCCGACAACGTGGGTGGAAGGCGACGCCTGCAGCGGCGAACCGCTCGCGGGCCTGGAAATTTACGGCATTGCCGAAACGGAAGTGAAACGCATTCGCATCGACGGCCGGGTCGTGGGTTCGGTGTACAGCGACGGCGGAGCACGGCATTGTTTGCTCGGCGGACTCGGAGCGCGGGACGGCTCGGGCTCGCGCGCCGGGCAGGCGACGAAGGCGATTGAGGAATTGCAACACGCGCTCGCCCAAGCCGGGTTTAATCTTTCGGACACCGTGAGAACGTGGTTTTTTCTCGACGACATCCTGTCGTGGTACGATGACTTTAACCGGGCGCGGACGGCGATCTATTCCCACATCAAATTCCGGTCCGGTTCGCTGCCGGCCAGCACCGGTGTCGGCGCAAAAAATCCGGCCGGGACGGCCGTGGCGTTAGCGGCTTGGGCGGTGCAACCCTTGGACAATTCCGCTTGCGCGGAAGAGGTCGGCTCACCGCTGCAATGTCCCGCGCCCGCTTACGGCAGTTCGTTCAGTCGCGCGATGGAGGTCACGACACCGGTCAGCCGCCGGTTGACCATTTCCGGCACGGCGAGCATTGCTCCGGGCGGTGAAACTTCCTGGAAAGATGATCCGCGCCGGCAGGTGGAACTAACGATGGAAGTGGTTGAAGCAATCTTGCAGTCACGGAATTTTTCTTTCACGGATATCAGCCGGGCAACCGCATATTTTCGGCGCAGCGCGGATGCGTGGGCATTCACCGAGTGGTGCGCCAAAAAGCCTGAGAACATTTTTCCGGTGGTGGTTATTCACTGCGAGGTTTGCCGCGAAGATCTGCTGTTTGAACTGGAAGCGGACGCCACGCAGAATTATTGAGACGGGATCACGGGGCCAATTTCTTTGCTTTCGCGGCGGCAGCGTGGTTAACTGCGCCATGCGGAAGTTCATTTGTTTTATACCGGCCGTTCTCCTGGCAGTCCTCATATTTGCGCCCCCGAAAATGTTCGCCGGTACCACGGAATCGGATCCGGCCCATGAACAGATGGATTCCGAAAGGCCGCAGCCCTGGCCGAATGGCATCATCCCTTACGACGCCTCGAAGTTAACCCGGCCGCAAGCGGAGCTCTTGCAACGCGCCATGAAACGCTGGACCGATACCGGCGCGAATATCACTTTCATTCCACGCACGACGGAAGTGGAATATGTCAATTTCACCGGCAAAACGAATGCCGGAAATAACACCAGCCATGTCGGATTCATTAACGGGCAGTCGTCGGACATCAATATCACGGCGTTCTGGTGGGACCAGGATGAGTGGATGCCGGCGCATGAACTCGGCCACGTGCTCGGTTTTTTTCACGAGCACGAGCGCTGGGATCGCGACCGATATGTGACCATCCATTATGAGAATATCAAGCCGGGCCGGGCCTCCGATTACGATTGGATTCCCAAAACCAAATGGCTGGCCGCCACCCTGCCCTACGATTACCGCTCCATCATGCATTACCGCATTTGCTGGGCTTCCGCCTGTGAGAGTGAGTGCAAGGACAGCGTGGGCAGCAGTCCTTGCGCGGTCATTCAGCCATTGGACAAAAAATATGACGGGGTCATTGGGCAATGGAGCGACAACCGCATCAGCGCGCTCGATGCGGAGAAACTGCGGCTTATCTACGGGACCAAAGCGGCGGCACTAAAAAAGTCGACGCACTGAATGGCTGGCCGCGGCTGGCGGGCAGGTGGCCCGCCAGGACGGGCGGGCCGCCGGTTCCACCCGAAGCCGCGAACGCGGTGAAATTATTTCGCCAGCGACTTTTTCAGCGACGCCAGTTCCTTCAGCCGTTGGGCGCTGGATTGGGGATAGGCGAGTTTTAGTTGGTCCAGGGTATTCAGAATCACCTGGGAAACAATCAACCGGGCGTTGAGTTTATCGTCGGCGGGAATAACGTACCAGGGAGACTGGTCGATGCTGGTGGCGTTGAAGCAGTCTTCGTAGGCCTTCATGTAATTCTTCCAAAAGGCGCGCTCCTTGATATCCGCCTCGCTGAACTTCCAGTTGCGGGTGGGATCGTCAATCCGGCGCAGGAAGCGCTTCCGCTGCTCTTCCTTGGAAATGTGGAGAAAGAACTTGATGACGTGGGTGCCGTTGCGATGGAGATGCCTTTCCAGATCGGTGATCGACCGCATGCGCTTTTCCCAAAAATTCTTGCCGCCGGTGACCTCCGGCGGCAGGGACTCGTGTGCCAATATTTCCGGATGCACGCGGACCACCAGCACTTCTTCGTAATAGGAGCGGTTGAAAATTCCGATGCGACCGCGTTCGGGAAGGCAACAATTGGTGCGCCAGAGAAAATCATGCGCCAGTTCCGCGCTGCTCGGCTGCTTAAAGCTGTAGACCTGGCAAGCCTGCGGATTGAGCCCGGACATCACATGTTTGATCGCGCCGTCCTTGCCGGCGGCGTCCATGGCCTGAAAAATAACGAGCAGGGAATGGCGGGCATTGGCATAGAGCAATCCCTGCCGGGCGTTCATTTCCTTGACGTGCTTTTCCAGCAATTCTTTATAGCCCTGTTCCGACTTATATAAAGGGGCAACCTTGGTCGGCCAATGGCTCAGCCGGACTTTTTTGCCTTCTTTGACCAGATATTCCTTCGTGCTGATTTTCATATTTCGATATTGAACCCGCTTTTCACGGGAAGCAACGGAAAATCCGCGGGCCACCGCTTGCGGGGTGGACAGCCGGCGGATAAAAGCCATAAGCTCAATCTGGTTCCAAGATTAATCTGATCATGAAATTGCAAGCATGGCTGTCGGTGATGACGCTGTTCCTGACGCTGACGGCCACGCTCCTGGCGGACTCGGCGCGCATTGATATGACTCCCATCGATCGGCATGCGCTGGTGTCGCGACACAATGTGGTTTTGACCAATGCGGACGTAAGCTCGCCCCTGTCGGTCGGCAATGGCGAATTTGCCTTCACCGCGGACGTCACGGGTCTGCAAACGTTTGAAGACGATTACAACAACACCATTCCCCTGTCGACCATGGCGCAATGGGGCTTTCACTCGCTGCCGAATCCGCAGGGATTTTCGCTTGATAAGTATCCGCTGACCACGATCGATACGAGCGGCCGGCCGGTGGGTTATCTGTATTATGAAAACGGCAACAGTCCGCCCGCATGGCAGGCGGCGGCCGACTATCTTTATGCCAACCCCTGCCGCCTGGATCTCGGCCGGATCGCGATGGTCCTAAAAACTGACGATGGGCATGAGGCGCGGTTGCAGGACTTGAAAAACATCCATCAGGAATTGGATTTATGGACCGGTGAATTACGCAGCCATTTTGATTTTGAAGGCCAGGCGGTCGATGTCTCGACTTGCTGCCATCCGGATCGGGAACTTGTGGCGGTTCAGATTCATTCCGCCTTGGTCGCCGATGGACGCCTCTCGGTACGGCTGGCCTTTCCCTATGGATCGGCCGGTTTCTCCGGCAATGGCGCGGATTGGAATCATCCGGAGGCGCATCAGACGATCATGACGCGGAGCGGCAAATACCGGGCTGACTTCGCCCGGACGCTCGATAACGATCATTATTTTGCGGCATGCCAGTGGTCGAACGGTGGCAGCTTCGCACCGGATGGTCCGCATCAATATCTTCTGTCAGGCACTAGCAACGTACAAACCATCGAATTTGTAGCCGCGTTTTCGCCATCGACTACGCCGGGGAGTTTGCCGAAGGCAGGCGCTACCCGCACTGCGTCGACGGCGATGTGGAAACGTTTTTGGAACACAGGTGGGGCGATCGATCTTTCCCAAAGCAAAGATCCGCGCTGGCCGGAACTCGAACGGCGAATTGTGCTTTCGCAATATCTGACTCGCATTCAAAGCTGCGGGTCACTGCCGCCACAGGAAACCGGCCTGACCTGCAACAGTTGGTTTGGCAAATTTCACCTGGAAATGCATTGGTGGCATGCCGCCCATTTTCCGCTTTGGGGGCGGAGCGAATTGCTCGAACGCAGCCTCCCATTCTATCAGCGCATCTTGCCCAAGGCGGAGGCGCAGGCAAAGAGCCAGGGATACGAGGGCGCCCGCTGGCCAAAGTGCGTCGGCCCGGCGGGCGACCCGGGGCCAACCTATCTGGAATGTTTCCTCATCTGGCAGCAGCCGCACCCGATTTTTTATTCCGAACTCTGTTATCGAGCTCATCCCAAACGGGAAACGCTCAAGAAATATCAGGAACTCGTGTTTGAAACCGCAAAGTTCATGGCGTCGTATGCAGTCTGGGATAAAGCTCGCAACCAGTACCGCATTGGGCCGCCGTTTGCCGACGCCGCGGAAGTTTATTTTGCGGATCATGAGCACCAATGGAATCCGACCTTTGAAATTGCGTATTGGCGTTGGGGCTTGGAAACGGCCCAGCATTGGCGCGAGCGATTGGGACTTCCCCGCGACTCCAAATGGGATAATGTCATTGCTCATCTGCCGCCGCTACCGACCCGCGATGGCCTTTACGTGGCGGGCGAGACCGCCTCGGACACTTTCACTGAGCCCGGCCGAAACACGTCGCATCCGTGCATGCTGGCGCCGCTGGGAATGCTCGACGGCAGCATGGTGGATCGCGAAACGATGCGTCGCACCCTGCATAAGGTGATGGACAACTGGGATTGGCAAAATACTTGGGGCTGGGACTATCCCATGATGGCCATGACGGCCGCGCGATTGGGCGAAGGCGAAACTGCCATCGAAGCTCTGCTGATGGACAAACCCAAGAACCACTACCTCGTCAACGGTCATAATCCCCAGTTGGGAAAAACTTTGCCATTATATCTGCCCGGCAACGGCGGACTCTTATATGCCACGGCGTTAATGGCGGCGGGATGGGACGGAGCACCCGCCGGTAAAAATGCCCCCGGTTTTCCGGACGATGGCAATTGGGTGGTAAAGTGGGAAGGCTTGCAGAAAGCGCCGTGAGCCGGGCGGGGAAAAATTTTGACACGATTCACAAGTCCCATGACAGATTTCAGCTAACCGATTTAACAGTGGCGGCGTTTCCTCCTTTGCCAAGGTCACGGGGACACGGGCGCAAAGGTTCGCTCGGCCTCGACCGTTTCCTCCCCGTGGAGAGTTCCCCGTTCGCTTCGGACCCGCTCACCGCCCATGAACCAAAATTGGTAGGGCGGGCAGTCCCCTGCACGCCGTCATAACTACGCCAAGTGCCCAAGGAATAATAGGGGTGACCGATCGCGGCTCCCTCGCCCCTCAAAGGGGAGAGGGATCAAGGGTGAGGGGTGAGGCCGCGTAAGTCGTTGGAAAACAACACAACCTTTTCGAGGTTCATGGAAAGTTCTTTGATGCCTCCGGCTCATCGATTTAATCAATCGCTTCAAACGTTTTTTCATTTGCGCGTCGGGCCGCATACGAGAGTATGCTTCCGACATGGCCTTTGCATTCTAAACGTGGCGCCGCCAGGGAATAAAGGTCTGGTTTGAATGACCGGAGAAAACATGAAACGCCTGATGAATAATGACCCGGTCGCACTTACCGCCCTGCGGTGGACGGCAAGGGTATTGAGCATCCTCGCGGTGGGGGTGGTCTTGATGTTCGCCGTTGGGGAAGGACTGAATTTGTCGCATTTCATCGGCCACGAGTTGGTTTTATTTGTATTTTTTCCCATCGGAGTTTGTCTGGGGTTGGTTCTGGCGTGGCGTTGGGAAGGGCTGGGCGGAGGTATCGTCGTTGGGAGTATGGCCACCTTTTATCTAGTGGATCGCCTCACGTCGTCGAGTTTTCCGCGGGGCTTTGCGTTTGTGGCACTGGCGGTGCCGGGTTTTTTGTTTCTTATGTGCTCGCTATACGAACGTTTCGCCACCAAGCCGAATCGTAATCAATGATTAGCCGAACCGGCACCCCCCCAATTTTCCCCTGGATTCCGCGAAGGAGAATTCGCGTTTAGAACGACTAAAAATCTGCTGAAGATACGGATTTCCTGAAAGAAAAAACGGGAAAACCGTCTACAATATTGCCCTTGAGGAATCCTCCCAAGGCCTAATGCCGGAGCGCATTAGGTCCCATCGCAAAAACTGAAATCAACCAATGCGCCACACGATACGGGCCTTGTTCAGGTCGTACTGGGACATTTCCATTTTCACCCGGTCGCCGGTGGTCAGGCGAACAAACTTTTTGCGCATCTTGCCGGAGATAGTCGCCAGGACCTGATGTTTGTTATCCAACTCCACCCGAAACATGGTCCCGGCCAATACGGTGAGAATTCTACCTTCTACTTCAATATGTTCTTCCATTTTTGTAATTAAAAAATAATACAGGGCGACGTTCCAAAGGAACGCCGCCCCGCATAATATAGGATCTAAAAATTAATAGCGATCCCGACGACCACCACCACCAAAATCACGACGGGGACCACGATCACCACCGCCGCTGCCGCCGCCACTGCCACCGCGATCACTGCGGGGGCGTTCTTCGCGCGGGCGGGCGATGTTAACCGTCAATTCGCGACTGTCCAACTGGGCGCCGTGCAAGGCTTCAATGGCCTTCTGGGCTTCTTCGGGCGTGGACATTGTAACGAAAGCGAAACCGCGAGACCGACCGCTCATGCGATCCATCATTAAGTTCGCTTCGACAACCGTGCCGTGCGCAGAAAATGCCTCTTGGAGGTCGTTCTCAGTAGTTTTGAAGGAAAGATTTCCCACAAACAGTTTATTGCTCATAGATGATATGCTGTTCAAGACTAACCGTATTTTGAGCTGTTCCCGACTGCCGGGTTTCAAATCATCACTGAACAGGGTTCACTTGATTGATTTTCCATGGCCTCAATGGATAAGTTATCAAACAGTCCAGAAACCCTAACATATACCGCCTGAAATGCAAGCGCGTTTTTTTACCCGTTAAACTCCCACCGGGCAAATATTTACACCAATAAACCCTCCAAGCCGTGTTCGGGCGAACTTCCATCCCCACCTTTACTGCAACCATTAGTAAATCTGATAAGCGGTCGCCTTTTTGGGGGCCGCGATCGGCAATAATTGCCCGGCGCTTTCGTCATTTTGGTTGGGGACGGTTACGCCACCGGACGGACACCAAATTTATAGATAATGGTATTTCGATAGGTTTCGCCCGGGTTTAATTCTGTGCTGGGAAATTGCGGCTTGTTCGGGGAGTCAGGATAATGCTGCGGCTCAAAGCAGAAACCTTCCCGGCGTTGATACCGCCAGCCGCCTTTGCCGCAGAGTTTGCCGTCCAGAAAATTACCCGTGTAAAACTGGGTGCCGGGCTCGGTAGTCCAAACTTCCAGGGTTCGACCGCTCGCCGGTTCCTCGACGATGGCAGCCAATCCCAAGGTGCCGGCGGCATGGTTCAGAACCCAATTATGATCATACCCGGCCCCGAGCTTGACTTGCTCGTGGTCGCTATCAATCCCCTGGCCAATCGGCAATGGCTTGCGAAAATCCAGCGGGGTGCCCCCAACCGATCGCAGTTCCCCGGTGGGTATCAATCCGCCGTCGACCGGCGTAAAAGTGTCGGCATTGATCTGGACGACGTGGTCGAGGACGTTGCCCTTGGCCGCCAGATTGAAATAGGAATGATGGGTCAGGTTGCACACCGTCTTTTTATCGGTGGTGGCGGTAAATTCCAGCTTGAGCGCATTGTCTTCCGTAACCGTGTAGACCGCCGTGACGGCAAGATTGCCGGGAAAGCCTTCTTCGCCGTCGCGACTGGTATATTGCAACTGCAGGGCGGGACCGTTTGCGGTGGTTAGCGGAGTTGCCGCCCAGACGACTTTATCAAACCCCTTTAATCCGCCATGCAAGGAGTTGGCGCCATTGTTAATCGCCAGGGAATACTCGACACCGTCCAGTTTGAATTTCCCCCGGGCAATGCGGTTGCCGTATCGTCCGACCAAGGCGCCGAAATGCGGATGCCCCTTGAGGTAATCAGCCAGCGTTTCGCAGCCGAGCACGACATCCTCGAATTTACCATGCCGGTCCGGCACCTTGAGGGAAACGACAATACCACCGTAGTTCGTGATCCGGGCTTCCATTCCCTGACTGTTCTTCAGGGTGTAAAGGTCAACGGCGGTGCCATCCATGTTCTGGCCAAATGCTATCCTGCTAATCATAAATAGGGTCGGAATCAGGGTCTGATTACGGCCAGTAAACTAGCGAACCGGAGGATTCGAGTCCAGTCTGGCAGCGCAAATCGACCGCACATGTTTGGGGGATGGCATTTCGGCTGGACTTCCCGCCCCCATGATTTTGCCGGTGAAGCATGGTTGCGCCGGTCTGAAGGATAGCGCCCCGTTCCCGCCGGCCGGAAAACGCACCTGAAATGGATCAAGGAGGCGGGGCGATTCCTTCCGCAAATTCACGGTCAAGAAAACATTCAAAAAAAATAATTCTTTAAATATTTGCCTCTCATTTGCAAAAATGGAAATGTCATAGGATGACAGCTCTATTTAAGCGGACAGTTGCCACGGTCGCAGTCGCCTTTCTGGCCTGCCTGGCTCCGCACGTTCACGCGCAAACCACCAATTCCATCAAGGATCAAATCCAACCGATTGTGGAAAAGATCCAGGTGAAATTTGGGACCGGCAGCAAAACGGAGGCGGACTTTACCGGTGAGCTGAAGCAATTTGACACGCTATTGGCCCAACAAAACGGCGCAAAAACGGAAGATGCCGCCGAAATCATTTACGTCAAAGCCGTCATTTACGCCCAGATGTTCGGCGATTTTGACAAGGCAACCGCTTTGATCAAGAAAATCAAATCCGATTATCCCGCCACCCGGCCGGGACAGGATGCCGACAAGATTCTCGACGAAATGGCCAAGCAGGCGGAGTCCAAGAAAATTCAGGCGAATCTGGTCGCGGGTAAGCCGTTCCCGGGTTTTTCGGAAACCGAGCTCGATGGGAAGCCGTTGTCCACGGACAGTTTTAAGGGCAAGGTCTTGCTGATTGATTTTTGGGCCACGTGGTGCCCGCCCTGCCGGGCCGAACTCCCGAATGTCATCGCCACTTACAAAAAATATCATCCCCAAGGCTTTGAAATCATTGGGGTCAGCCTGGATTCGGACAAGGACAAGCTGGTCAGCTTTATCAAGGAGCAGGATATGCCGTGGGCGCAGTATTTTGACGGCCAAGGGTGGAGCAACAAGCTCGCGGCCAAATACGGCGTCGAAGCCATTCCTTATACCATCCTCGTCGGTGGCGATGGGAAGATCCTCGGCACGGAATTGCGCGGCGATGATCTGGATGCCGCCGTCGCCAAGGCGTTGAAGAAGTAGTCAAAACACCCAGGGCGAGGTGTCCATGCCCAGCTCGTTAAACAAAAACGCGTAAATGTCGGTTTGTTCCGACACTCGGTCGGAGAGCGTAGAACCCAAGCCATGACCGGCGGTGGCCGAGGTGCGCAGCAAGATAGACAGGCCGGACGCCGTCGCCGCCTGCAAACGCGCCGTCATCTTGCGCGAGTGCTTTGGGTTCACGCGTCCGTCATTTTCACCACACGGAAACAGGACGGCGGGATAACTCACGCCATTGGTGACATGATGATAGGGTGAATAAGCGTACAGGGCCTTGAATTGAGCTTCGTTCTCAACCGAGCCGAATTCGGTGGTGTTGAACGCTCCGTTGGGATCCCGCTCCACCCGCAACATGTCGTAGATGCCCACGCGGGAAACCACGGCGCGGGCGAGCTCCGGCCGCTGGGTCAGGAACGCCCCCATCAACAGGCCGCCGTTGCTGCCGCCCATCACCGCCAATTTCTCCGGGCGCGTGTACTGGCGTTGGACCAGATATTCGGCGCAGGCGATAAAATCATCGAACACGTTTTGCTTGCGGGTCAGGTTGCCCGCGCGATGCCATTCTTCGCCAAATTCGCCGCCACCACGCAAATTGGCCACGGCGTAAACTCCGCCCGCGTCGAACCAGAGCCGCAACGTCGGACTAAAATGCGGGGTCAAACTGATGCTGTATCCCCCATAGCCGGTGAGCTCCGCCGGGTTTTGGCCATCCAATTTGAGACCTTTTTTCCGAAGAATGGTGAGGGGAATTTTCGTGCCGTCCTTGGAGGCGGCAAATTCACGGACCACTTCAATGTCGTCGAAGCTGGCCGGGGAGGTCATTTGCAAGGCGGTGGGACGCGGAGCGTTCCAGCCCGGTTCCCAGGCGAAATATCCGCCCGGCGCGAGAAAGCTGCTGTTCCAAAACACCAGTTCGTCACCATGCCAGCAATGGAGTTCCGCAGCGGAGGAAACCGGCAGCAGAGGAATCTCAACGGGGGCCGCCCCGGAGGGATAAAACCAGAGCCGCGACGGCCCCCCTTCCATGACCGCCACGTAGAGCCCGGTGGCCGACGCCTGGTATTCGCTGATCACGCCCGGGCCTTGCGGCACGACGACGGATGCATTCGCCAAATTCAAATCGGCCAGCGGGAGGCGGATGATTTTTCCGCGAGGGGCATTTTTTGTTGAAAGCAAATACAGAGCCGCGTCGTGCCCAAAATTCCCTTCCTTGATTTCATCTGCGAATTTTGCGAGCTGGTGCCAGGCGCCGGTGGCATCGTGCAAATAAAGCGCGCGGTCCCCGCCATCGCCATCGCTTACCGTGGCCAGGAGATATTGTCCGTCTTCGCCGGCCCGCAGTTGAATTTCCGCAACGCGCGGAAAATCGCGTCCGAGTTCATAGGTGTCCTGGCTCGCCGGGGTGCCCATTTTGTGATGCCAAATTTGCTGGTAGAAATGGCGGTCCGCTTCCGGTCGTTCGCCTTCCCCCGGGTATCGCGTGTAGAAAATCCCGGAGCCATCCGCGCTCCAGGCGGCACTACCGCCGCCGGTCGGGTATTGGACGTTGGGAATCAAATCTGTTAACGCGTGGCCGGTAATCGCATCGAAAAAGTGCAGCGTGCCGTCTTCGCTGCCGTTCTGCGAAAGGCTGATCGCGACGGTTTTGCCGTCCTGCGACGGCACATACCAATCCATCGCTGTCGTGCCGTTCGTATTCCCGGCATTGGGGTCGAACACCACCTGTCGCAAGGCGGGATGCTGCAGCGATTTCATGCGCACGAGCACGGGTTGCTGGGCCGGCGGCTTGGACCGCAGGGCAAAGATATTTTCACCGCGACGCTCACCCAGGCTGTAAACGGCCGATTGATCCGCCAAGAGCTCCTTTAGTTCAGCCGCCACACCCGCCCGAAAATCGAGCTTTTCAAAATACGCACGAGTGCGCTCGTTTTGGGCGCGGTTCCATTCGCGGACGGCCGGATGCGCGCTGTCTTCGAGCCATTGATAATCGTCCACCACGACGACGCCATGATAAGTATTGGTGACCGGTTGAATCATAGTGGGAACAATCGGCAAGGAAGTGCGCCCTTGGGCGGCGGCGGAACCAACGCCTGCGAGCATAATAATCGCTGTGTGAAACGATCTTTTAAAACCTGCCTTGAACGACATTCAACGACCCTAAAGAAAAGGCCACGCCGGGTCAATCCCGCGCGGCCGGCAAGACGATAAGGGGCGAGAGACAAAATTCTTCCAAACGAAAAAAATGACGTTGCACGAAAACTGGGATGTTCCGTCTGGGCTCCGCCCGAAAATTGGAACAAATTGTCGGAAGCGCAGGATTAGGGCTGAAGGCCCGAAATTTGATAGCCTGGGCTGGAGCGAGTCCGACGAGCGCAGGCCCAGGCAACTTGCCCCAAAACCCCTGGAGGTCTGTAAGACCGACACCGCCCGGAACCTGGGTGCCGGTCCGCATACTCGCCATGCGCCAAAGTTTCTTCCTCCATCAGGGCCCGCTCACCGCCCATGAACCAAACTGGGTAGGGCGGGCAGTCCTCTGCACGCCGTCGTAGCTATGCCGAACGCCGCAGGAATAATAACGATTCTCGATCGCGGCTCCCTCGCCCCTCATGGGTAGGGATTTTTCCGCGCCGTCGGTGCGGCCTATTTCTAGAAACCCGGCAGCCAAAATCCCAAGCCCCATTCGGGGCGGCCTTTTCCGGTTTGCGTACCGGAAACAGCTAACAATGGCCGTTCATGGAGAGCCCTGTTTCAATTTTCGAATGCATTGGGACCGCCCGAGGAGCCTTGGTTCCTGGCAGAGTCGGTAAAATCCCTCCTCAAGTTCCCTCCTCTCCGCGGCTCCGCGTCTCCGCGTGAACTTTCCCCCCAGGTTCATGGAAAGTGAAAGGGTCGTCCTAGAAAAATGACATATTAGGTTTTAATTAACTTTTTTCTCCCTTGCAGAAACTGATGTTTCAGATTTGTCATGTTTCTAGAAGCCGTTCACGAGCCGTTCATTTTTTCAATGCCCCGCCTGTCGTCCATTCCCGGGTCACTGCAGGGACAACCGGTAGTAGAGCCTCGGCGCGCCGGGCGGCACGATGAACACCACTTGATTACTGAGCACGCCGCTCAAGGTGGCGTTCGTGACAGTGACCCAATTGGTCGTGGTTAGGTCGCTATTCTGCTGCAAAACAAAGGGATAATTGATATTCGTGTAGGTTAGCGTAATCGGCTGGGCGATGGCGAGCGGCGGTGGTTTGATGCTGAAAACCGAGACGCTGAATAAGAATTGGGAATTGGCCTGCACCGCCCATCCCAGCCCAGTGTTGAATTCGCTTGCTCCTTCGACCCAGGTGGATTCGGCATCCAGATTGGTTAGCGGCGTGGCATTCCAAGAATAGCCTGCGCGCAGTCCGGACGTCGTCGATTCCGCCACGATCCAGTAGCGACTATACGCTTGGAGGATCAGCGGAGATACCGGCAGGTAAGTGTAGACGCCTGGATTGGTGGGAAAATCGTTATTGCTGCTGTTGACCATTGCGGTCAAGTTGCTGCCCGGCAAGCCGCCGGCGTCCGCATAAAGGTAAAGATTCAGCGGCCCGAGAGGGTCGCCGAAAATGTTCGGCACCGCCCCGGCCAATGAAAGCGAAAAACTTGACAGGATCGTGGCGTTGCTGCTCGTATTAAAAGCCGTTCCCAAATCAGCGTTGTCGCCAACGACTCCATAGAAGCCCATGGTCGGTTGGTTAAGATTGGAAATGGGGGTAAACGCCTGCGCCCGCGCCGCCACACCACAGCACAAGAAAAAGAAAACAATGGTGATAAACTTCATAATGCCCGAATAGAATACTTCTGCCATTTCCAAGGTGCAAAAGAAATTTTCACGCCGCTCGAACGTACGAAATGAACTCCCGGCCAGCCGTGAGTCCGCCCAATAAAAGAAAACAATTTCGGAACGTAATCTTCTTTGCCGGTTAACAAATGCCCTAATGGGTGACCCTTTCATGGTAGTGGTAGTGTAACCTATCACCCTGGACCTTGTGTCACCTATCACTCCGGTTCGTACCCTTGCTACCGGACCACCCTGCTGACCCCAGGAGGCGATTGTCAGCGTATTTGACTTGCCCGCCATACTGAACGAGGCCGCCGGCGACGCGGTCTCGCGAGCGCCAGACAACGTGATAATATTTGTTCCAGAAGAATAGGCTCGCGGATCAATGTTTCGCATGAAACCAGATTGCATCTGGCTGGAAAGGGAAACAATTCCAGCGACGTTGGTGGAGGACAATTTTTTCGCCATGGCCCTTTGTTGTGCAAATACACCGGAACTTTCTGCATCGAACGGCTTGGTGGCGCCCAATTCCGGTACCTCCTGCTAACCCGCGGGTATCTGCGTTATTGAAGCGTCATCAGGAACCTCGATGATGGAAACCAAGGTCAGTGTGTTAGTTTCCATCAGAGATTCATTCGTGCCGCCCAAACTCAAACCGGAAGACTTATCCACAACACTCTGGCTTTGCACGACCATTCCAGGAAGTTCTTGACTGAAGTTGCGAAATCCGGCTTTGGCCGCAATCTGAGAGACGAAAGCGTTCTTTTGCCTCAACTTTTGCCAGCCGGGATAATCAGGAGCCACCCAAAATATATGCACACCACAAGGAAGATCCTGGCGATATTCATAGGCTTTATAGCCTCCAATGACACTTGAATTGCCCGTGGCGACCGGGGCATTCGTGGCATCCGCACAGGGCGATGCCGCCGAAAATTGCGCCAGATTCTGCCGCGAATAAACTTTGCCGGGATGCAAAATCTGGTAAACGTAACCGGCATCGCCATCCAGCAGACATGTGACGGCTGGCGACATGTCCAACCGGTAAAAATGCCCTTGGATCGTGACCTTGGATTGGGATGTAACCGACTGCCCCGATGAAGCATTTTGCCAAATCGCGACGTCGGCGCCGCGTGAAATCGAAAACACCGCAGCCACCAGTACCATTGCCAAAATTTCTGAGCTCAAACGTTTTTTTCTAACATTCATAAATATGTAGGCCAAGCCAAGAATCTGTCAGTCACTTTTGAATCCAGACCAAAACAACTCACCCCCAAAAACAGAAACACGGTCAACCGCCGAAGCGATTCTTCCACCGTAAATCCCTGAAACATAACCTTTAGACAAAACCTGCGTGCACATTTTCCCTCATCTAGGGCTCAATTCGATTCAGTTGCTTCATTTTGATTCATTCTTCTTTAGATGATCGTCCAAATATTTTAGTCTGTACTCATCCTTATCTAGTGCGGCGATGACATCCCCCACGGATAAGCGAAGTATGGGATTCGAATAATAGGCATATAAAACCCAAAGACCTTCCCTCATCGCTGCAATACATCTCTCCTTTAGATCATGCAGACCTCGTTCTCTTTCTTCCGAACGCACGTCACCCGCTAAAATCTGGAAGAATAAATTCATCGTGGCAATCACAAAATGAGTGGGACGGTCGTTCCTAACCAATGCAGCCACCAACACGGGAACAGTATAAACGGCAGCTTCAAAAATGCCTCCTTGCACCACCACATGGTTTTCCAGCTTCCAGTATGCCGCACGAGCCTCTTGAGGGGTGTCAGCCGAAATCAACTCTCTAATCGCCGATGGTATCTTTGTGGCTGGACCATCGCACTCCATTATGTTTGACCAGTCCCACCGGTTCAGTTCCATTTCGACCAGAAGATCAAGATTCATGTATCTGTTGTCTATTTTTTACTCCACGCTCCACCAGCCTCAAACTGTGTTCTTTCAGGTAACATGGACGGAGGATACTCTTCTTGGCGTCTGGCCCAAAAACGGTGATGTAAAACTGTTTTTCTACGATTCATAAATAGTAAGGCTATGCATACAATCGTCGGTCACCCTAAATCTCAGAGCAAAATACCTCAAAAAAAAAAGAAAAAATCAGCTGATGGGGCGCCTCTTTCCGCCCAGCAATATGCCCCTTTCGCCACACTATGATTTTCTAGCTTCCCGTAGGCTCTTTCTTCGCCGGATTCTGGAGGAAGCAGCACATTGATTGCTAACAGTATTCCTGTCGCCGGACCATCAAACTCAACCCCGAAATGATTGCAAGGTATCGGTCTGGTATGTAATCTATCGTCCCATTTAAGACTTGACGGCTAACTAAACGCCAAGCGTACCTCTGAGAACGATTTTGGCTTTAAGAGCAATGGGCTTAAGAACCAAATCGGACATTACGAATGGATTGGCCACGTGCCAGCGTCCGAGTCTTATTCCTTAGTTGCCCACAAATTTCAACATAAACACTCAAGTCGACCACTTCCAGATTAGCAAGGGCATCGGCACCTCCAAGGAACAAAGGCACTTTGTAGCCAACGCAATCCGCAAATGCCAAATCGTTGGCGGTCTGGCTCCGCCATTGCCGCCAGAATGGGGCAGCGAGCGCATCATCGGCATAGTCAACTAATTCAACATTGTGAAAATCCAAAACGGATGCTGGAATTTCCATTGCTTCTCCTGCTCCAACCTCCAACATTAGCACCTGAGGTTTTCTGTTCTCAAGTCGGGCTCGGTCGCTTGCAAAATGTCTCCCAAGCCAATCAAAGGCAAACGGCACGATCCGTCCGCGATACTCGGGAAAAACCCTCTCCATAGCTTGCGTTGCCGCAGCAATTTGATCGGTCCGAAACACCCGATAAAGACCATTGTTAAATGTCTTACCTCCAAGCGCATTAAATATCTGCCCAAGTTCTTCGACCCCAAAGTTAGAAGAAGGCGAGGCTTCTTCCGCGTTAGCGGTGATTTTGAAAGCCGATCTGAATCGCTCTAAGCTCATGGGTTTACCATCCTTACGTTATTTATTCGCGTTCCTGCAGGCAGATTCTTGATTCGTTGGTTAATTTGCGAGCCGAGACTTCGGTTCACACTGCTGTCTAGACCCCACATATTGGGGGCGTCATCCGCGCCCCCTAACTGAAGATCTCTGAGATGGTCCGCGTCCACCCCAGAACCTAAGCCTGCCGCTTTCCGGTACCTCGCTTGGGCAGTGCCACTGCGAACTGGCGATTTAGTTACTACGGTATCGGCTTGGGTCAGAGCTGCAGCTTTGGTGTCCGCCGCTGCCCGTTGCCCATCACTCCAGCCTGGCATGTATTTGAGCTCGAGGTCAACTCCATTTTGCGCGGCAGGTGCCATCGCTGGTGCCGTCGGCATTTGCAGGGTAGGTGTAGCAGCCTGAGCTGGAACAGCAAATCTGGCGGTCTCCGCCGATTCGGCTGATTCAGCCACTTCGGGCGCAGGGGAAGTGATTGGAACGTTGAACGACGTCTCGTTCTCGAACGAGACAGGAACCTTAGCCATTTGCCCGTCTCCACTGCCCTCGGTTAGGTTTTCTCCCTTTTGGAAACCGGAAGACATCTCCTCTCCCTCCAGGCTTTCCGCACACATCTCGGCCGAACCGACCGCAAATGCGGCACCTAATTCAATGCCACCCGTTAGAAAATTATTCCAAGCCACCGATCGATTTACGTAATCACCCGTATAAAGATCCGAACCACTGATGGTTGAGTAAAGGCTGCTACCAACATCAAATGAAGCGTCGTCGAGCATCCCCACTGCAAATGAGGAAACCGAGTCGCAGAAATCATCAGCGCCCCCATTGGGCGAATCGAACCAATTCTCAAAATCACTCAACGGATCCAGCCCCATGTACTCCACATCATTACCGGGGCTGTTTTTGAGGAAACCGTAAGGATGCTGCCAATCTGGCGCGCCCGCAAGCTGGCCCGGCCCTTGAGGCAATTCGTTTAGGGGTCAGTTAATAATATTGTAATATTAACAAATCAGCGTTGCGCGACCAACTTCTCTTTTGGTTTTCTGGCCGAACCTAACAACCACGCTAAATATCCGCGACTACCCATGCTCAGGCGCTCCGCAATCCAGGCCGCCGGCATCGTCGTCTGACCGCGTAATTCTCGCGCCAACGCCACTTTCCGCCGGTCACCCTTGCGCCAGGTTTTCAACTCAACCTCGTTCCATCCCAAGCGCTTCAGTGCTGCTCTCACCACTCGTTCAGCCCGCGCCAATTCTCCTTCCTGTACTGCGGCCCCGAAATGACTGGGTCCGGACGGCGTATCCACTTGCTCCAACAGCTCCTGGCGGAACTCTGCTCCGCCCAAACACCAGCCCCGCTCAATCGGCTTGAATTCGCCCGCCAACTCTTCGCCACGCCGGCTTTCCATCCGCTCCGCAAACATCCGCCTCCCCGCTACACTATCCTTCGGGATACCCCACTCCCCGAATAGCCGGTCCACCCGCAACCACCCCGGACGCGCCGTCGGGGCGCCCAAATGTTGCGGATAGCTGCTCCACGCAAAAGCCGACAATGGCTCCGTCAGCCGTAGCAGCTTCGCTCGCACTGGATTCAAATGCACATAGTCGCACACCGTCTTAAGGTAGCCATTGCCGCTCCCGTCCAC
>Ga0302319_10006112_pt1 | contig 24023 bp, 19 predicted proteins | sample Bog_T0_2_FD_203319 | JGI IMG/M metagenome (GOLD analysis project Ga0302319, IMG submission 203319) | Peat permafrost microbial communities from Stordalen Mire near Abisko, Sweden - Bog_T0_2 | ecosystem: Environmental > Terrestrial > Soil > Wetlands > Peat | place: Sweden: Abisko, Stordalen Mire...
GCCACATCTGCCCGCGATCGAAAGCTTTTTCGTTCAAAGCCACCGAAGGCACTGGAAATCTTGTCCAGAAGAGCTTCTCGTCCTGCAGTTGATCCACCAGTACTTTTACCTCGCGGTCACCTTTTTCGAGCGCAAGAAGACCCAAAAGTCCGCCGATTGTTTTCATGCGAACCGGTTTCTCCTCATGATCCAGGCAGAAAAAGAAGCCCTCGTTCTCGTCCCAAAGCTTCTCCCGCATCGTCGCCATAATCTGACGGCTTTTTCGCTCACATGCCTGCGATTCCCCAGCCAAGCCTAATATTCGCCCCAGACGCGCCATGGTGCGCCATTCATTCACGAGGAGGGCGTTAAGTTCCACCGCCTCCACTGGCGCAGGAAAGAAAGTATTATGGTCGCGAGGGATATGGTCCCATCGCGGGGAATCGTCCAAACCGCTTTCCCATCCGCTCGCCCAGCCTGCCAGTCCGTCTTGGTCCGGATCGCGTACGGTTCCCCACCAGGTCAAACATCCCTTCAGTGCCGGCCATGCTCGCTCCAACCATCTCAGGTTGCCGATTCGCTGATATGTTTTTTCCACCGCCATCGCCAGCACCGGCGGCTGCGAAGTCGGCACAAAGTGGCTCTTACCCCTCAATCCCTCTCCCCAGTTCATCCAGGTTGAATAAACAATCTCATGGCTGATCCGTCCGTTCTCCTGCGGATTCTCGAGCAAATTGGTCAGCTCTTCCTGGGCCCGTTCCGGTTTATTGGAGCGGAGCCAGGCAATGGCGTGGAAGGCGGAATCCCAGAGCCATTGATGGGTATAGTTAAATTTGCTCGGACTTCCAAATGGCTCGCTCAAAGGTGGAGTGTGGTAATCAAACCGATTGGCCCGCAAAACGTACCACGCTTCTTTCCATAATTTCTGCTTGTCGCCATCGGCCACGGGACATTTCGGAACTTCGCTGGAAAAAAAGACGTTCCATCCCTCCTTCATTTCGTCGACGACTCCCTCTGGTTTCCTCAGCGTCCGATTGAGTTTCTCTTGAATTTCGGCCTTTTTGCGACCCACTGCCATGATGAATCGTCCCTCCGCCGCGCCACGAAGCCGAATACCGACGACGCCTTTTCTCCATTCAGGCTCAATTCTGATTTCCTTCCATTCACTAGCGGTCTGACCTTGTTCCAATTGAGCGCGGACCCTTGGAGCATCTCGTCCGGCAGCGATTCCCCTCAGATCGCCGCCAACCACTTGAATTGCCACGGCATTGCCTTCGGTGGTTTCCCACCAAACTTGCCCGTTTTCCAACGTGATTTTCCCAGGCGCAAAAAAATTGAATTCACACCAGACGATGATTTCCTGCGGCGCGGTATCCCCGCGGATCTCCCACCATTGGACATGTCTGTCCTCCCAAGTCGTGCTTCTGCGCACGCGCAGTTTTTCGCTCTCCGCGATGATTTCATATGGTTCCCAAGAGGCGGCCTCCCGCGATCCGACGATTTCGCGGCCCAACACCCCTTCCCGCGCTTCGTATAATCGTATGGCCTCAAATTCCACGATCTCTCCCGCGCGTATATACCCCAATGCCGGAATGGGACCAAGGGCTGCTCCGGTAGCATGTTGAGGTTTGAAGCTCGCCGAGGCTATCGAGTTTCCAACGCTTTGAAGCTTCTTTTGCGTTTTGATAGAAGTTTGCATTTGCTTGGCTTTTTTATCAGGGGGTAGATCGGAATACCATATGGGAAAATTTGTTCCAAAATTATTGTTATAAACGATGAAGGAAATCCCTCGCCGCATGTCGGCTGGGGTCTCCCCCAGTCTAGTAATCAATGTCGCGACAGGGGTTGAAGCAGAACTGCATTGTCCCGGCGAATGAAAAATAGGCTAAAGAAATTAAGAGAGCATCCGATCATCGTATTAGATTATTGAATGGTTCCAATCGCCCACGCGATAACAAACTACTAGCCGCAACTTATTGGTTCCAGAATATAACTGCGATTACAACTAAGCATGTGACTTGAACCCTTAAAAAAATCATGAATGCCACAAAGGACCCATCGGTGCCCCCGAGGAGCACTCTTGCTGAAGTCACCTTGTTTTACTCCTCTAACGCGACCTCGGAAACAGGCGCGATACGGATCGGCAGACCGCGCAAAATTGAAGCTCTCCGGCGCGAGACTTATCTGCGCCTCGCCTGGACGGTTGGCCTTTCATCGCTCGATTGCCGCGGTTCCTGCTTTCGGTCGAGATAACCCCTGAGCAGCCTAAAATGACTCACGACCTGAACTTCACTGGCAAGTATTGATCAGGTTCCAATCATCGGTGCCGATAAATATCTATGAGAGCCTTCACGCGCGGTGTCCCGCAGAAAATGCCGAGATCGCCGGGAATGGGCTGAGCGATCATGGCCAAAATCCGCGTTCTGATTATCGATGACTCCGTCGTGATTCGACGGCTGGTCACGATGTATCTGACGAGCGACCCGGCCATCGAGGTTGTCGGTACCGCAGCCGATGGATCGATCGGCCTCGCCAAAATCTCCCACCTCAATCCCGACCTCATCGTTCTCGACATCGAAATGCCGGTAATGGACGGCCTCCAGACCCTGATTGAAATCCGTCGCCTTTATAAGAAACTGCCGGTGATCATGTTCAGCACGCTGACGGAACGTGGGGCGGCGATCACCCTGGAAGCACTGGCGTTGGGCGCCAACGATTACGCGACGAAATCGATCACTGCAGGCACCGCCCGGCAGCACATTTGCGAGGAACTCATTCCCAAGATCAAGGCCTTGTGCCAGGGCATGGTCACGCCCTCCGTATCTTCGCAGATCCATTCGGTGCTTAAGTCCGCGGCCGTCTTTCCCGGAACGTCCGCCAAGCATGCTCCAATCGGCATCCTGGCCATTGGCGTTTCAACCGGCGGTCCGAATGCGCTGGCGGCTCTGATCCCGGAACTGTCCCGGGATTTTCCCGTACCGGTTGTCATCGTACAGCACATGCCGCCCATGTTTACCCGGATGCTCGCGGAACGGCTCGCGACAATGTCGGGGTTTCCCATTCGCGAAGGCAAAGCGGGCGAACAGGTGCGTCCGGGTGAAATGTGGGTCGCGCCGGGCGGTTTGCACATGGAAGTGGAAAAGATTGCTGATGCGGTGCGCCTGCGCACGCACGATGAACCGCCGGAGAATTCCTGCCGACCGGCGGTGGACGTGCTTTTTCGTTCTGTGGCGCAAGTTTACGGGCCGCGCGCGCTGGCAGTTGTGCTGACGGGAATGGGCCAGGATGGGCTGCGCGGTTGCGAATTGATTCGCGAGTCAGGCGGAAGGGTATTGGCCCAGGACGAAGCCAGCAGCGTGGTCTGGGGCATGCCCGGCGCGGTGTGCAAGGCCGGTCTGGCGGAGAAAGTTTTGCCGTTGCAGGAATTGGCCCCGGAGATCAATCGCCTGGTCGGCCCCGGCTCGCGTCGCGTCGAGAAGCCAAGCCTGGCGATTTCACTCACTAAAATGCTAGGCGTGGGAGCCCCATGAACACCACTGATTTTGAACGCATCCCTATAACCGGAAAACCCACTTGCGACTAAGGCAGGCATACTATGAGTACTTCCCTGATTGATCTTCCCGTTCTCATCAAACAGGTCCGCGATTTGACTCCTCTTCCGCCCACGACCGTGCGTCTGGCCGAACTGGCGGGCAATCCGAAATCGGACTTGGAAGATGCCGCAGAGGTGATCATGTACGATCAGGCTCTCACGTTGAAATTGCTGCGCGCGGCCAATTCCGCCGCGTACGGGACGGTTGTGCCGGCGGCCTGTGTGCTGGACGCCCTGATCCGATTGGGCTCTGCGCAGGTGCTGGCCCTTGCGGTAGCTTCCAATGTCAAGTCATCCCTCCAGACCAAGGTCCCCGCTTACGATCTCGGTGAAGGGGCGCTTTGGCGTCACTCCGTAGCGGCAGCGGCGGCGGCGGAAACGGTGCAACTTTACGGCAAAGTTCCCGCGCCACCGGGGACCTTCGCTGCGGCCTTGCTGCACGACATCGGCAAATTGGTCATGGGCCGCTTTCTGGATGCTGAAATCATCAGCTATATCCGGCGTGCGCAGGAGGCGGAAAAACTGGATCGCAGCGGAGCGGAGTCCCTGCTGCTCGAAGTCCATCACGGCGAACTTGGCGGCCTCATTGCCCAAAACTGGAAGCTTCCGCCGCGCATCGTCCAAGGCATCACCTATCACCACAATCCCGACGAAGGGATGGATGTCATCTGCGACCTCACCTATCTGGCCGATCAATTCGCCAAATTCATTGAGGCCGGCCTCGATGGACAGGAGCCCAAGCTGACGATCCTGCCCAGTGTTGCCGAACGCCTGCAGCTTACGCCCAAAACCGCGGCTGAGTTATGTGCCACCGCCACGGAACGCTATGAGAAAGTCAGCCAACGCTATAACTCGGTCTAAAACCATATGAACACATCCAATCCACTGCTCATCGACGAAATAGGCGACCTGCTCAAGAGCGGTGTCACCGACGTCTTCAACACGATGTTTAACCTGAATGCCCAGCCGGCTGAACTGACCGAGATCCGCGGAGACGGTGACACGCTCGTCGCCGGCTCAGTGGGATTTGTCGGCAACGTCAACGGCGTCGTCTACATCTATTTAAGGGCCCCATTCGCCCGAAAATTAACCGGGCTAATGCTCGGAATACCAGAAGAAGAGGTGGATGAAAACGAGATGGTCGGCGATGCCATTGGCGAGATGAGCAACATGGTCGTCGGTTCCACGAAATCCCGCATCTGCGATGCCGGCTCTTCGTGCAAATTGACGATTCCGTCGGTGGTGCGCGGGCAGCATCTCAACACCGGTTCCGTCCACTCATCCCAAACCCTGCTCATGAGCATGGCCTGCGACAGCGAGCTGTTCATGATCGAGCTGATCATGCAGCCAACCACCTGACCAACCTCGAATCCAATCTTTATGAGCCACAAGATATTATCCGTCGATGACAGCAGAACAGTACGCATGATCATCCAGCGCGCGTTCCGCCCCTTTGACTGCACCGTTGTCGAAGGAGCCAATGGCGAAGAAGGCCTCGCCGCTGCCTCCAGCGAAGCACCCGATCTGATCATCCTCGATATCACCATGCCGGTCATGGATGGAGTGACGATGCTGACCCAACTCAAGGCGAACCCGCTCTTGAAGGACATCCCCGTCATCATGCTGACCGCCGAGCACGGCCAGGAGAATGTCGCCAATATCGTCAAACTCGGCGTGAAGGACTATCTCGTAAAGCCATTCAAGGATGAGCAGATCGTGGAGAAAGCCAAAAATGTCCTCCCTCTTCAGCCCAAACCGGCCGCCGTTGCCGCCTGAATAAATCTGCCGTTCCCTGCTTATTTTAAAGCCGCAGCCTGCAACGCGCTCAGCTTTTTGATGCCTTTGGTCGCGAGCGCCAGCAGCGCGGCGAATTCCTTGGGCGAAAAGGTGCTTTCCTCGCCGCTAGCCTGGACTTCGATGAACTGCCCGCGGGCGGTCATGACGACATTCATATCTGTCGCGGCGTCCTTGTCCTCGACGTAATCGAGATCGAGCAGAGGACGCCCCCCGACCACGCCAACGCTGATCGCGGCGAACGGCGTCTTGATCGGCGACTTCGCGGAGTCCTGGAGAAAACCGCCCGCGCGCAGTTTCCGCACCGCCAGTTCGAGCGCAACGTAGATGCCGGAGATGGCCGTGGTGCGTGTGCCACCGTCAGCAGCGAGGACATCGCAGTCGACGCAAAGCGTGCGCGGCCCGAGCGCTTCGAGATCCACGGCAGCGCGAACACTGCGGCCAATCAGGCGCTGGATTTCGGTACTGCGCCCGTCGATGCGGCCCTTGGTAATGTCGCGCGCTTTGCGGTCGAGCGTCGAATAGGGCAGCATGGAATACTCCGCCGTGATCCAGCCACCGGTGACCTTCTGGTCCTTCATCCAGCGGGGCACGTTTTCCTCAACCGTGACGGCACAGATGACCTGCGTGCGTCCGCAACTGGCCAGGACGGAACCGGCGGCGTGAGGCGCGATGCCGGCTTGGAACGTGATGGGGCGAAGTTGGTCGGGCTTGCGACCGTCATGACGGCGTAGGACTTTGGGAGAGGGCATGGTTTAATCGCAACAGAACACAAAGAGCTGAAAAAAAGAAGGAGAATGTACTGGTAGGGACACGGTCCCCTCGCGTCCGTGGAAGACGAGCGACGGACGGCAGGGGACTGCCGTCCCTACCTAAAAATTCAGCGACAATTTCTTGAGCTTCGCGCTGAAGCCGCGATATTGGTGCACCATGAATTCGGCTATTCTCGCGCTGGAAGACGGCAGCATCTGGCGCGGACAATCGTTCGGCGCACCCCTGACCGTTAACGGGGAGGTCTGCTTCAACACCTCCATGACAGGTTATCAGGAAATCCTTACCGACCCGTCCTATCGCGGCCAGATTGTCGCGATGACTTACCCCCTCATCGGCAATACCGGCATCAACTCCCTCGACGTCGAATCGGGCACGCCGCATGTTTCGGGCCTCGTCGTGCGTGAGCTTTCCCCCATCGTCAGCAGTTGGCGCAGCGAGGAGACGCTCGCGTCCTACCTCGAACGCCACAATATTCCCGGCATCACCGGCATCGACACCCGTTCGCTCACGCTGCGCCTGCGCACGCAGGGCTCGCTGCGCGGCGTGCTGACCTCGGAGAAAATCTCCGAGGCGGCGGCGGTCGATCTGGCCCGCAAATGGTCCTATCTCGATCGCGATTTCGTCCAGGAGGTCACCTGCCCCAAGGCCTACGACTGGGACCCCAAAGGCAAACTCAGCCGCAAGTGGACGCTCATCCAAGGCAAGCGCCCCTCCGGTTCCAAGCCCCTCACCGGCGAGGATTACCTCGATAAGCTCCCGCCCGTGAAGTACCGGATCGTCGCCTACGACTACGGTCTCAAGACCAATATCCTGCGCCGGTTGCGCCAGTACGGGTTCCAGGTTCGCGTCGTGCCCGCCACGACACCGGCGGAAGAGGCGCTGCTGTCCGATCCGGATGGCATTTTTCTCTCCAACGGTCCCGGTGACCCGGCGGTGCTTACTTATGCCCACAAGACCGTGCGTTCACTCATTGGAAAAAAGCCGATCTTCGGCATATGTCTCGGCCACCAAATACTGAGCTACGCGCTGGGCGGAAAGACCTATAAGCTCAAGTTCGGGCATCGCGGTGCCAATCAACCGGTCAAGGACATCACCACCGGCCGGATTAGCATCACCTCGCAAAATCACGGTTTCGCAGTCGATCCCAAGTCGCTCCCGGCAGCCGAGGCGGAAACTACCCAGATCAACCTCAACGACCAGACCAGCGAAGGCCTGCGCCACCGGAAGGAGCCTGTTTTCTCGGTGCAATACCATCCTGAAGCCTCTCCCGGCCCGCACGATGCGAACTACTTTTTCCGCGAATTCGGTAAAATGATTGAAAAGGACTCCAAAAGTTCGTAGCGTTTGCAAGCATGCCACGTTTAGTTGCACAGTCGCCCGAATTTGCCGGGAACACCTACGCTCTCGCCGGCGCCGAAATCACGGTTGGGCGCGTCGCGGACAACAAAATCCAAATCGAGCACGCCAGCGTTTCGGGCCATCACGCGGTGCTCCGACTCGACGCCCTCGATTACGTCATCAAGGACCTCGATTCGACCAACGGCACCCGGATCAACGGCGAGCGCATCGCGGAACAAAAGCTTCGCCGCAATGACATCCTGCGCCTGGGCAACATCGAGCTGCTCTACGATTCCGAGCATCAACCGCCCGGCCAGCCGATGCCGAGTCCCTCCGAGCGGGTCAACTTGAACGAGTGCGCCACTCATGGCCGCCCGGTCGATTTCGTCAATGCGTCGCCCGTGGCCAAGAGAGTCCGTGGCTCCGTCGATAAAACCTGGAAGCTGATCCTGACCTTCCTCGTTATTCTGGCGGTGGCCGGTGTCGGCTATTTTGTCTGGACCGTCTTCTTCGCATCAACCGGCGTAACTTCGTGATGACGCGCTCCCCTTGAGGAGTATCATGACCCACTTGCCGCGTCGAATTACGCGGATCAACCGCAGCCCCTGCCCGCGATAAGCTGCGACGACTTCGCGCTGCTGCGAGTGAAGAACACCGCTGAGCCAAAGCTCTCCGTCTGGCGCAACGCAGCCCGCGATTTGCGCCGCCGCCTCCGCCAGAATTCCGCTGAACAGATTGGCCAGCACGAGATCATACCGGGTCTTGGCGTGAAGTTTCTTCACATCGGTTTGGCGCCAGCGGATCAGCGGCTGTGCGAAATTAAGCGCTTCGTTTTGGCGCGCGGTCCGGACCGCATCGGGATCGAAGTCGGTCGCAACGATTTTCCGCGCGCCGAAGAGCCGCGCCGCCAGCGCCAGCACGCCGCTGCCCGTTCCGAGGTCGAGGACGGAAGTGCCGCTCCAGTCGCCGCGCCCGGCCAAAGCGCGCAGCAACATGTAGGTCGTGGCGTGCTCGCCGCTGCCGAACGCGAGCCCGTGCGGGATGCATAGCCGCGACGCCTCCTCTTTCTTCCGGTTGCCTGTCTTGTCATGAACGATCTCCAGCTTGCTCCCTATGCGAGTGGGAGGTGATGGACGTGTCTTGAGCCACCGGTGCGAATCAGCGTTAACAACCCGACCACCCCATTCCCGCGCCAGCGCGCTGGCAGCGCTGCGCGATTTGACATAGCCCTCCAGCAAAACCCGCGCTCGCCCCGGCCGCTCCGTGAAGGCCCACGCTACGCATCCCGCAGCATCGAGCCGGGCAATCCACGTCTCTTCCTGTCCCGGGGCAATCGAACGCCGCCAACTCCATATCTGTCGAGCCACGGCTTGATCTGCCCCTACTGTGCCTGCTCTTCCGGCGAAAGATTCGGGCGCAGAATCGCCTTGGTCGAAATGAAGCTGTCGGGTTCGATCAGCAGGCAGACTTTGTGGTTTTTCTCAATGCTGAAGTGGCCCAGCGCCCAGTACTGGCGTCCGTCATTACGGGTGGCGCGGGCAAAAATCCAATAGCTGTGTTCCTTCTCGCCCTCGGCAAAGACATCGTCCTCCACCCAACTGAAACGCCCGTTCGTGGCCATGGAAATATGCTTGGTGACGGCCTCGCCGGGCAGCGAATAAAGCTGTTTGTAGTACTTGTCGTCCAGACCCGCCTCGGCAGCCTGGGCCGCCGCGACGTCGGTCTGCGCCTGCTCCAGTTCCGCTTTCAAAGGGACCTCTTCCGTCTGCGTGCCGTCGATGCGCTGCTGCAACTCCGTGATCTTCGTGTTGAGGTCGGCGATCTTCGGCGCCGGCTCGAGTTTGAGCTGCGCGGCTTTTTCCCGCAGCACCTCCTTGCGGTCATCAAGCGTCTTAAGAAAATCGCGCCAAATCTTCATCGTGTCTCCGAGCCATTGGTGCTCCTTCACGCTATCCACTCCGGCGGGCACCTGATAAAGCGCAAGCCGGTAGGCGTTGGCCCACACTTCGGGCGACTGGAAGCTGGGGTCCGGCTGGTAATTGAGCTTGAGTGATTTGGCACGGTCGGAGATCTCATTCTGCAGCCCGTCGAAGCGGGCCTGATACTCCTGGTCAATCTGGGCACCCTCGCCGTCCCAGATTTGCTGCGTCGCGTCGCGGGATTGCTTGATGATGTTCGTGATCTCGTCCTTCGAAGCCTGCATGTCCTGCTGGATGAGCCGAATGCGTTCCTCGCGCGAAGCCACGTCGGCTTGGGCGCGCTGCACGTGATCCTGACGTTCCTGAATCTCCTGCATGAGCGGCGCGCGTTCCGCCGCCAGGTCCTCCGCAAGACCGGAGGCCAGCTCGCGGAAATCGCTGACAATCCACACTTCATCGCTCAGCACCATCCCCGGCGGAGGAATAGCCTGGCCTTCCACCCGTGTTTCCTGCCCGAAGTGGAAGCTTCCCCAAACCATCGCCACGCCTGCCAGCGGAACGATCAACGCCCAAAAGAGGATCACCTCGCGCAAGCGCCGCGTCTTGGCCCGCTCTACGCGAGTCGGCGGCAGGGTGGCCTTTGCCGGCGTGGAAACGGGAAGTGGGGTTGGCGCTGCGGGTGCGGGCAGCGGCACGGAGGCAACGGTTTTTTCCGCTGATGCCGGCAAGGGCAAAGCCGGGACGGGCACAGGAAGAGGAGGAGCGATTTCCGGCGGCTTGCCGACGGGGGGCGGCGGAGGCGTGCCCGCCGCTGTTTCCGGCGCCTTGGCGGCTTCCGTCACCGCCCCGAGTTTCGGTTCCTCCGTCGGTTTGGATTCCGCAGCGGGTTTTGGCGGCTCGATCACCGGCTTGGGTATTTCGATGACGGGCGCGGGATCAGCCACCCCTTCCTGCTTGGGAACGAGGAGGGAGCGCCTGGGAAGCACCGCCGGTTTCAACGACGGCTTGGCCTCGACGATGGTGGGCGTTTCGGGCTTGGCCGCAGTGGAGGAAACAACAAGCGGGGTCGATTTCTTCAGGACCGCCTTCTTCATCCAGCCTGTCACCCTGGCCACGCGCGAAATGGGCGGCACCTGGGGCTTGGCCGGAAGTATGGATGGCACCTGGCTGGTGGAGCGCGCATCGGGCTGGACCAGCGCAGGAACCTTGGTGAGAGTCGGCAAATCGGGCTGCGCGTCGTCTTTGCGCGCCTCGGACGGTAGGTTCGGCTGCGGCAATTTCTCTGCGTGGGGTTCGGGCGCTTTTTCCAGCATCGGCGGGGCGACCTGGAGCGGCGCAGAAGTTGGGGGCGCGGCCGGTTTCGGCGATGACGAAGGCAAAGGCATCGTGGTCAGCGGACCCGGCTGCGGGGCCATGCGCGGCGTTTCCACACGCGTGGGCGGCAGCAATGGCGGCGCCACGTTCGGTTTCCCTTTCACTTCGGGCTGCGGCTGGGGCTTGCCTTCGATGCGCTGCGACCGCGCGAAAACCTCGAGGCTTTGCAGGCCGCCTGTGGGCGGCGGCAGTTCTCCCGGTTCGAGACTTTTCCAGCCTTGCGGCTGCTGCTGCGGCTTAGGCGGGAGCTCAGGTGCCGGCGCAGGCGCGGCGTCTTTCGCGAAAATCGATTCCCGGGGCAGGTCGCCCGTGGAGGAAAGCTCGTTCAACTTGATCGGCGGGATATGCTGCGGGCCCAATTTTCTCGGCTCGCTCCGAACCGGTTCCGACGACTTAGCGGGCAGCGGCGGCAGCGGATTCGCCTTGGTCACTGGAGCCGGCTGGCCACCGGTTGCGGCAACGGGCTTGCCCGCAAGGGAACTTAATTGCGGCACGGTGGTCTTCGGCGGCAGCTTGACGAAAGTCGTCGAGCTTATCCGGGGCGAAGATGTAGCTGGGCCGGCCGTCGCGACCTGTTTGGGTGGCAGAGGCGCAGGCTGGGCTGGCAAGGAATCAGCCGCAACGGTCTTGGGCGGAGCCGGGGACAGCGACTGGGTAACCGCCGGTGCAGCCTTGGCCACGGAGGAAAGCATGACCACGATCTTCCCGGCCCCGCTCTTTTCCCTGGGCCTGGGCAGTTGCGTGGTGGGAGATGGCAGCTTTCCCGTCCTGCCGCTCGCGGGCAGTGGAGGCAGAGAGCTGCTTTTGTCCGGGGGAGGATTATCCGCCATAGTCCTCAGTCCCTGGGTAGATTCCGAGAATCGAGGTGGTAAGACCCGCCACTTTGGCGGCCAACCGCACGCGGTTCGCGTCCATCGGACGGGTCGCACTCAGCAGCACCAGTGCGCAGGACGCGCGGCGGCTCAGTTGTTCGGCGTGAATCGGTAAGTCGGGCATGGAGTGAAGCAGACTTTTTATCGCATTCTGCGTGGATTTGCACTCGATTAAAATCAGGATTCGGTTGGCTTGCGGTGCAGGCCCACTCCCGCCCGGTGTCACAATGAAGATTTTTTGGGATGCGGACGCCTTCGCGTGAGAAGTAGACGCAAAATCGCCAGCCACGGTCAGCCGGTCCGTGAATTCTTCCCGCCATCGAGGAACCCACAACGCGGCCAGCAAATCGTCCCCTGTCAGCAAGGCGAGCGAGAGCGCGCCCGAGCCGAGTCCCTTCGCCAGTTCGGCCCACGTCTTTTTCGGCGAAAAAACGTCGCACACGCCGAAGCAGGTCAGACTCGCCGGAAGCACCATGGCTTCGCTCGCCTGCAAAAGGCCGATCGGCGCCTGCCCCTGCGCGGCGCGGGAACTCGACAATATCTCGCGATAAAGCGCGGTGACGGCCCGTGGGGGCAGCTTGCCCTTGCTCGCGCGAACCAAGCGCACGAGCAGCGCCCGCTCCCGCTCGGGAACGTAAATCACCGCCCCGTGGCGCCGCTTTACCTGGCCGATTTGGCCGGAAAGCTTAGTCCGTTGCTGGAGAAGTTGGAGCATCTTCAGGTCGATCCGGTCCACCTTCCGGCGCAGGGGCTGTATCTGCCGGGACCAAGCCGACGTCGAGTTGCTGTTGTTCGGGGGCATGAGAGGGTTCAGGAGGGGGCTGGAGCCGGCGCAGTTCGTCGGCATTGGGCAGCTCGTCGAGGCTCTTCAATCCGAAGAGCTCAAGAAAAAGCGGCGTGGTTTCGTACAGAAGCGGACGGCCCGGCTGCTCGGAACGACCCGCGACGCGGATGACTTTGCGTTCGAGCAGCGTCGCGACCACGCCGTCAACGGCCACACCGCGCACCGATTCGATCTCCGCGCGCCCGATGGGCTGGCGATAGGCGATCACCGCCAGCGTCTCCAGCGCGGGCTGGCTGAGACGCGGCGCCTTTGGCTGCTCGAAAAGCTTGTTCGTCCACGCCGCGAACTCGGGCCGGGTTTTGAGCACATAACCGCCCGCGATCCCCTGCACCATCAGGCTCGATCCTTCCGTGGTGAGCTGGGCGTTGAGTTGCTCGATGGCTGCCTCGACTTCGGGGATGGTGGTTTTCTCGTAGGCGGAGGTTTCGGGCGAGGGCGAAAACTTCACCGCATGGTGCAGGGCATGGGCAATCGCTTTGGGGGTCAGAGGCCGGTCCGTCGCAAACAGCAACGATTCGACGATGCGGGGCAAATCCATCCCATCATCTTTTGGAAAACCACGCCAAAAGGCAAGAGGTGAAAAACTTTTTTGGTGTGCACCCTGAATTGGAGTTGAGTCGCTCCGTTACCTGACTCTCAGATTACCGCCTCGCATTAGAGAATTGAATAACTTGGCGGAATGCCGGGTTGAGGTTGTGAACCGACTACAAATGGTATATTGGCTTCGTGCCGACAACTAATTCAGGCGTTATTTCTCACGACATCGAAAGATTGATCGAGGTCGATTTCCTCCGCGCAACGGAACTGGCCGCGCTCAACACGCTGCAATGGCTCGGCAAGGGCGAAAAGGAAAAAGCCGATGCGGCGGCTTGCGACGCAATCCGCGGCATGTTCGACCTGATGGACATCAGCGGAGAAGTTGTCATCGGCGAAGGCATCAAGGACGAAGCGCCCGGTCTCTTCAAAGGCGAAAAAGTCGGTGCCTGGCGGGAAGGATCACCCCATTTCGAAATCGCACTCGATCCCGTCGATGGCACGACGAATGTCAGCAAGGGCATGCCCAACTCGATTAGTTGCATCGCCGCATCCGCCCCCTCCGAGGATGGACGCCCCTGCCTCCAGGACATCCCCGCGTTCTACATGAAGAAGCTGGCCTATCCGCTGCAGGTCCGCCATGCCTGGATGAAGGACCCGAGCCTGCCGATCGACATCAACGCGCCCATCGAGGAAGTCATCGACGTGACCGCCAAAATCCTGGGCAAGGAAGTGCGCGACGTGGTCGTCTGCGTTCTGGACCGTCCCCGCAACCAAGACTTGATCGATGCCATCCGCCGCAAGGGGGCCGCGCTGCGCATGATCGTGGACGGCGACATCACCGCCGCGCTGGCCCCGGCAATGCGCACTTCCGCAATCAATCTCTATGCCGGAATCGGTGGCGCGCCGGAATGCATCCTCTCCGCCGCGGGCCTGCGCTGTCTTGGCGGCGGGATGCGCGCACAAATCTGGCCGCGTGACGAGGCGGAGCGCAAATCGCTCATCGCCCAGGGCTGGGGCAAAATGCTCGACCACCAATATATGTCCCGAGACCTCGCCCGCGGGGAAAACATCCTCTTCGCCGCCACCGGCATCAGCCAAAGCCCGCTCCTGCGCGGCGTCCACGTCGAGGGAGTGGTTGCCACGACCCATTCCGTGTTGATGCGGGCCAAAAGTGGCACCGTCCGATTCATCGAGGCGCACCATAATCTCGAGCGTAAGACCATCCACCTGCGCTCAACCCAACTTGAGGGCCGGATTTAAGATTCTGAGGTAGCCGCCGTCCGCAGGACCTATGGCCTCTTCGCGTAATGCCAATTCCGCACGTCGACTTCCAGGTGTCCAAAGCCCAGATAGGCCTGGTCGATGCGGCCGCCGACCACGATCTTCGGCCCAATTGGCAGCTCAAACTTTTCGCTGTCGAGCCGGACTGTCCCGGTACCGTCGGTGAAGAAAAAGTCCTCGTCTCCCGCCCTTCCGGTCACGTGCCCGATGAGCGTCACATAACGGTCGTCCTTGTCGATATTATCGCGGGTGGCGATCACCCAACTCACCGTCGTTAGATGAAAGGGAGGTTCGGCATGCGAAACGGTGGTCGAAATTCCAAGCAGAGTCGAAATGGCCAACAGGGCCCATAATGTTTTCTTCATTCTATTAGGATGCTGGCCGACGGCTTTCCTTTCAATAAATTGCCGCCCTGCTTTCATAATGGTAAGGGAAGGTGGTAAGGTTGCTGATTTTTACACGCGATTTGACATCAATAATCCTTAATGGGGCATAATTTCGTTGACTTTTTAACACTAAATGCGTTTATACGAGTAGTTTTGTGTGCTTATGAGATTTCAAACTTATGCATTCAACCCATCCCAACGATAACTTCGCCGAGCGGCTTCGCTTTTGGCGCGTGAGCCAGAATCTCACCCAGGCGGAGGCCGCCAAGATCCTCGATATCGACCGCGCCTATCTCTCCCAGATCGAGCGCGGACGGAGTCCAGGCAATGCCCTGCGCACCCGCTTTTCTTTGATCGAGAGGACTTCGCCCAACAAGCTAAACGGCAATGTTGGCGATCCCTATCGCCTGCGCAATCTGCCCGTCCTCTCCTGGGCTCAGGCTGGCCAAGCGACCGCTTTCGAGGAGATTCCCAGCGACTGGGAGGAATTCGTGCCGAGCGACGTGACGGATGAGCGCGCCTTCGCCGTGCGCCTGCGTGGCGACTCGATGGAACCCCGCTTCTCCGACGGCGACATCGCCGTCCTGCTGCCGGGCATCGCCGCGACCAATGGCGAAACCGTCGTGGCCAATCTCAAGGACCAGGGCCTTCTCTGCAAGATCATGCACGTGCAGCTCGACAAAAACCTGGTCAAGCTCTCCAGCTACAATCCAGCCTACCCGCCCACGGAATACCACCGCGAGGAATTCCACTGGATATTCCCCGTCGCCACCATCATCAAGCAGCTCCGAAGAAAGTAGGCGCGAATGGGACCGATGAACCATTCGTCCTACGCCTTCCGCTGATTCAACGCCTTGAGCGCCTTCGCGACGTTGGACGGCTTAAAGACCAGCAACCCGGTCTTGGCCGTCGGCGCGGTGGCGCAGTAGAGGTAATCGATGTTCACCTTCGCCTCGCCGAGCTTCTTCGCGATCTCGGCGATTGCGCCCGGCCGGTTCTGCCCGTCGATCATGATCACGTCGGTCTGCTGGACCAGCGTCCCGTAATCCTCCAGCAGCCCTAGCGCGCGAAAAGGCTGGTCGACCACCAGCCGGATGATGTTGTGATCGATGTTATCCGATGTCGTGATGGCGTAGATATTGAGCTTTTCCTTCTTCAGCATCTCGCAGACTTTGCCCAGAACACCCGGCTTGTTGGCGACGAAGATGGAAAGCTGGTGCGCGACTTCGGCGCTCATGCCTTGGCCGGTTCTCCAGATGCCGACGGTGCGGCGGGTGTCAGAGCCCCATTCGCATTCGCGGCGGCCGGTGCGGACGGTGCGAGACTGGCCGGCGGCAGCGGAGCGATTTTCCAGAAAAGCGGCTCGAACTTCGTCCAGTCGCCGAGGATTTCCTTGGCCCGGACGCTATCCGTCAACTCCAGATGTTTGTAGATGATTCCCTTGAGCGCGTTGATCTCTTCCGGTTCGGAGAGACGGTGCAGGGTCACCATTGCCTTGTTGTAGCGCTGCTCGAAGGTGCCTTCCTGGTCGAGCACGTAGGCGAGGCCGCCCGACATTCCCGCCGCAAAATTCTTGCCGGTCAGCCCGAGCACGATTACGCGGCCATTGGTCATGTACTCGCAGCCGTGGTCGCCGATGCCCTCGACCACCGCTGTCGCGCCGCTATTACGCACCGCGAACCGTTCGCCCGCGCGACCCCGGATGTAGAGCGCGCCACCCGTGGCGCCGTAAAGCACCGTGTTGCCGCAAATCGAATTCTTAGATGCGTCGAACTTCGCGCTCGCGGACGGCACTAAAATGATTTCACCGCCGCTCATGCCCTTGCCAACATAGTCGTTGCTTTCGCCGATAAGCGTCATGCGCACGCCCCGGACGAGGAATGCACCGAGGCTCTGCCCCGCGCTGCCGGAGAGCGTAATGTTGAGCGTGCCATCGGGCAGGCCCTCGTCGCCGTAACGATAGGCGATCTCGCCGGAAAGATTCGTGCCGATGCTGCGGAACGTATTTTTCACCTTGTACTTTAGGCTGAGCGGATGCTTCGTCTGGAGCGTGCTCTTGGCGTCCTGCAGGATGACGTCGTCAAGCGTCCGGTCCTCAAGCTTGTCGTTGCGCTCCCAGGTGTGGAACCGCGGCGTGCCGTCGTCGAGCTTCGGCATGGCGAGCAGGCGCGAGAGATCGATCAGGTTCGCCTTGGGATGATCCGGCACTTCGCGCTGTTCAAGGTAGTCGGTGCGGCCGATGACTTCGTTCAGCGTCCGCGCGCCGATGCTGGCGAGATATTGCCGCACTTCCTCGGCCACCGCGTTGAAGAAGAGCACCACATTCTCCGGCGTGCCCTTGTACTTGGCGCGGAATTTCTCATCCTGGCTGGTGACGCCGACGGGGCATGTGTTGAGATGGCACTTGCGCACATAAACGCAACCGGTCGCGATCAGCGCCGCCGTGCCGAAATTAAATTCCTCCGCGCCAAGCATCGCGGCGATGAGAATATCGAGCCCGGTCTTCATGCCGCCGTCGGTGCGCAGCGTCACGCGATTGCGCAGGCCGTTGAGCAGGAGAACCTGGTGTGCCTCGGAGAGGCCAAGTTCCCACGGACCGCCCGCGTTCTTGACCGAGGAGAGCGGTGAGGCGCCCGTGCCGCCATCGTGGCCCGAAACCAGAACGATATCGGCATAAGCCTTGGCAACACCTGCCGCCACCGTGCCCACGCCCGCACCCGAAACGAGCTTCACGCAAACTTTCGCGCGCGGATTGACCTGCTTCAGGTCGTAAATGAGCTGGGCAAGGTCCTCGATACTGTAAATGTCATGGTGCGGGGGCGGCGAAATCAGCGTCACGCCCGGAGTGCTGCGGCGCAGTTTCGCGATCGTTGCGCTCACTTTGTGGCCGGGAATCTGTCCGCCTTCGCCCGGCTTGGAGCCCTGCGCCATCTTGATTTCGATTTCCGCCGCGCTGGCGAGATATTCCGCCGTCACGCCGAACCGGCCCGACGCGACCTGCTTGATTCGGCTGTTCTTCGAATCGCCGTTTTCCATCGGCGTGAAGCGAACGCGGTCCTCGCCGCCCTCGCCGGAATTCGACTTGCCGCCGATGCGATTCATGGCGATGGCCAACGTCTCGTGGGCCTCGGGCGAGAGCGCACCGAGCGACATGCCCGCGGTGGTGAACCGGCGGCGGATGTCCTCGATCGGCTCGACTTCCTCGATCGGAATCGGCGTCCCCTTCTTCAACTGGAGGCATTGGCGCAACGCAACCGGCGCTGCTTTCTCCACCTCGTCGACGTACTTCTCGTAATCCTCCCACTTGTTCGCCTTGTCGACCCCCTTGATGCCGACGAAGGTGTGGAAACTTTGCAACACGGGCGGCGTCCAGGCGTGGAGTTCCCCGTCGCGGCGGTAGCGATAAATGCCCTCGTCGGTGAGCTTGGAGTCCGGCGCGAAGGCGCGCATGTGGCGCGTCAGCGTCTCCTCGGCGATCTCGCGGAAATTCATGCCCTTGACCAGCGAGGTCGTGCCGGTAAAGGCGTAGTCGATCACGTCGGGGTGCATTCCGATGGCGTGGAAAGTCTGCGCCCCGCTGTAGCTGGCCAGGGTGGAGATGCCCATCTTCGACATGATCTTGAGCAGGCCCTTTTCCAGCGCGGCACGGTAATTCTTCGCCGCGGTGACGGCTTCGACAGCCTGTTCGCCCCTCTTCAATTCGCCGCGCGCGACGAAGCCATTGAGCGTGGCAAACGCCGCGTAGGGATTCACCGCCGATGCGCCGTAGCCGAGCAGGCACGCCAACTGATGCACGTCGCGGCACTCGGTTGTTTCGCAAATCAGGCTCGCCTTGGAACGCTTGTCGACGCGGACGAGGTGATGGTGGACAGCGCCCGTGGCCAGGAGCATCGGAATCGGCGCGTGGCCGGCGTCAATGTCCCAATCGCTCAGGATGATGATCGCCGCGCCGCCGTCGACGGCCTTCTCGGCCTCGGCACAAATGCGGTCGAGATGCTTCTTCAGGCCGTCCGGCCCTTCGGTGACCGGGAACCGGCACGAGATGGTGCTGCAATGGAATGGATCGGCCTTCAAGGCGAGGATCTCAAGCATCTCGGGATTAGTCAGGACGGGCGATTGCAGGCGGAGCAGCCTCGCATGCTCGGGTGTTTCATCGAGCCAGTTGCGGTGCGCGCCGGCCAGCACCTCGACCGACATGACCAGCTTTTCGCGGATCGGGTCGATCGGCGGATTAGTCACCTGCGCGAAGGCCTGCTTGAAATAGGTATAGAGAAGGCGCGGCTTTTTCGAGAGCACGGCCAGCGGCGCGTCGTCGCCCATCGAGCCGATCGCTTCTTCGCCCGTTTCGCCCATGATTTTGAGAATAGAAGGCGTCACGCCGAGTTCCTCCTCGGTGTAACCGGCGGCGAGCTGCTGCTGAAGGAGCGTGGCACCGGGCGACGGCTGCGACTCGAGCGAGGGCTTGCTTTCGATATCCTTGATGTTCTCGCGCAGCCAGGTGCCGTAAGGCTTCCTCTTCGCGTACGCCATCTTGATCTCATCATTGCGCAGCAGCGTTCCGTTGATCGTGTCGATCGCGATCATCTCGCCCGGCCCGAGCCGGCCCTTTTCAATCACCTTGGCGTCGTCGATGGTCAGCAGTCCAACCTCGGAACCGAGGGTGAAAAGGCCGTCTTCGGTGATTTTGTAGCGCGCGGGCCGAAGGCCGTTGCGGTCGAGACAGGCGCCGATGGTGCGGCCGTCGCTGAAAACGAGCGCGGCAGGACCGTCCCATGGCTCATTTAGCGTTTGGTGGTACTCGTAAAATTCCTTCACTTCCGTCGGGGTCGACGCATCACCCTGCCATGCCGCCGGGACAAGCATGAGCATGGAATGGAGGATGTCGCGACCGCCCATGACGAGCACTTCGAGCGCGTTGTCGAGGCTGGCCGAATCACTGCCGCCGGGCTGGATGATCGGACGCAGCTTTTTAATCGCGTCGCCGAAAAGCGGGCTCTTCAGCTCCGGCTCGCGCGCCTTGGTCCAAAGACGGTTGCCCCCCACCGTGTTGATCTCGCCGTTGTGGCTGAGCATCCGGCACGACTGCGAGAGCGGCCAGGTGGGGAAGGTGTTCGTGCTGTAGCGTTGATGGAAGACCGCCAGCGATGTGGTGTAATTGGGGTCGCGCAGGTCGAGGTAAAACCGCTCCAGCGTCGGCGCGGCGAGCAACCCCTTGTAGACAATGGTGCGGCTCGAGAAACTCGGGATGTAGAAATCCTTGATCCCCTGGCTCTCGGCCTGGTCCTCGATCTGGTTGCGGCAAAGGTAGAGCTTGCGCTCGAACTCGTCATCGTTCATCACCGACGGATCGGGCCGCCCGACGAGAATCTGCTCAATATCGGGACATGTCCGCAGCGCCTTCTCGCCCAGCACCGCCCGGTTCACCGGCACCGTGCGCCAGCCAAAGATGAAAAGCTTGTGTTCGCCGAGCACGACCTCGGTGATGTGGCGGCAGCGCGCCTGGGTGTAGGGGTCGTTCGGCAGGAACATCATGCCCACGCCGAGATCGGTATCCTGAAAAAGCTTGTAGCCCATCTTCTCGACCTCGGGCCGCAGCAGCTTGTAGGGCAGTTGGGTCAGCACGCCCGCGCCATCGCCGGTCTTCGCGTCGGCATCCATCGCGCCGCGATGAATCAGGTTGCAGACGCAGGTCAGCGCCTTTTTCAGGATCGAATTGGACCGAATGCCCTTGATACTCGCGACCATGCCCACTCCGCAGGCGTCGTGTTCATGCGCGGGATCATAGAGTCCGTGGAAAGACTCTGTCTGGTCGAGGATGGCTTGATTGAGAGGCATTGGGCTTAAAATTTAGAACGTAAGTTCAAAGGCACAAGGGTTATTTCTAATTTACCCGATTTTTTACCGGGCACAGCCTGCTTTCGCAAAATAGCCGCACTCGCCGGAAAACCAGCTGACTTTCCCACCGCGTTCCTTTTGTCCTGATTTTTTTTCATAAGCGCCTATTCTCATCGCAGATGAAACCCCGCGCTCAGGTCCGCCGACTGGATGTTGAACTGGTCGAGCGCAGCCTGGCTGAATCGCGCGAGCAGGCCCAACGGCTGATCTTGGCTGGGGAGGTCTGGGTGGAAGGTCAACGGTGGGACAAGGCAAGCAAGCTTTGTGCCGCCTCCGCCGCAATTGAAGTACGCGGAGGCGACCGCTACGTCAGCCGCGGCGGCCACAAGCTCGAAGGCGCGCTGACCGGCTTTCACCTCGACGTCACCGGCTGGTACTGCCTCGACCTCGGCGCATCGACCGGCGGCTTCACGGATTGCCTGCTCCAGCACGGCGCGCGCGAAGTGGTTGCGCTCGATGTCGGCCACGGCCAGCTTCACTGGCGGCTGCGGCAGGACAAACGCGTCGTCGTCCACGAGGGCGTCAACGCCCGCGATCTCGCCGCCTTTGTCAAAAGCGGTCATTTGTCCGGCACATTCGACCTTGTCGTGGCCGACGTCTCCTTCATTTCACTGCGCAAGGTCTTGCCTCCCGCCTTCGATCTGCTTAGCTCCGGCGGACAGGTCTGCGCATTGATCAAGCCGCAGTTCGAGGCCGGGCGCGCCGAGGTCGGCAAGGGCGGAATTGTCCGCGACGCGCTGGTTCGGGCACGCGTTGTGCGCGAACTGCACGAATGGGCCGCGGATTTTCCGGTGACGACGATGGGAACGATCCCCTCGCCGCTGCCGGGCCGCGATGGAAACGAGGAATTTTTATGGCTGCTGCAAAAAAAGTAAAAAAAACCGCCGCGAACAGCGGGGTTGTGAAGCTCTCCGCAGGGGTGACGGTAGGCGTCGTCGTCAACGGAACCAAGCCAGGAGCGAGGGAAGTCCTCTATCAACTCATCGAGTTTGCCCAGGAACACCCCAACCTCCGCCTCCTCTTCGAAAAACGCAGCGGCGCGCTCATCAAGAAGCCCGGCCTCTCCGCCTGCGACCTTGCCAAAAAATCGGACGTGCTTCTCGTCGCGGGCGGGGACGGCTCGCTCATCGACGTGGTCGCGTCGGTCTTCCCTGCGCAGGTGCCAATCCTCGGTGTCAACATCGGCAGCCTCGGCTTCCTCACCGCCGTTTCTGAAACTGAAGTCGAAAAAATCCTCCCCTACCTTGCCGCGCGCGATCTGCTCCTAAGTCCCCGCCTCGTTCTCGAAACTGTCTTTCACCACGCCAACGGCAGCAAGCAGGTCATTCCATGCGCGCTCAACGATGTCGCCATCACCCGCGCCCACATCTCGCGGCTCGCGCGCATCCGCGTTGAGGTCGGCGAGTATCTCGTCACCGAATTCGTCAGCGACGGCTTGATCGTTTCGACGCCGACCGGCTCCACGGCCTACTCGCTCGCGGCGGGCGGCCCCATCCTCAGCCCCGACGCCGACTCCATCGTGCTCACGCCCATCTGCCCCCATACCCTGACCAACCGCGCGCTCGTCGTCGGCATCGACCAGGTCATCCGCATCCGCATCGTTAAACAACCCGGCGTCCCGGCCCCCGGCGTCCAATTCGATGGCCGCTGCGGCGGCAATCTGCGCACCCACGAATGGCTCGAAATCAAGCCCGCCAAAGCCAAAGTCCAACTCGCCTACCTGCCCCACTCCGACTTCTATCGCGTTCTGCGCCAGAAACTGAAGTGGAGCGGCGCGAGCGTGTAATGAGGACGGACAAGATCGACCAGACGGTGCAGCCAGCCCGCTCGGGAAAATAAAACATCGCCGAAGGCAGCAGAGCTCCGGCAACGATACGACCGCTCTATGCTACGTCATCCTTATCCGTCCCATCAGTCCTATCAGTCCTATCAGTCCTATCCTCCATCCACTGCGCCTGCCAGCGCCGGCCCGTTTCCAGCAATTGCCAGTACCAGCCATTGCTCAACGCGAGCAAATGCAAGCCGATCGCGCCGAATACCAGCTCCATGGCGGCGACGGAAATGAAGGGCGGCAACCGATTGTGCCGGCCTAGCGCCATGAAGAAATTCATGAACACGATATAAAGAAGCAACACAACAACCGCCCAGGCAATGCCGCCCACGGGACTACGGCGATCGTTGCGCGAACCCTGCAACAACGCAAATAGCATCAGGATGATGAGGCTCACGGGATAGAGCACCCGGTACCACCACTCCGTCCGATACTTGGCCAGGTTGTCTTCCGAGGACGTGCTCGTCGCGATATACTCGGCAAGCCGCGGGACCGTCAACTCTTCCGCATCTGAAACGATGAGCGAAAGCTGCGCCGGCGGCGTGGTGATGTCCGGCAAATCGAATTCCTCGTAAGTCTTCTGGTCCTGCATCGCGCCATCGACGCCGAAAACAATTTCCCGCACGCCGCTCAATTTCCAAAACTCGCCATCCCACTCGCCCTTCTGCGCGAAGTATTTCTTCGTATCGTGGCCGTCCGCATCACGCAATAGAATCTCCACTCCTCTCGCCTTGTTATTCTTGGTATCGAGGCTCTGGAAAAACCAGACCCGCCGGTGCACGCTGTCGATGTAAGGAAGATTCAGGAAAACATTGCTCTTGGCGTCTTGCCCTTTCACCTGTGCGAGCACCCGGTCGCGCGTCACCTGTGACGCTGGGGCCAGCCCGTAGAGGTCAATGGCCAGGATAACCATCCAGATCAGGGCGAAAACAAGGAACGGCGAGAATAGCCAGATCGGCGCCAAGCCGCCCGATTGAAAAGCGACCAGTTCGCTGCGCCGATTGAGGCTGATCAACGTCCAGAGTGTCGAGATCATTATCGTGGCGGGAAGCACCTGCACCAGGATGCTGGGAATCTGCAGACTGTAAAAATAGAGAATCTTGGTAATCCTGATCTTATGCTCGAGAAAATCATCCAGGTTGCCGTAGAGATCGGCCAGAATCCAGAGAAGCGAGCAGGCGCAAAGAACCACCGCGAACGGAACCAGCAACCTCAGAAAGAGGTAGCGGAAGAAAATCTTCGTGAAGAACGCCATTCTCCCATTCCTAGCCCCTGTTTGCCAATTGGGCAACGCCACGTTGCGACAACGTCATGGGGGAAGTAGTTGAAAGTCACATTTTCAACTGGTACGATGACCCCTTATGCTTCTCAAGCGCTCTTTCGTATTAGCGGGCGGTATCCTGCTCTTTATCGTCGCCTACATTGTCTATTTCGACATTTCCAAAGCCCAGATGGAAGACCGCTTCAAGGCCGAACGGGAAAAATTCAACGTTCAGGGCGCCGTCCTCACCACCTCGGAACCGCCTGAACCGGCCGCTCCCGCCGCCTCACCCGCCTCCGCAACCGATACCAACAGCCTCATCGGGCCGGTCCCGCCTTCCAGTTCT
>Ga0302319_10006117_pt1 | contig 24010 bp, 23 predicted proteins | sample Bog_T0_2_FD_203319 | JGI IMG/M metagenome (GOLD analysis project Ga0302319, IMG submission 203319) | Peat permafrost microbial communities from Stordalen Mire near Abisko, Sweden - Bog_T0_2 | ecosystem: Environmental > Terrestrial > Soil > Wetlands > Peat | place: Sweden: Abisko, Stordalen Mire...
TGGCGGCGTCCGCGGCGGTGATCTGGTTGAGCACGATGGTCAGGCTCTCCACGTTGCTCTGGGCCTTGGTGGCCTGGATCTGGAGGAAGTCGAGATTGCCTACGTCCACTTCCCGGTCCTTCTCGATCTTCTCGACCACCGTCTTCTCGTTCTGGATCTCGCGGACCAGGCGGTCATACTTCTCGCGGAGCTGGCCGGACTGGTAATCGGCATGGTCGCGGGCGAGCAGCAGGTTCTGCAGCTCCTCGGTCTCCTGCTTCTCCTTCGCGGCCTTGGCCTCACGCTCGGCCTTGCGTTTGGCCTGGGAGGCCAGGGCGTCGTTGACGGCCTTGAGGCGCAGGCGGTTGTCCTCGGCGACCTTGTCGTCGTGCTGCTTCTTGATCTGCGCGGCGCGCGCCTCCTGCTTCTGCTCGTAGCCGGCGGTGAAATTCCAGTAATAGGCCCCGAAGAGGATCAGGAAAAGGAGGGGGACGAGGAAGTAAAAGGAGCTTTTTTTCTTCATGGGAAAGGTGTGGCGAGGTTAGAGAGGGGTGGCGCTGCCGGCGGTCTTGATCTTGGCCTGCTCCTTGATCTTGTCCTCGATGGCCGAGCGGAGTTGGGGAAGTTGCGCGTCTTTCGCCGCCTCGGGCAGCTGGGCGGCGGCATCGCAGGCGGCCAGCGCCTCGTCCAGCTTGTTGATCTCAAAGCCGATGGAGGCCAGCTGGATATAGACCCCGTAGAGCGAACTCAGGTGGCCTTTTTTCGCGGCCGAGCTGAAGTAGGTGTACGCGTTGGGGAGGTCCTCCTGCTGGTAATAGATCAGGGCGATGGAGTAATCCAGCTGGCCATCGTCGGGATAGAGTTCCGCGGCATCCTTGTAGGTCTCGATCGCCTTGTCGTTCTGGTTGATCTGCTGGTAGCTGTAGGCGAGGATCTGCCAGTTGCTCTCGGTCGGGTTGATCGCGCCGCTCTTCAGGCCGGCGGACAGCAGCTCGGTGGCCTGCCCGTACTGGTTCATGTCGTAGTAGATGGTCACCAGATCGAGGTTGGTCTTCTGGTCGTTCATGATGCCATGGGCCTGCGCGCGCTCGATCGCGTTGATCGCCCGCAGGTAGTAGCTGCGGGAGTCGAGCTTCTCCTTCGGGCTGGCGGCCAGGTTGAGGTAAATGGACATGAGCTGGGGCGAGTACTCGCGGTTCTTGGGATTGCGCCGGACCAGGATCTCGAGGTAGTCCGCGGCGCGCTCCAGGTCGCCGTTTTGCTCGCAGGCGGCGGCCACCAGGTAGTAAAACTCGTCGTGCGGGTTGACCGCCATGCGCAATCCCTTTTCGGCCTGCGCCTCGGATTCCTTGAGCAGCTTCGCGGCGTCGTCCCCGCTGCTGGAGGCCGCCAGGTTGAACAGCATGTCCGCATAGAAGAGCTGGTCGTCCTGGGTGGCGGTGGTCACCTCGCCCAGCCAGCGCTGCATGTAGGACAGGGCCTTGTTGAAGTCGTCGCGCTGCAGCGCCTGGCGCTCCGCCAGGTCCGGCCCGGGGGTGAGCTTGATTCCGGTGGCGAGCTGGCTGTAAATCTGGGCGAGGTAATGGACGATGTCGGTGACCTGGTGCTTGTAGAAATAGGAGGGGTGCCGCTGCACCAGGGAGAGGGTCTCCTCCCAGGGGGCGATGGCCTCGCCCAGACGATCGGCCTCGACGAGGGTCTTGGCCTTGGTGTCGAGGATCACCGCCATGTCGTATCCGCCCTGGTAGCTGTTCGGGTCGGCCACCAACGCCGCCATGCTGGCCAGCAGGCTCAGCGCCGCGTCATACTGCTTGGCGTCCACCAGCGGCTTGAGCGCCTCAAACTGGTCGCTGATATTCTCCGAGAGGCTGGGTCCGTTCGACACCGGCTGCTCAATCTGGTCGCTCTGCTCGGGCTGGTCGCTATGCGAGATGTCGGCGGAGCACCGCACGGAGGCGAGTCCGAAAGTCGCGAGGCCCGCGACCAGGAGGACGGGCAGGCGGTGAAGGGAAAAGCGGATGGAGCCGGGAGCCACGGTATTAATTGTCGTCGAGTTTGAAATCGATGGGGATTTGCATGTGCCGGGTGATGACGACGTGCCCGTCCTTCCGACCCGGCTTGAAGCGCCACTTCATGATGGCGGAGACGGCCGCCGACTCAAATTCGTGCTGGGTGGAACTGAAGGCAAAGGCGTCGTGCACCGTGCCATTCGAGTCCACGATGAATTCCACGACCACCTGGCCGGTGATGCCCTCGCGCCGCATCGCGAACGGGTAGAGGACGGGCGCCTGGTAGGTCGCGATCGGGATCTGGTCCAGCTGGCTGACGTCGAAGATCTTGATCCCGCTCTTCCACCCGGAGCCGCCCGCAGGCACGATGATCTGCCCCTTGAGGATTTGCATGTTCTCCGGCGGCGGCGGCTGGAGGGGGCGAACGAAGGACGTGTCCAGGACGGGCTGGGGCACGTCCTGCTGCATCGGGGGGGCGAAGTCGACGGGCGGCGGCTTGTCGGTGTCGTCCACCACCTCCTCTTCCTCCGGCTGGATCTTCGGCATCTCGATGATCTGAATCGTCTCCTCCTCCCTCGGCTTGGGCTTCGGCGGGCCCTTCTTACTCAGCTCGCCGTACCCGACGATGCCTCCGTTGACCAGGAGGGAAACCAAGATACCGATGACCATGTCGCGGCGCATGTGGGAAGGGTGCTTTCGGCTCGGGGGTTAGCGTCCAGTCGGGCGCAACGGGTAGGCCGTCTCGACCGATACTTGTTCAATGCCGGCTTTGCGCACTTCGTCCAGCGCGCTGACCACCGGGCCAAATTTCGCCTTGGTGTCGCCGGTGACCAGAACGCGCGGATTGGCGACCCTCTTCTTGTAGTCCTCGAGCCGGGGGGCGATTTCGCTGATCGAGATCAGCTCGCGGTTCCAGTAACAGGTGCCGGCATCCGACATCTGCAGCGTGACCATGTCGTCATCCGGCTTGGCCGGGGTGTCGGACGGCACCGGCAACTGCACCGGGACGGACACCAGCTGGTCGAGCGAGAGGGTGAAGAGGACAAAGGTGGCGAGCAGGAAGAAAATGACATCGATCAGGGGGATGATCTCGATGCGGGCTTTCTTTTTGCCTTCTTCGGCTTTGGGGGCGCTTCCAGCCATGTTAAAGTGGTTTGCTTAGGTGGCGCCCTTGTGGCGGGCATGCGTTTCGATCAGGACCTTGTGGACGCCGGCCTTGCTCGCCTCGTTCAGCACGTACACCGCCACGCCAAACTGGGCTTCGGCGTCCCCATTGATCAGGATGTGGGCGTCGGGCTCGGGATGCTCGTTGTGGAAGATCCGCAGGCGGCCGAGGAAATCCTCCATCGTGATCGGATCCTTGTTCCAGGCGATCGTGCCATCCTCCATCACCGTGACCGTCGCCGTGTCGGAGGGATCCCGGGGCTCCCCGGTCTGGGCCTCGGGCAGGTTGACCCGCGGCCCGTTCGACTTGTTCAGCGCGAGGGTGAACAGCACGAAGGTGGCGAGCAGGAAGAAGATGACGTCGATCAGGGGAATGATCTCGATGCGGGCCTTCTTTTTCCCGCCGCTGCCGCGTGTGCTGCCTCCTCCGGCCATGGTCGTGGGTGGGTCGGATTAGCGGCTGGCCTGGTGCCCGGTTTCCGACTTGGCGATCAGGATCTCCAGGGCATGGGAGGCGTCGGAGATCTCCTGCTTCGCCTGCTCCGAGCGGGCGTTGAGATAGTTATAGGGCAGGAGGCAGAAGACGGCGATGAACAGGCCGCAGCAGGTGGCGATCAGCGCCTCGGCCACACCGCCCGTGATCTGGCCGGCGGAGTCGGCGATGCTGCCGCCGCCGGTGTTCAGGGCGCTGAAGGTGCGCATCATGCCGGTGACGGTGCCGAGCAGGCCCAGCAGGGGGGCGGCCGTGATCGCGGTGTCCAGCACCGCCATGCCCTGCTGATAACGGGTCAGCTCCTGGCTGGAGGCGCGGATGAAGGCGTTGGAGAGGGAGTACTCGCGGTTGGTCAGGCTATAGACCAGGATGCGGGAGACAGTGTCCTTGCTCTTCTTGCCCATCTCCAGCGCGCCGTTGATGTTGCCCTTCTCGACGCTCTCGAGCATGTTGGCGACAACCTCGGGCTCGCGGTCGTTGTTTTCGCGGATGATGAAGAGCAGGCGCTCCACCATCACGGTCAGGGCGATGAACCAGAGCAGCAGAATCGGCCACATGACCGGGCCGCCGTTCTGAAAGAGCTCCATCGGGCTCATTGGGCTGCCGTCCGAATTCGTGAGCAGGAATGCGAGGGGGAGACTGTGTATCATGATAGGATGAGGTTGAGGAGAGCGGTAGATGAGTCAGCGAAAAATCTTCCGGCCCCCGGTCGGTCGGGCCAATCGCCGCAGCGCGGGTCGAGGTTGGCGGGAGGAACGGGGGGACAGGGTCGTGGCGGTGGCCAGCATGTAGCAGCAGCAGTCAGAGGTTCGTTGCAAAGGGAGGAAATTGGCGTGAGAGCATTTCGGGTGTCAACCCACTTTGTTGGGCGGGCAAGAAATTTTATGCGTCCGTTTTTTGAACGGGCGGGTGATTTCAGAACTCGGGTCGCGAAGCGTCACGCGGACCGCCAAAGCATTTTCAATGCCGTCGGTGAGGGCTAGTGGTGGGCCCTCCTTCTCGCGCGGCACGCGCGCTACGGCGGGCCGTCATTTTCGCCGGCGCGGGGCGCGACGGAAATGATGGCTGCCCGGCTAGGAGTCGAACCTAGACAAGCAGAGTCAGAATCTGCTGTGCTACCATTACACCACCAGGCAGTGGAAAATTTGGGACCAGCCGGCGACTGGATTCGAACCTGTAACCGCCTGTTTACAAAACAGGTGCTCTACCATTGAGCTACACCGGCAGGGACACGAGAAGAATGGAAAGAACGGAATGGGGAGGTTGGCGGCTCATGCGACACGTCGTCAAGCTTGGGTGCGGAATTTCCGCGTTGGTCTCATGCTGGCCTGCCGAGGCTCCATCGTGGGGTGGTCTCGGCCCGTCTCAATCCGCTGGACGCGGGTTGAGCCGCGGCAGTCTCCCGTCGCAATTGCGACGATGGAGACTGGCTCCCCGGGGACTCGAACCCCGAACCTACTGATTAAGAGTCAGCTGCTCTACCATTGAGCTAGGAAGCCAAAAGCCAAAAGGAGGAAGCTCGCAAACCGCTTCCCGATGTCAAGAGGACAGATGAAGCGTGGAGACCAAATGAGGGTGAATCGTTTTGATCGGGAAAGCTCCCATCGGCGGCTGTTGCGGAGCGTCTTGGACGCCTCTGGGTCACCCCGCTTGCCGGGGTGGCTGGCCTGGCGTCCCGTTTGGGTATTGCGCAGCTCCAGCCGCCCGGGAGGGCCTTCCCGATCAAAATCAGTCACGGCTATTTGCACTTTGCCCTTGCCAATCGGGCCCGGGTTCCGTGTTTTTGACAACTCCCTCCATGCAAAAGACAAAAAAATCCGTGGCCAAGCGCTTCAAGCTGACCAGCCGGGGCAAGCTCATGCGCCGCACGCCGGGCTTCCGCCACCTCCTTGCCGCCAAGAGCACCAAGAGCAAGCGCCGCGCCTCCAAGGACAAGCACGTCGCCGCGGGCCACGCCCCGGCGCTCAAGCGCTGCCTGCCGTTCGGGCTTTGAACCTTTCCCAGAAAGAAGAGTACCACCATGGCCCGTGCAACCAACTCCCCCGCCTCGCGCAAGCGCCGCAAGAAGGTGCTGAAATACGCCAAGGGCTATTTCGGCAACAAATCAAAGCTTTTCCGCTACGCCAAGGAGGCGGTCCAGCACGCCTGGCAGTACGCCTATGCCGACCGCAAGAAGAAGAAGGGCAACTGGCGCGCGCTGTGGATCGTGCGGCTCAACGCCGCCTGCCGCCAGGCCGGCATCAGCTACAGCCGTTTCATCGAGGGACTGCACGCGGCGGGCATCATCCTCGACCGCAAGGTCCTGGCGGATCTCGCGGTGCGTGACGAGGTGGCCTTCGCCGCCCTCGTGGAACAGGCCCGGGAAGCGTTGAAGCAGAAGAAGTCCGCGGTTGCTGCCAAGGCTTAACGGGTGGGACGGGCATGCAAGACGCCCTGAACGCCATCCTGGCCAAGGCCGCGGCGGAATTGCCCGCGCTCACGGCGCGGCCGGAATTTGAGGCGGCGAAGGCCCGCTATGTGGGGCCCCATGGCGAGCTGACCGCGCTGGTGAAGCGGATGGGCGCGCTGCCCAGGGAGGACCGCCCGGTCTTCGGCCGCCTGCTCAACGAGGCCAAGGCCAAGCTGCAAGTCCAGCTCGACGCCGCGCTCCAGCGGATCGAGGCCGCCGAGCTCGCCGCCCAGCTCGGCCCTGCGGAGGATCCGACCCTGCCGTCGCCGGATGCCGGCCCCGGGACCTATCATCCGCTCACCCGGGTGCGCGAGGAGATGTGCCGGATCCTGCACAAGGTCGGCTTTGCGGTCGCCGATGGGCCCGAGGTGGAGACGGAGTTCTTCTGCTTCGACGCGCTGTGCACCCCGGCCGACCACCCGGCGCGCGACCCGCAGGATACGTTCTATTTCCCCGCCACTGCGCGCTTCGGCAACGTCGCCCGCCGGACCCCCGGCGAGAAATACCTCCTGCGCACCCACACCTCCTCGGTGCAGATCCGCACCATGCTCCAGGGGCCGCCGCCCATCCGCATCGTGTCGCCCGGGCGGGCGTACCGGCGGGACACCACGGATGCGACCCACTCGGCGAGCTTTCACCAGCTGGAGTGCCTCTATGTCGACCGGCATGTCACGGTCCGCGACCTGAAGGCGCTGCTCGACTACATCTTCTCCTCGCTGCTGGGGCCGGAGACCAAGATCCGGTTCCGCCCGCACTATTTCAGCTACACGGAGCCGAGCTTCGAGGTCGATCTCTCCGCCCGGCACCTGCCGAAGGTAAACAAGGAGTGGATCGAGATCGGCGGCTGCGGGATGGTGGACCCGGCCGTGTTCGCGGCCGTCGGCTACGACCCGGCGGTGTGGTCCGGCTACGCCTTCGGGATGGGCCTCGAGCGGCTGGCCATGCAGCTCTACGCCGTGGATGACATCCGCTATTTCTATCAGAACGACCTGCGGTTTCTGAAACAATTCCAATGAAATGTCGCCGCGCGTCCGCGGCGAATCCACTGCGTGAAGATCTCCCTCAACTGGCTTAAGGACTATGTCGCGCTCGCCGCCCCGGTCGCGGAGATCACCCATGCGATCACATTCCTGGGATTCGAGGTCGAGGGCGTGGTCACGACCGGCGCGCCCCCGCTCGACCACGTGGTGGTGGGCGAGGTGCTGGCCCGGGAGAAGCATCCGAACGCGGACAAGCTCTCGGTCTGCCAGGTGGACCTCGGCCCGGCCGGCGGCGTCAAGACGATCGTCTGCGGGGCCCAGAATTATGTGGTGGGCGACCGCGTGCCCGTCGCGCTGCCCGGGGCGGTGCTGCCCGGCAATCTTGTGATCCGGCAGTCGAAGATCCGAGGCCAGCTCTCCGATGGCATGATGTGCTCCGGCCGCGAGCTGGGCATCGGGGATGACCACCAGGGCCTGCTGATCCTGGCGGACCGCCCGGCGGTCGGGCTGCCGATCAACGCGGTGCTGCCGGCGGGCGACACGGTGTTCGACATCGAGATCACGCCCAACCGGCCGGACTGCCTCTCGCACCTTGGCATCGCCCGCGAGCTGGCCGCGTGGTTTGCCACGGCTCTCAAATATCCCGAGATTAAATATACCGGCCACACGGCCGGGGCATCCGCCGAAGCAGCAGCGAAGGCGGACGGCACTGTCCTGGCCTCCGTCCGCGTCGACGCCCCCGACGACTGCCCCCTTTACCTCGCCTACGCCATCACGGGCGTGAAAATCGGCCCGAGCCCGGCCTGGCTCCAGGCCCGGCTCCGCGCGGTCGGACTGCGCCCGGTCAACAACGTCGTCGACGTGACCAATTACGTCATGCTCGAGTCCGGGCAGCCCCTGCACGCCTTCGATGCGGCCCGCCTGGGCGGCGGCCGGATCATCGTGCGGCGCGCGGCCGACCGCGAGAAGATCGTGGCGCTCGACGGGCGCGAGCACACCCTCGACGAGCGCATGCTGGTCATCGCCGACGAGTCCCGGCCGGTGGCGATCGCCGGGATCATGGGGGGCGAACATTCGGGGGTGGGCCCGGGCACGGCCGACCTGGTGCTGGAGTGCGCCGTGTTCAACGCCCTGTCCATCCGCCGGACGTCGCGGAGCCTCGGGCTCGCCTCCGATTCATCCTACCGCTACGAGCGCGGGGTCGATCCGAAGTCGGCCGGGGAAGCGGCGCGCCGGGCCCTGGATCTGATCCTGGCGACGGCGGGGGGACGGGTCGCCGGCGCCGGGCACCGGGTGGGCGGCAGCCAGCCCTCGCGGCGGGAGATCGTCATCACCACCGACTTCGTGACCGAGCGGCTGGGTTTCGCGATTCCTCCGGCCGAGATGAGGGCGGCGCTTGAGTCGCTCGAGCTGACCGTCGTCCGCGAGGAGGCGGCTCCAGGTTCCGGTCTGGTCTGGACCGTGGCGGTTCCCTCCTGGCGCAACGACCTCGACCGGCCGATCGACCTGGTCGAGGAAATCCTTCGCCTCCACGGCACCGAGAAGATCCCGCCCGGCCGGGTGATTGCCCCGGGGTTGGTCGGGGAGGACGACCCGGTGGTGCGCTTCAACCGTGCGGCCACGGCCTACCTCGTCGGCCATGATTTCCACGAATGCGTGACCAACACGCTGCGTTCGGCCGCGGAGACCGCGACTTGGGTGTCGCAGACCGCCGTCCAGGAGCTAGGGCTGGCGAATCCCTTTGCCGAGGACCAGTCGCACCTGCGCCCCACGCTGATCATGGGCCTGCTCGAAACCCTCCGGCTCAACCAGTCCCGCGGGCTCGCCCTGACCCGGGTATGCGAGACCGGCCGGATCTTCATCGAGCTCAATGGCCAGAATTTTGAGTGCGCCGCGGCGGCCTTCCTGATCGTCGATGCGCCCGGTCGCAGCTGGAAGCAGCGGGCCCCGGCCGACTTCTACACCGCGAAGCACCACGCCTGGGCGCTGGCGGCCGCGGCGGGCATCGACCTGGCGGGCGAGCCGCTGGTCCCGGTTATCGGGCCCTATTACGGCTGGCAGGACGGGCACTCGGCGGCGGCCGGCGAGATCGCGCAGGGCTGGACGGCCCGCTTCGGCCTGCTCAACCTGGCGATGGTCCGGGCGCTGGGGGTCACGGGCGCGGTCTACGGCGGCGTTTTCGCGATCCTGCCCGAGAAGCTTCCGGCCGTCCCGCCCCGCCGGCGCCACGTGGAATTCAGCCTTTTTCCCGCCGCCCTGCGCGACCTCGCGCTGGTGGTCGACGCGGCGGTACCGGCGGCCGAGGTGCGGCAGGCCCTGGCCCGCGCCGGCGGCGGCGCGGTGGGCGGCGCCTTTGGGCTCGAGAGCATCACGGTGTTCGATGTTTTTCAGGGCCGGGAAATCCCGGAGGGGAAGAAGAGTCTGGCGTTTTCCCTCGTCTTCCGGGCGGCCGACCGCACCCTGACCGACGAGGAGGTCAACGCGGCTTTCACCCGGCTGCAGGAGGAAATCCTGAAGTCGACTTCCTACCAGATCCGCAAGTGAGCACGTCCCAGCCCGCCGCCCTCGACATCGACCGCATCGCCGCCCTCGCCCGGATCGCCCTCACGGCCGACGAGAAGACCGCGTTTTCCGCGCAGCTCGGCGACGTGCTGACCTACATTGCGCTGCTCAAGGAAGCCGATGTCGCCGGGGTCGAACCGACGGCGCACGCCTTTCCGGTGGAAAACGTCTGGGCCGAGGACGTGCCGCAGCCCGGTCTCCCGGTCGAGGTGGCGCTGGGGAATGCGCCGGCGCAGCGCGACCACATGTTCGCCGTGCCCAAGGTGGTCGAATGATGTCCTCCGAGCTCTTCTTCCAGCCCGTCACCGCTCTCGCCGCCCTGCTCGCCTCCGGGAAGATTTCCTCGGTCGAGCTGATGCAGGCCCTGGCCGCCCGCACCCGGGCGGTGGAGGGGAGGGTGCAGGCCTTCAATTCGTGCGATGAGCCCGACGCGCTGGCCCAGGCCCGCGCCTCCGACGCCCGCCGCGCCGCCGGCGCCGCCCGCGGGCCCCTCGACGGCATCCCGATCGGGCTGAAGGATGTCATCTCCGTCGCGGGCCAGCCCCTGACCGCGTCGAGCCGCATGCTCGCGAACTTCGTCTCGCCGTACGACGCGACGGTGACGCGCCGGCTGAAGGAGGCCGGCGCGATCTGCTGGGGCCGGCTGAACCTCGACGAGTTCGCGATGGGTTCGTCCACGGAGAACTCCGCCACCCGGACCACGAGCAACCCGTGGGATCTCGCCCGCGTGCCCGGGGGATCCTCGGGCGGCAGCGCGGCGGCGGTCGCTGCGGGCGAGGCGCCGGTGGCGCTGGGTTCGGACACCGGCGGCTCGATCCGGCAGCCCGCGGCGCTGTGCGGGGTGGTCGGGCTCAAGCCGACCTATGGCCTGGTCTCGCGCTACGGGCTGATCGCCTTCGCCTCGTCGCTCGACCAGATCGGCCCCTTCGCGCGCTCGGTGGAGGACGCCGCCCTGGTGCTGGGCGCCATCGCCGGGCACGATCCGCTCGATTCCACGTCGCTGCGGAGCGAGATCCCCGACTACCGCGCGGAGCTGGAGCGGCGGCGGGGACCGTGGAAGCTCGGCATCCCCCGGGAATACTTTGCCGAGGGCCTCGATCCCGAGGTCGGCGCCGCCGTCGAGGCGGCGATCGGGCATTACCGGAAACTCGGGTGCGAGATCCGCCCGGTGTCCCTGCCGCATACGAAGTACGCGGTGGCGGCCTATTACATCATCGCGACGGCCGAGTGTTCCTCGAATCTCTCGCGCTACGACGGCGTGCGCTACGGCCATCGCGCGGCCGGCGCCACCGACGCCGTGGACCTCTATTTCCAGTCCCGCGCGGAGGGCTTTGGCGCCGAGGTGAAGCGCCGGATCATCCTCGGGACCTACGTCCTGAGCAGCGGCTACTATGACGCCTATTACCTGCGGGCGCAGAAGGTCCGCACGCTGATCCGCCGGGACTTCCTCGAGGCCTATCGGGAGGTGGATGCCATCCTGACGCCCACCTCGCCCACCGCGGCATTCCGCAAGGGGGAACGGGCGGCCGATCCGCTGGCGATGTACCTGAGCGACATCTATACGATTGGCGTGAACCTGGCCGGGCTGCCGGGCCTCAGCCTGCCGTGCGGCTTCACCCGAGACCGGTTGCCGATCGGGCTGCAGGTCATTGGGAAACCCTTTGGCGAGGCCGAGCTGCTGGCGATCGCCCGGGCCTACGAAAAAGACCATGATTGGAACCGGGAGCATCCGAATCTTTGAACAGGAAGGCCGGGAAGCCCGGGAAGAAAACTCCCGGCCTTGAACCTTCCCGAACTTCCCGTTCTTCCTGTTCCAAAACATAGGTTTGCGGCTGTCCGGCTCCGGTGAATCCTTTCCCCATGAATTACGAAGCGGTCATAGGTTTGGAGGTCCACGTCCAGGTCAAGACCCGGTCGAAGATGTTCTCCCGCGTGGCCGCCGCCTACGGCGAACCCGAGAACACGCTGACCGATCCCGTCGTGCTGGCGCTGCCCGGCGCCCTGCCGGTGATGAACCGGGCGGCGCTGGACCAGGTGGTGAAGGCCGGGCTCATGCTCGGCTGCCAGATCGCCCCGGTGTGCAAATGGGACCGCAAGAACTACTTTTATCCGGACTCGCCGAAGAACTACCAGATCTCCCAATACGACCAGCCGATCTGCCTGGGCGGCGGCGTTGAGATCGAGCTGCCGGGCTCGGCCCGCAACGTGATGGGCGAGCACCGGGTCATCCCGCTGACCCGCATCCACCTCGAGGAGGATGTCGGCAAGCTCAACCATGCCGCGGGCGGTTCGCTGATCGACTACAACCGGGCGGGCACCCCGCTGATGGAGATCGTCTCGGAGCCGGCGCGGCGCAGCGCCGACGAGGCCTTCGCCTACCTCACGGCCCTGAAGACGATCATGATCTACGGCGGGATCTCCGATTGCGACATGGAGAAGGGCCAGCTGCGCTGCGACGCCAACGTCTCGATCCGGCCCGCCGGGAGCACGACCCTCGGGACCAAGGTCGAGCTGAAGAACCTGAACTCCATCTCGTTCGTGCGCGCCGGCATCGCGCACGAGATCAGGCGGCAGACGGCGGTGATCGAGCGCGGCGGGACCATCGTGCAGGAGACGCGCGACTACGACGGGCAGACCGGCGCCTCGCAGTCGCTCCGCTCGAAGGAAATGGCCCACGACTACCGCTATTTTCCCGACCCCGACCTGATGCCGGTGCGGGTGGACGCAGCGTGGCAGGCGAGGGTCCGGGCGGAATGCCCCGAGCTGCCCTTCGACAAGCAGCGGCGGTTTTACGCCGCCTACGGGATTCCCTATACCATCACCTCGGTGCTGGTGCCGGATCGCGAGCTCAGCGACTTTTTCGAGGAGTGCGCGCGGCTCAGCGGCAAGGCCCAGGCCGCCGGCAACTGGATCGCCAACGACCTGCTGCGCGAGCTGGGGCGAGGGGGCATCCCGCTGGCCGCGTCGAGAGTGCGGCCCCCGCATCTGGCGGCGCTGGTGCAGCTGGTGGATTCCGGCGCCATCTTGGGCCCGGCGGCGCGGGAGGTATTCTCCGTGATGATGGAGACCGGCGAAATGCCGGGGGTCATCGTCGAGCGGCAGGGACTCGGGGTCCGGACCGACACGGGCGAACTGGAGGCCTGGTGCCGGGCGGCGCTCGCGGCCGATCCGCGCGCGGTGGCTGAATTCAAGGGCGGCAAGGACAGCGCCATCAACGCCTTCAAGGGATCGGTGATGCGCGCGGCGAAGGGCAAAGCCAGTCCGAAATTGGTCGATGAGACTCTGCGTCGGTTGCTCGCGGAGGCTTGAATCCGATCCACCAATCCATTTTCGCGCTAAGGCGCAAAGCCGCCAAGGTCGATCCTCCGATCCGACAAACCCCCAAAACAACGAAAACCCGATCCAATTTGGATCGGGTTTTCGTTGTTTTGGGACTTGGATGAAGATTGATACCGCTGGGGTGTTCTTGGCTTTGCGCCTTTGCGCGAAAAAAAAGGATTGGGAGACGCGGCTTGCGATGGAGACCGCGATTATATAAGCTCAGGGCATGAACCCCGAAAACAAATTCTCGCGCCGCGAGGCGCTCAAGGTCCTGGGCGCCGGTGCCGGCGCGGCGATGCTCGGCTGGCAGACGTTGCGGGCGGCGCCCCTGGTGGGTCCGCCGGTTCCGGGCGCGGAACGGCCGGCGCCGGACCTGATCACCGTGTCGCCGCAGCCGTTCACGCTGCCCAGCCTCGGCTTCGAGTACGACGCCCTGGAGCCGTACATCGACGCGCGGACGATGGAAATCCATTACACCAAGCACCACCAGGCCTACATCACCAACGCCAACAAGGCCCTGGTGTCCCATCCCGAGCTGCGGATGCTCACCGGTGAGGAGATCCTCGACCGGCTCGGGCCGATCCCCGAACCGCTGCGCACCACGCTGCGCAACAACGTCGGCGGGCATGTGAATCACTCGTTTTTCTGGCAGATCATCGCACCGGGCGGGGGCCGCGGGCCGCGGGAGGCCCTGGCCGGGGCGATCGACCGCGACTTCGGCTCGCTGGCGGCCTTTCAAGCCGCCTTCGACGAGGCCGCGATGAAGCGCTTCGGCAGCGGCTGGGCCTGGCTGGTCTCCGAGACGGATGGAACCCTGAAGGTCCATTCGAGCGCCAACCAGGACTCGCCGCTCAGCGAGGGCACCCGGCCCATCCTCGGGCTCGATGTCTGGGAACACGCTTACTACCTCAACTACCAGAATCGCCGCGCCGGATATGCGGCCGCCTTTTGGAAGGTCGTGAACTGGAAGCGGGCCACGGCCAACTACGCCAGCGTGGTCTCCTAGCCTTTCGGGGCGGCGGGAGCCGTGGCGAAGAATTCGACGAGGTGCCCGGTCGCCGTGAAACCGCGCGCGCGGAGGCTCTCCTCCGCCGCCTCCAGCGCGCGGGTCAGGGCCGCCGCCGACTCCGCGTCGATCTCGTCGAGGCGCTGGCCGGTCCGGCTCATGACGTGGTAGCGCGCCGGCGCACCCTGGTCGACGGCGTAAAGGACGGTGCCGTTGTGGAAATAGGCACGGCGCACCAGGCCAATGGCCTCGAAGGCCGCCATGCACCGGTAGACCGTCACCAGGTCGCAGCGGCGGGTTCCCGCGCCGCGGTGGATCTGCTCGATGCTGGCCGGCTGCCCCAGCCGGACGAGTTCGGAAAGGATCGCCAGGCGCGGCCGCGTGACGCGCAGGCCGGAGGCCTTCAGCGTGGCACAGGCCGCAGCGAGGGCGGCCGACGGGGGCGCGGTCATGGGCGTCATCCAGTTAAGAGGCGGGGGAAAAGTCGATGCGGAATACAATTTTGAACAGGAAGGCCGGGAGGATCGGGAAGGGTTTCGGATCTGGGCGATTTCTTTCCGAACTTCCCGGTCTGCCTGTTCAAATAATCCGAAAAAATACTCGTTGCCCGCGGAGTTTTGGCTAGATTCGCGCTGGTCCCATCATGCAAGACACCGAATTTTCCGCCATCGTCGCCCTCATCCGGAAGGATGATGTCCGCTACGACGCCAAGGCGTACGACTTTGTGCGCCTGGGCCTCGACCACACCGTGAAGGACCTGCGCAAGCGCGAGTCCGGGCGGACCGAGCGCGCGCGCCACGTCTCGGGGGCGGAGCTGCTGAACGGCCTGCGGGCCTATGCGCTCGACCAGTTCGGCCCCATGGCCAAGAGCATCCTGAACTCCTGGGGGATCAACTGCTGCCGGGACTTCGGGGCCGTGGTCTTCAACCTCATCGAATACAAGGTCTTCAGCAAGACCGAGAGCGACCGCCTGGAGGACTTCGACGCCCTCTACGATTTTGACGACGCCTTTGTCGCGCCCTTCCTGCCCGCCCGCCGCGCCCGCGGCGGCTCGACGACCGAGTCAGTCGGCTCGGCCTGACCGGGTGCGCATGCCCAAGCCCAACTCCCTCGCGGCCGACCTGTCGCTGCTCGATCCGTTCTGGCGCGAGCCGGTCAGCCGCACCGTGCTGCCCAACGGCCTCACCCTGATCCTGAAGCCGGACCGCTCGGCGGCCCTCGCTTCCGTCCAGGTGTGGGTCAAGACCGGGAGCATCCACGAGGGCGCCAATCTGGGCGCGGGCCTGTCCCATTACCTGGAGCACATGCTGTTCAAGGGCACGTCGCGGCGGGCCGGGCGGGAAATCTCCGCCGCGGTGCAGGCGCACGGCGGCAACATCAACGCCTACACCACCTTCGATCGCACGGTCTACTACATCGACCTGCCGGCCGAGCACGTTGGTTTCGCGGTCGACCTGCTCGCCGACATCGTGCTCCACTCCACCATCCCGGCCGATGAGGCGGCCAAGGAGAAGGAGGTGATCCTGCGGGAAATCGCCATGACCCGCGACGACCCCGACGACCGCCTCTGGCAGACGGTGTTTGCCAACGCATTCCGGGAGCATCCCTACCGCCAGCCGATCATCGGCCACCGCGACGTGTTTTCCACCGTGGGCCACGGCGATCTCGAAGGCTATTACCGGGCGCGCTACGTGCCGAACAACCTGGCCGTCGTGATTGTCGGAGACATCGACGCGGCGGCGGTGACCGCGGCCGTCGCGCAGCACTTTGGAGCCCCGCCGCGCGGACGGCTGGCGCCGGTGCTGGTGCCGGAGGAGCCGCGCCAGCTCGCACCGCGCGAACGCCATTCCCTCGAGGCCGTCGAGCTTACCCGCGCGGTCCTGGCCTGGCAGATTCCCGGCCTCGGCCATCGGGACGCGCCGGTGCTCGACCTGCTGGCCATGGTCCTGGGGCACGGCGACAGCTCCGTGCTCTGGCAGGAGCTCCGCGAGAAGTCGGGACTGGTCCACACGATCGACGCCTCGACCTGGAATCCCGGGACCAGCGGACTGCTCTGCGTCACCTTCAACTGCGAGGCGGAAAAGCGGGCGGCGGCGACGGCCGCGATCGAGCGCACGCTCGCGCGGGCGGCGGCGCGCGGATTCCCGGGGTCACAGTTGAAGAAGGCGATCCGGCAGCTCGTCGTCGACGAGATCAACACGCGCAAGACCATGAGCGGGCAGGCCTCGCGCCTGGGCGCGGCCGAGGTGGTGGTGGGCGACCTCGATTTCAGCCGGAGCTATTTCGAGCGCCTGCGCGCGGTCACGCCGGCCGCCCTCCGGCAGGTCCTCCGGACCTATCTGGTGCCGAGCGGGCTCACCTCGGTGTCGACCAGCCCCTCGACTTCGCTCGGGGCCCCGCCCGGAGCCCAGTCAAGGGGCCTGTCAGCGAGCGGGGGAATCGCCGACTTCACGGTGGCCACGCTGCCCAATGGCGCCCGCCTGCTCGTGCAGCCCGACCGGCACCTGCCCAATCTCCATTTCCGCCTCCTGGTCGCGGGCGGCCCGCTTTTTGAGGAACCGGGCAAGCGCGGCGCCACCGCGCTCCTGGCGACGCTGCTGACGAAAGACACCCGGCGCCGCAGCGCGGTCGAGGTGGCCCGGCTGATCGAGGATGCCGGGGGCAGTTTTCATGCCTTTTCCGGCAACAACAGCCTGGGCGTGGCGGCTGAGGTGCTCCCGCCTGACGCCGACAAGGCGCTCTCGCTGATTTCCGAGGCGCTGCTCGCGCCGGCCTTCAAGCCGGCATCCTTTGCCACCGAGCGCGACGCCCAGGCGGCCGAACTGCGCCAGGACGCGGACGATGTCGTGACCTTTGCCCGCAAGCTCATCCGCCGGAAGTTCTTTGGCGACCATCCGCTCGCCCTGGATGCGCACGGCGATGAGGCGGGAGTGAAGGCGCTCAAAGCGGCGGACCTCGCCGCTCTCCACCGGCGACTCGCCGTGGGCGGCAATGTCGTGCTCGCCGTGGCCGGGGACATCCCGCGGGGCCTCGAAGCGAAGCTCAAGGCCTTTCTCGCCAAGCTCCCCCGCGGCCCCCGGCGGGCCCCGCCCGCCGAAGTCCCGCCGGACGGGACGAAGGCGGAAGATTTCGTCGTGGAACAGCCGCGGGAGCAGGCGGTGGTCCTGCAGGCCTTCCCGTCCCCGGCCCTGCATGCGCCGGACTATTACGTGGGGGAGGTCGCCGACGAGCTCTTCAGCGGGATGGCGTCCCGGCTGTTCGAACGGGTGCGGGAGGAGAAGGCCCTGGCCTATTTCGTCCGCTCGACCCGGGTCACCGGACTGGACCGGGGCATGTTCCTCTTCTTCGCGGGCACCCGCCCGGGGCGCGAGGAGGAGGTCGTGGCCGAGCTCGATGCCGAGGTCGCGCGCGTGCAGGCCGGCGGGGTTGAGGAAGTCGAATTGATCCGCTGCCAGACCCGGCTCAAGGCGGGTCGGCGCCAGGCGCTGCAGACCAATGGCGCGCGCGCCTTCCAGGCCGGGCTCGGCGTATTGCAGGGCCGGCCGGCCAACGACTGGAAAAACTATGACGCGAAGATCGACGCCGTCACCCGCGGCGATCTGGCGCAGTTTGCGCAACGGTATTTCCAGCGGGCCCGGCGGATCCAGCTGATCGTGAAGCCAGTCTCCACCGTCGCGGCAGCGACGTGAGACTTGGGTGGGGCGGCGCCTCTCGGCGACGCCTGGATCGACGTAGCATGGGCTTCCAGGCCATGTCATCCCGTACCCGGGCTGGAAGCCCGTGCCACGCTCCAAAGTAGGCGCGGCGGCCTGCCGCGTCTCCATTCAAGACCACGTAGCGCAGGCGTCTCGCCTGCCGTCGGCGAAACGGCAGGCGGGACCCCTGCGCTGCTTCCGACACTTGCTATTATCCTGCGCCATGAAATCTCCCCTGTCGAAACTGTGTCTCCTCGCGAGTTCGCTCGCTTTTGTTTGCGGTCAGATCGGTGCCCCAACCCTGCGGGCGGAAGATGCGCCGTCCGGCAACCTGTCGTCTCCGGGCGGCTACCCCCCGGCCTCGCTCAGCGACTCCTCGACCGCCCAGGCCGCCGGCGGTGGGACGGGCGCGCCGTCGGCCGCCAAGCCGAAGAAAAAGCGCAAGCGCAAGAAGAAGAAAAAGGCCGGGGCGGACGGCGGGGGAGGGCAGGTGAATCCGGCCGGCGCGGCTCCGGCGAGCCCGGCGGCTCCGGGTTGAGTTCCAGCCGGCCGGAAGTAGCGCAGGCGTCCCGCCTGCGCTACTTTCTCAGCAAGGAAGACGCGGCATGCTGCCGCGTCCCGCCGAGGCAACGCGACGTGGACGTCGCGTCTGCCTTCAAGGCAACCTGCCACCACCGTTCTCGCTATTTCTTATCCGCGAACCCGCCGCTCCAGTTGAGCTTGGTGCGCACGATGGAAAAGTAGTCGCGGTGCTGGGCCAGCGGCAGGCGCAGGCGGGCCAGCGAGATCCGGACGGGACCGTTGGTGCAGACCCCGAGATTGCGCTGGCCGTCCATCGCAACCAGCAGCCGGGCCCCTTCCGTGCGGTTGAAGACCTGCAATTTCACGGTCTCCGGGAAGATGACCGTGCGGTTGCTCAGGGTGTGCGGGCAGATCGGCGTCATGGCGATCACCCGCGCCGCCGGGTGGATGATCGGGCCGCCCGCGGACAGATTGTACGCGGTCGAGCCGGTGGCGGTGGAGAAGATGATCCCGTCGCACAGGTAATCGGTCACCAATTCCCCGTCGGCCAGGACCTCCAGCCGGACCAGGCGCGAATTGGCCTCGGCCTTGACCAGCACGTCGTTGAGCACGAGGTCCGGCGGGGCGGAAGCGAGGGAGGCGGCCAGCATCGCGCGATGGTCGATGTGAAAGGCGCCGGCCATCAGGTGGGTGAAGTGGGTGCGCGCCTCCTCGGGCGAATACGTCGTGAGGAAGCCGAGGCTGCCGCGGTTGACGCCGATGATCGGCACCTGGGCGCGGGCCGCCTCGCCCGCCACCCCGAGCAGCGTGCCGTCCCCGCCGATCACGCAGCAGGCGTCGCAGCCGCGCAGGTAGCCGTGCCGCAGGGGCAGGCGGGTGGTGTACTTGAGGCGCGTCCCGGCGCGCCGCGCGGCCGCCATCAGCTCGCGCGCGAGCTCCGCCGCGCCGGCCTTGTCGGCATTGACCACAAAAGCGAGTGAGCGAATCGGCGGCACAGGGGAACCAGCTAAGCAGCAAAACGGGAAAATACACGCCAGAAGCTTGGTGGCATCGCGAGACAAACTCGCGCAGGCGGGACGGTGGTGGGTTAGTTTGGTCGGGCCGCGACCATTCGACGTAGCACGGGCTTCCAGCCCGTGTCCTCGTGAGCCCTTGGGCTGGAAGCCCACGTTCCGGACGTGGCACGGGCATCCTGCCCGTGTCTCATGTGCCGTGGGCGGAGCCCATCTATTTCCGAGCCTTGAGACCTGGGCGTACCGCTCATTCCATGAGCTCTTGGGCTGGAAGCCCACGTTCAGGCAGCCAGCATCGCCGACGACCGGCGGGACGCCTGCGCTACTTTTGTTTGCTCAACCCGAGCAGAAATTCGCGGTTGCCGTCGGCGCCGGTGATGGGGGAGTCCATCGTTCCGACGAGTGTCGCGCCCGGCAGGGTGGCGAGGGCGAAGTCCCGAACGCGGGCGAGGACGGCATCCTGCACCGCCGGGTCCCGGATGACCCCCCGGCCCTTGTCGGCCTCGGCCTTCCCGGCCTCGAACTGTGGCTTGACCAGCGCCACCATGACGCCGCCCGGCCGCAGGAGCGGCCAGACCGCCGGAAGCACGTTGGTCAGCGAAATGAACGACAGGTCCATGACCACGGCGTCGAACTCGCGGCGGGGCAGGGCGCGGGGCGAGAGGTGGCGGGCATTGACCTTCTCCAGGTTCGTGACGCGGGGGTCGGCCCGCAGCTTGGCGTGGAGCTGCGCCCGTCCGACATCCACGCACACCACCGCGGCCGCGCCGGCCTGGAGCGCACAATCCGTGAACCCCCCCGTGGATGCCCCGACGTCGAGCACCTGGGCCCCGCGCAGGTCGAGGGAGAATTCCGCCAGGGCCGCGGCCAGCTTTTCGCCGCCGCGGCTGACGAAGCGGGGCGGCTGCCGGACCGACAGGTCGGCCTCCGCGGGATATTCCCGTCCGGGCTTGTCGAGGCGCTCGGTGCCGCTGAAGACCCGGCCCGCCATGACGAGCGCCTTGGCCTGGGCGCGGGTGGGCGCCAGGCCGCGCGCGACCAGCAGTTCGTCGAGGCGGGATTTGGCCATGCCGGAGACAAACGCGGCGGGACGCCGCGTTTACGTTGGGTGGTTCACGTACGCCAGCAGTTCGTCGGGCGTCACGGTGGCGGTGCCGAGCTTGCCGACGACCACGCCGGCGGCGGCGTTGGCAAAATGGGCGGCCTGCTCGAGGGTGGCGCCCGAGGTCAGCGCCAGGGTCAACGCCGCAATGACCGTGTCGCCGGCGCCCGAGACATCGTAGACTTGGCGCGCGGCAGTGGGGATGCGGTGGACCACGTCCCCCTGGTGGCTGGTCAGCATGCCGTCGGCGCCGAGGGTGATGACCAGGTTGCGCGGGCGGTGTTGCTTCCAGATCCGGGAGCAGACGGCCGCGAAATCGACGTCGGCGTCCGTCGGAAACTTCAAGTTGGAAAGCTCGATCGCCTCGAGGCGATTGGGCGTGATCAGGTCCAGGTCATGAAACTTGATGCCATTGGCCGGCTTGGGATCGAGGGCGATGAACTTATGGTGGGCCCGGGCGAGGGCGGTGATCTGCCGGACCGCCGGGGTGGTAAACATGCCCTTGGCGTAATCGGACAGGATGATGCCGTCCGCCTTCTTGATCTTGGCCTCGAGCAGGCCGGCGTGACGGGCGTCGAGGATCGTCGTCCCGTGCGGCTCCTCGTAGTCGAGCCGGCAGAGCTGCTGGTTGCGGACCACCACCCGGATCTTGGTGATGGTCCGGAATTCGTCCTTCAGGAAGCGCTCGTCGAAGCCGATGCCGTTTTGCTGGAGGGCCTGGAGCACCTTGCCGCCGTTCTCGTCCCGGCCGATCGCGCCGACGACCTCGACGTCCGCGCCGAGGGCGGCGACGTTGGCCGCCACGTTGGCGGCGCCCCCCATCGTCTCGGTCTCCCGCAGGACATGAACCACGGGCACGGGCGCCTCCGGGGAAAGCCGGGAGGCGTCGCCCCAGAGATACCGGTCGAGGATCACGTCGCCGATCACCAGGATACGCCGGCGGGCGATCTGCTTCAGCAAAGCTGGGAGGCCTTTCATTGAAACGGTTCTAACTGCAAATGCGAAGGAGGCGACACCAAACAGGATTTGAACAGGAAGAACGGGAAGATCGGGAAGGGGAACGGAAGAGATTTTGGATTTGTCTTCCTGAGGCTTCCCGATCTTCCCGACCTTCCTGTTCAAAATTGCATTAGAGTTCCCATTCGTAGTGGTATTTCGAGAGGAGACGCGGCGCGCGGTCGGTCACCTGGACCACATCCTCGATCCGGCAGGCGCCGAGGCCGGGGTAGTACAGTCCGGGTTCGACCGTGACGACGGATCCCCGCTGCAGGAGGTAATCGACCGAGCCGCTCATGCGCGGGGGTTCGTGGACCTCGAGGCCGAGGCCGTGCCCGGTCCCGTGAAAGAAGCCGATCGATCCCTGGGGACTGATCCTGGTCTCGTACCCCCGGGCGGCGAAGACCGCGGTGACCGTCCCGTGGACGGCGCGCCCGTTGACCCCCGCGCGGATGGCCCCGAGGGCGGCGAGCTGCGCGGCGCGCACCGCCGCCACCAGCGCCCGCTGGGCGTCGCTGGCGCGGCCGCGCAGGAAGGTCCGCGTCATGTCGCCATGGTAGCCGGTGGCGGTCACGCGGGGAAACACGTCGACAATGATCAGCTCATTCGCCCGCAGCGGACCGTAGCCCCGCTGGTGCGGGTCGCAGGCCTGGTCCCCGCCGGCGGCGATCGTGTTCAGGGAGACGGCGCCGGCCTCCAGGCAGGCCACCTCGATGGCAAACTTCAGGCGCTCGCTGGTGAGAATCCGGCCCTGGTGAACGAGCCGCCCCCCACGGACCCGGCTGGCGCGCAGGACCCGCTCGGCGGCGGCGATGCCGCGGGCGCTGCACCGGTTGCCCTCGCGCAGGGCCGCGGCCTCCGCCGCGGTCTTGATTTCGCGCCGGGGGAAGAGCGGGCCGTCCGCGATCTCCAGCCGCAGCCCCCCGCGGCGCAGGCGGGCGAAGAGCCCGGCCGGAAAGTCGGCGGGGACGGTGAACGCGGCCAGGCGAAACTCCCGCGCCAGTCCCAGGATGACCTCGGCCGCCCCGACCCGTCGGCCGGGCCGCGCCTCCCGGGCCCGCTGCAGGCGCGCCTCCAGGGGCAGCACGACGTCGAAGGCCGAGTCGCGGCGCACCCGGTTGAACTCGAGCGCGCTGACCACGGCGTATTTCCGGCCGCCGCGGCCGAAGGCGATGAAGGGGTCCGGCACGCCGATGCGGCCGAAGTAGAGCGCATCGGCGCTGCGCTCGGTGTCGGCGTAGAGAAGGGGCGGCGGGGTGGCGGGCATGCTTAGCGGGGCTTCAGGCGGACCTCGAAGAGCTTGGGCCAGTCCTTGCCGGTGACGAACAACCGGTCCCCCCCGGCGTCGTAGGCGATGCCGTTGAGGACGTCGGTGTGGCTGTCCCGGTCCTCGGGCGCGAGCAGTCCGGAAAAATCGACCAGGCCGAGGAGGCGCCCGGTCGCCGGGTCGATCCGCGCGACCGACTGGGTCTCCCAGATGTTCGCCAGGATCTCGCCTTTGACGTATTCCAGCTCGTTCAGCTGCCGCAGCGGCTGACCCTGGCTGAAAACGCTGATGGTGCGCGTCACCTGGAACGTCGCCGGATCGAGAAACCGGATCTGGTTCGTGCCGTCGCTCATGATCAGCGACCGGCCGTCGGTCGTCAGCCCCCAGCCCTCGCCGGTGTAGGAAAACTCCCGTTCCAGCTCCATGCTCTCCAGGTCGTACACGAAGCCGGTCTGGCTCTGCCAGGTGAGCTGGTAGATTTTGTCGCCCAGCACCGTCATGCCCTCCCCGAAATATTGCGACGGGAGCCGGACCTCCTGCAGCACGCGGCCGGTCGGCAGGTCCACCTTGCGCAGGGTCGAGCTGCCATTGAGGCCGGTGCTCTCCAGCAGGATTCCCTTCAGGTAGGTCAGGCCCTCGGTGAAGGCCCCCCGGTCGTGCGGCCAGACATTCACCACCTCATAGGTGTAGATCGGAACGGGGCCTTCCGCTTTCGCGATTGCTGCGGCGGACGCCGCTTCCGCGGCGCCGCCCGGGGACGATGGTGGCCGGTCCCCGCAGGCGCCCAGGAGCGCCAGGCCAAGGCCGAATGAAAAGAGGACGATCGGCCCATAGGCCGCCTGGCGCGCCGCCTTCATTCCTTCGGTATCTCGTTGTCGGTCTTGAGCACGAGCACCGGCTCCTTGGTCTTCACCCAGAGATCAGCCTCCTTGAAGAATTTTGCCGGGACATTCTCGATGGCCTCGCCGACGGTCTTGGCCGGATAGAGGCGGCCCTTCTTGGTGGTGTTGTAGTCGTAAACGCCGCGAAAGAGCCGGTCCTGCGTCGTGGCGGGGCTTTCGGAGTCGGGAATCTGCAGGATCCAGCCGACAAAGTCGTGCTTGGGCCACTGGTTATCCGGGTCGCTCACCAGGATCACGAACTGCTTCTTGACCGGGGGCGGCCCGTCCGCCTCGCCCGGATCCGGCTGGACCGCGAGATTCATCTCCTCGATCACCCGGCGCATGACGGCGGGATCGATGTGGTTCTTCTTCAGGATCTCGGCGACTTTGCTGACGTCTATTTTGGCCATGAATTGGCAACTTACACGAATCAGCGCCGGATGGGAACAGGATTTAGGAAATGGAAGTGGATCAATCTGGTCGGGCAGTCCTCCTTCGAGGCTGGAGTGCCGCAATGCCCAATCCGGTCGCCAAGCCGGTCCCCCGAGCGGGACCCGGAGGCGACCGATGA
>Ga0302319_10006120_pt1 | contig 24004 bp, 19 predicted proteins | sample Bog_T0_2_FD_203319 | JGI IMG/M metagenome (GOLD analysis project Ga0302319, IMG submission 203319) | Peat permafrost microbial communities from Stordalen Mire near Abisko, Sweden - Bog_T0_2 | ecosystem: Environmental > Terrestrial > Soil > Wetlands > Peat | place: Sweden: Abisko, Stordalen Mire...
GGGGCTTTCGAGCTTCGATCACCATAACCGGCTGGTGGCGAACACGGTTTATCACTTGCCCGGCGCGGGGGCGACGCATGGAGTGCTGCGCGCGATCACGGGCGGCTGGCTGGCATCCGGAATTCTGACCGCTCAGAGCGGCGCTCCGTTCACGGTGAACCTGTCATCGGCGGCGGGACAGGACGTGGCGCATATCGGCCTTGTGGGCGGAAATAATCTGGAACGCCCCGACCTGATTTCGAATCCGAACGACGGGCCGGGAACGGCTTCGGAATGGTTCAACACGGCGGCGTTTGCGCTGCCCGCCCAGAATAGTTTCGGTTCGGCGGGGCGCAATGTGGTGATCGGTCCAGGACTTTTCGATATCGATTTGTCACTCCGGAAAGACGTGGCGGTTTACGAACGCGCGAAGATTCAGTTACGGCTGGATGTCTATAATTCACTGAACCATCCGAACTTCGCGCTGCCCGGCAGAATTTTCGGGGCGGCCAACTTCGGCGTCATCTCCAGCGCGGGCGACGCGCGGGAAATGCAGGCGGCGGTGAAAATTATCTTCTGAAAGTACGGGGTTCCAGGTTATGCTGTTGCAGGAAACCCGACGGGTGATTTTATGACTATCGCAGATGAACCGGAAACCGCGCTCGATATCCGCGCGTTTCCGGGTGAATGGATCAACACGAACGAAGGTCCACGGGAGATCGACAGGGTTCTGCTGCGGACGGCCGAGGACCGGTTATATCTGCGGGTGCTGGGCCACGGACATCCCGGCGGGGCCGACTGGGGCGAGATTGAAGTTACCGACATTTATGCCGACAGTGCGACGTCGCGCGAGGGGATGTCTTTCACCGGGGAGTTCACGCTGGGCGCGATGCGTGTGGAAGTGGGCGTGAATCTCAATCAGGGTCTGCTGGTGATGGCAATGTTCAATACGTGGACCGGCACCGGCCGGCCGAACTATTTCGCGAGGGAGTTTTTCCGCCAATGAGCGCAGAAGAGACATTATCGCCGGGGGGAAGCACGCTGGCCGGCGCCTGGAGTAATACGAACCCCGCGCCGAAGTTGATCCGCCGTGTGGTGTTTTCGAAGGCCGGAGATTCGCTCGCGTTACGCGTATCCTCCACCGGCGCGTTCGGTCCGAAGGAATGGGGAACCGCTCCGGCGTTTGCTTTCTGTGAGCCTCCTCAGTTCAGCGAAGCGACAGCGTTTACGGCAAAGCTAATGGGCGAGGGCCTCACCGGAAGGATTCAGGCTTACGTAGTGAAAGGCGTGCTGGTCATCATTTCCCTGACGCGGTTTTCCCATGGCGCGGAAACGCGGGCCGTCTTTATGAAGGAATTCTTTTACCGCGAATCGCAGTAAACGCCCGCGCCTTACAGGCCGGCTTCTTCGCGGCGCACTCTTGGGATGACTTCCTGGCCGAAGAAAATCATGGCTTCCTCTTTCGGCCAGCCCGAGAGGATGAACTGGGAAATACCGAGCCGCCCGAACTCCAGCAGTCCGTCCGCGACCTGATCGGGATCGCCTACCAGGGCGATTGACGGGGCGCCATGGGTGCGCACGGCTCCCGTCCAGAGGACCGGGGTCAGCCATTCGGTTTCGGCGGCTTTCCATGCATGCTGGATGGACTGCGAGTCGGTCTTGTGGACGAAATTCCGTTCGGCGGTGGCGGTGACGTCGCCATTCCGGTTAACAGAGGCCACCAGCGCTTCGGCGCGGCTGAGCGCTTCGTCGCGGGTCGGCGCGCAGAGGATGGACAGGCGAAGTCCGGCCTCTTTGCCGGCGGCGAGTACGGGAGCGATGGCCGCAGCGACCACTTCGGGCGAGTCCGCCATTCGCATCCAGCAGGAGCCTTGGGCGATGGCCAGATCGCGCGCCGGATCGGAATTGCCGCCAATAAAAATTTCAGGCCGCCGGCCGATGCCTCCGTGCTCAAAAGCCGTCGCGATTCGCGCTTCTTCAACCGTGTAGTAATTGCCACCGAAGGTCACCGGGGCGCCGTCCCAGATGCGATTGCAGATTTCAAGGAATTCGGCGGTGCGGGCATAGCGCTCGTCGTGCGGCAGGAAATCGCCGTAGTAGCGCTGCTCTTCGGGCGAATAGCCCGCCACCACGTTGAGGCAGATGCGCTGTCCGGTCAGTTGCGAGAAGGTATTGACCTGCTGGGCGAACAGCGTGGGGGAAAGGAGCCCTGAACGGATGGCAACCATCAGGCGGATTTCCGGCACGCGGACGGCGAGCGCGGTGGCGAGCAGTACGGGATCAGGCTTGGCGTAGCTGATATCGACCAGCAGGGACGTCATCCCGACATCGACGGCGGACCGGCAAAAGGCGGTCTGGGCCTCGAGATCGGGAAGCGCGGCCTCGTCCACCGTAGTCTGCGAGAGCCGGGTGGCGCCGCCCCCCTCACCGCCCTGCAAAAGCCGCCAGTGGAATTTCAGTCTCACGCGATTTGCTCCAGCGCCGCTTCCCGCGCGCGGACGAGGGGTAGCACGCCCTGACCAAAGTACTCGACTTCCGCTTCGTCGGGCCAGCCCATGAAGAGGAACTGGCTCACGCCCACGCTACGGTACACGAACAGAGCGTCGCGGATTTCTTCGAAGGAACCCACGAGAGCAATGGACGGCGAGCCGAGATAGGGAACGGCTCCGGCCCAGAGGCAGGGCGCGGCGGGGTTTTCCGGCGGGCTTTCGAGCGTGGCCGCGGCCTGCGTAGAGGCGGCGAGATCGTAAACCGCGCGAAAACCCACGGAATCGGAACGCTCCCGGAACTGGCGCTGCGTAGCGGCCGCTTCATCACTTCTGTTGCGCAGCAGGGCGTGCGCCGCATCCCAGGCCTCTTTGGCGGTGGGGCGGGTGATGAGGGATAGCAGGAGACCAAGGCTTTTCCCTTCGAGCGAAGTGGCCACTTTACCGATGTTGTCGAGAGTATCGGGAAAACGCCACAGGCAATCGGCATGCTTTGTGGCGAGACGCGCGACGCTTTCAGAACTGCCACCAATATATATTTCCGGTCTGGACGGCCCGAAAGGCGTGAAAGGCGTGCGAACCCGGCCGGCCTGAACCCGGTAATGCTCGCCTTCGAAATCGACCGCGCCGCCGCCGGTCCAGTAATCGCGGCAAATGGAGAGGAATTCGTCGGTGCGCTGAATCCGTTCGTCGTGGGTGAGAAAGTCGCCGTAATAACGGAGTTCGTGGGGTGTATGTCCAAGGACAATATTGACGTGAACGCGGCCCCCGGTGAGCGACCCGAGCGTATTGATCTGCTGGACGAAATACGCGGGTGAGATCAGACCGGCGCGGCAGGCCACCATGAACTTCATCCTGGAGCCGGTGGCGGCGAGCGCGGCGGAAAGGACCGTGGGGTCGGGCCGGGAACTGCCGATGGCCATCAGCAGGGACTCGATTCCATTCCTTTCGGCGAGGCGGCAGAATTCGGCGTAACGATCGGAGCGAACCTCGCCCGACTGGCGTTCGATGGGCATAACCCTTCTGAATGCATCGCCGGCCTGAGACAGGCTCCAGTGGAATCGGAGTGGCGGAGGGTTCACTTGAGGCAATCTCTTTTCCGGGATCGAACCAAATAATCGTACCACTCCTTACGGGCGCCGGGCGACATTTATCCGACGATTCGCCTAGATTACGGGAGTCAGTCCGGCGGAAGCGGAAAGCCGCGGGCAAGACTTCGCGCAACGGATCAGCCGCGGATCTTTTACCGGCGATGACACGGCGCTTCGCGAAAAATTTCTGCGAAAAATCAGCTCATTCCTTCCGGGAACTCTGTTAAAATCGACTTCTGAAGTGTACGGAGTCACGATATGAACCTCACTAAATACCGTCTTCCAACATACCGGTGGTCGCTGGCTTTTGTCGCAGTTGCCACTGCCGCGGCCCAGTCCATCACCATTCCCGCGAAATGTGAACGCGTGATTACTGCGGATGTCGCGGCGCTTGAGCAGCCGCTTTACTTTAACCGTCTGAATGCGTTGCTGCCGCTTGGCGAGATTTATGCACTGAAGAGCGATGTGGTTTCGACGGGAACGTCTCCGGTGAATTGCGACGCCGCTAACGCCGGCTGCCAGGCCGGTAAGGTGGCGCTGCGCGCCGGAAAGCGGCCGCGTCCCATGGTCCTGCGGGCCAATGTGGGGGACTGCCTGCAGATTAATTTCACGAACTATATCGAAAGTAATCCGGCGACTCTGCCGGCGGCTCAGACGGATACGCGTACGGCGGGTATCCATATCACGGGAATGGAACTGGTGGGATCGATCGCAAGTGATTCCTCCTATGTGGGGACGAATCCGAACAGCCTGGGCGTGGCCTCGCCCTCGGGTACCGTTCCGGCGACCACCCAATACACTTACTACGCGAAAGAGGAAGGCAATTTTCTGCTTTACAGCTTCGACGACGGCGACCCCGGTCAGTGGGCGTCCGGACTGTTCGGAGCCGTGAATGTGCAGCCGCGCGACGCGGAGTGGTACCGGAGCCAGGTCACCCGCGTGGACCTGCAGAACGCAACCTATAAGTCGGCCCATCTTCCGACGAATATGACGCTGACGCCGGTCAGGAATGCGCAGGGGACACAGGTGACCGTGAGGGTCAATGGGGTTTCGCAGCTGGTTTCCGCTTTAACCACGGTGCAGCAGGCGCCCGCCGCGGACCGTCACACGACGACGACGGCGCGGGTTTTTGTGTGCGCCGCAAGCGGCGTCGGCGGATGCACGCCCGGGAACATCTACACGCTTGCCGGGCAGCCTCTGGTGAATTATTCGGCTACGCTGAATGGCCAGCCGGTACTGAGTATGCTGGATCCGGCGCGGGTTCCAACGCGGGGGACCACAGGGGCCGCTCCCACGGGGAAGATCGTTTATTCCGACCTGACGGCGATGATCACCGGTCCCTATGCGGGCCGCTTCCCGTACGATCAGAATTCGCCGACCTTCGCGAATAACCCCGCGCTGCCGGACCGCCGCCAGCCTTACCGTGAATTTTCGATTTTCTACCATGTGAATAATCAGGTTGTGCAGGCATTCCCGGAATACTATCCGGGAGGTTCGACGACAACGGCCACAATTGCGCCGACGCTCGGTAATGCGCCCGACACATTCGGGATCAATTACGGGACCGGCGGAATCGGCTCGGAGATTCTTGCCAACCGGCTCGGAGTTGGCCCCGAGAAGAATTGCGTGGAATGCAAGTTCGAGGAGTTTTTCCTCTCGTCCTGGGCGCTGGGCGATCCGGCCATGGTGATGCCCGACGGGAAGGAGGCCCAGTATCCGGACGATCCATCGAACGTTTATCACAGCTATCTGAAGGACCACGTCAAATTCCGGATTTTCAACGCGAGCCCCACCCAGCAGCACGTTCACCACCAGCACGCTCACCAGTGGCTGCATACGGCGGACGACGACGACAGTACATATCTGGACTCGCAGATGATTATTCCGGGCGCGGCGTATACGCTCGACATGACTTACGACGGAAGCGGCAACCGCAACGGGACGATCGGCGACTCGATTTTCCATTGCCACTTCTATCCGCATTTCGCCTCCGGGATGTGGTCGCTGTGGCGCGTGCACGACGTTTTCGAGGCGGGTACGCAGCTCGATTCGGCGGGCCTGCCGAAGGTCTGCGGCGCTTCGGATACCGGTTGCTGGAACCGCGCGCTGCCGGATGGACAAATCAGCGCAGGCACGCCGATTCCCGCTCTGGTGCCGCTGCCCACGCTGGGGATGGCGCCCATCCCGGCGGACACGAAGCTGGTGGATGGGGGAACCCGCGCATTGGTCAAGCCAGCCGCTCCGGCCCCGGCGCCGGGCGGTTCCCTGACATACAACAATCCGGGCTATCCATTCTTCATCCCGGGTATCGCGGGGCACCGCGCGCCACATCCTCCGCTGGATTTTGCCTGGGAAGTCGACGCCACCGGCAAGCCGAAGCTGGATAAGAACGGCGAGCGGATACCGCTCGATGGCGGCCTGCCCCGGCACCTCATTCTGGGTGGAAATTTCGTCAGCGAGTTTCACACTACGTTCGATTTCAGCAAGGATTTCACGGTACCTTCGGGGAGCGGTCCCGGTGCCGGCAAGTTTGTCGGCACCATGATTGCCACGGAACTGCCCGAAAACGGTACCGCTGTGGAGCGGGCGGCGATGTCATCTCAGTCGCAACTCACCGAGCCGACTTACACGCCCGACGGTCTGCCGGGCAATTTCACGAAGAACGGCCTGCCTCCGGCGCCGGGCGCGCCGTTCGCGCGGCCCGAAGTGGATGGCAGCGGAAACAATGTGAACAATGTCCGCGTGTATCGCGCGGCGGTGGTGCAACGCGACGTCGTCCTGAACAAGGATGGCTGGCACTACCCACAGCAGCGGTTCCTGACGCTCTGGAACGACGTCAATCCCACGATGACGGGCGATCGTCCGCCGCAGCCCCTGTTCTTCCGCGCCAATACCGGTGAGACCGTGGAGTTCTGGCATACCAATCTGGTGCCGAGCTACTACGATCTCGACAATTTTCAGGTACGCACGCCGACCGACATTATCGGCCAGCATATTCACCTGGTCAAGTTCGATGTGCTCGCGTCCGACGGCGCGGCCAACGGTTTTAACTATGAGGACGGAACGTTCAGCCCGGATGAAGTCCGTGAGCGCATTTCCGCGATCGACAACACCGGCGCGGGCAAAGGCCTCTACACTTACAATCCCGCGTGCTGGGCAACAGGCGGCACTTCTCTCACGGGTTGCGTGCAGGCGAATTCCGTGCCCTGCCCCGCCGGCGCTGTCACAAAACCATGCCAGAAGAATCTCAAGCCGGTTACGGTGCAGGCAGCGGGTTATCCGTTTGGAGCGGCTCCGGACGGACAGGACTGGACTGGGGCTCAGACCACGATTCAGCGCTGGGAGACCGATCCGCTGCTGGACAACCAGGGCAAGGATCGCACTCTGCGAACGGTATTCACGCACGACCATTTTGGTCCGTCGACGCACCAGCAGATCGGGCTGTACGCCGGTCTCGTGGTGGAACCCGATAACTCGCAGTGGTTCGAATCGCAAACGAATGCGCAGATGTATTCGCGGACTCTCGATGGCGGCCCCACCAGCTGGGCAGCGCGGATTCAGACCGCCGACCCGGCAGAAAGCTACCGCGAATTCATGCTGGAGTATCAGGACAGCCAGTTCGCCTACACGAGCGCGAGCCCGTCCGCGAAAGTGGCTCCGCCGACCGCGCTGACCTCGTTCTCTTTCGGCAATGCGGCTTCGATCATTGCGAATACGGGGACGTTCCAGTCCTGTATGGCGAGCCCATTTCCGACGGGATGGTCGAACGGTTGCCCGACCGGACGGCCCGGCTCTTCTTTCGATACAACACCGTATAACGCGTGCAATACGTTCCGCGCGAACTTCTGCTCGGCCGGCGTCGGGCTCACTCCGCAGGCGACTCTCTCGGCGTCCCTGACCACCATCAGCGACCACGGCGGCGCGGATACCTACACGGTTTCCGCTCCAAATACGACCGCTACCGTGACCAGCGTACCGACGGCCTGGTACGACGCCAACCCAACCGCCATTTATCCGGAGGCGCCGTCGGCAACCGCGGTCAATATCATCTCGAGCCTGGACAGCGGGATCACGCCTGGAACTTATTCCGTGAACTACAGGAACGAACCCGTGGTGAACCGGGTAACGGCGAACAATCCGCGCGTTCAGTCAACGGGTAAGCCCGGAGATATGTCCTATGCGTTCACGTCGATCACGCGGGGCGACGCCCTGCTCAACGTGCAGCCGGATAACGGCTCCGCGGACGGAACGGCGCCCCGCATATACCCGAAGTGCCCGTTATCTCCGACGCAACTGGCGGGAGGGACGGATACCGCCTGCAAGGACACCGCGGTCAGCGCCTGGGCGGCTCTGTGCGCGTCGAATGGTACATGCGTCCAGCCGACCGACCCCTACACGCCGATGATGCGCGCCTTCGAGGGAGACAATGTTCAGATCCGCACCCTGGCAGGCGCCCACGTTCGCACGCATCCTTTGACGTTGCGCGGTCTGAAATGGATGACCGAACCGTCGGCGGATAACTCCGGTTATCGCTCGACCCAGCCGACGGGCCTTTCCGAACACTTCGAGCTGTTGTTCCGGATCCCGAAGAGCGGGAGTCTTTCGTCCCTGACGAACGCGGCGGATTATCTTTTTCAATCGAGCTCCGGGCTGACGGGAACGGCGAATGGATCTTGGGGGATTCTGCGGGCGTACGATCCGGCAAAGCCGGTCGTGGGCCTCGAAAAGCTTCCCGCGCCGTCCACGCCGACGGCGAGCGCTCCGGCGCCCAACGCCTGCCCCGCGAACAGCCCGAAGGTCTCGTTTACCGTGGTGGCCACCAACGGCAAGAACCTGCCCAACAGCGCTCTCGTTTACAATACGAGACCTGTCGCCGGGAACACCTTCAATACCGGTAACGGCGGCGGCTACACGTTCAGCGGCGGCAACTATAACAACAGCGGCGTCCTCTATGTGCTGACGGCGGAGACCAACCCGGCTGAGCAGCCCGAGCTGGCGGCCAATGTTCTGCAGCAGCTCGCTAACGGCACTATCTCTCCGGAGCCGCTGATCATGAGGGTCCGCGCCGGCGATTGCGTCAGCGTTACTCTGCAAAACGGACTGCCCCAGCAGATTCCGGGCGATCCCGGAATCTTTTCCGGCGAGAATCCGCCCGTGAACTGGCTCGCGCCGTTTCTGGGGAATACGTCCGCCACTTCGCTTTACCCCGGTTTGAAGCTATCCACGTCGGTGGCTGTCGGCATGTCTCCGCAATTGGTGTCTTATGACATCACTCAGAATGCCGGCTTCAACATCGGGTTCAACCCGGACCAGCTGACGCAGCCGATGGCAACCCAGCCGAATCCGGGAGTGGCTCCCAACTGCACAACATCTCCGGCGAGTTGCAAGGCCTACACGTGGTATGCGGGAACGATGACCGGACAGACGACCGGCATTCCGATAGAACTGGGATCAATTAACCTGCTGCCCTCCGACCCTCTGCTGCAGGAGCCACTGGGGTTATACGGCGCGTTGATTGTGGAACCGAAGGACTCGACCTGGACTATCGACCCGACGGCAAGACCTTCGAACGCGGGATCGAGGGCCTCGGCAACGGTGAGCCGCACGATCACCGAACTGGACGGCGTCACCCGCACGGAATCCTTCCGCGATTTTGTACTGATCGCGCAGGACGACGCTTACGTGAACAAGACGGAAGTGGCTTCGAATAACGTCCCGCCTCCCTTCGGCGCAGTCAACGGAGCGCCGCCGCGAAACGGCTCCCACGGCAGCGGCGCCACGAACGAGGCGCGGGTGCCCGCGCCGAACTCCGCGGGCACCAATGCGGGCATGAATCTGTTCAACTACCGGACCGAAACCATCGATGCCCGGTACAAAAACGCCGGCACCTATATGGATCTCACGAGTTTTTACTCGAACACGCAGGTAGGCGGAAGCGACCCGCAGACTCCCGTGTTCACCGCCGCGGCCGGAAGCCATGTGCGTTTCCGGGTGCTCCGGCCCGGTCAGGACGACGACATCGTCATGACGATCCACGGACATCTGTGGCAGGAGGAACCATTCGCCCACGCCTCACGCGAAATCGGCTTCAACCCGTCTTCCAACTGGTTCGGCAGTCAGCAGATCGGCTCTAACGATAAGCTGGACATTCTGGCGGGCGAAGCGGGCGGGACAATGCATGTTCCCGGAGATTACGTTTTCAACGGCATTCTGCAGAGTCTCAATCCTCAGAATCTCGGCGGCATGTGGGGAATCCTGCGCGTGACGGCGGACACTATCCGGATCGGGAGAGCGGACTTCTCTCCGTCCGACGGACTCCGTCTGCAGGGCAGCCTTTCAAAGGCGCCCGATGGCACGCGGGCAACTTCCGTCCATATCCTTCAGGTCAACGGGGCCGGCGGGGTTACGAATCTGGGCGAGGCCGCAGTTGCCGCCGATGGCACGTGGAGCTTCCGGAGCCGGGTCAACCTGCCGAATCACGCGGTTATACGGGTGGTATCGAACCTGCCCTCGCTCTGGCGCGGGGAGGTGACGGTGGCGTTCGATTCAGCGCCGGAACTGGCGTCCGCCGCGATTGGGAGCAGATAAGCGCTGGACCTCTCCGTTCCCAGGCAACTGCGTCAGACGTATTCGATCGGAATCTACCGCGGGCCGTCGCCGCTGGAACTCGCGCCAGCTCAGGGGATCGCCCAGCCGGTGTTGCAGGGTGGCGATGTGACCGATATGCGGGTGGCGTTTGTGGCGGACCCTTTCCTGGTCCGCCACGATTCCGTCTGGCACATGTTTTTCGAGGCGATCGACGCCGGGACGCGGCTGGGGTCGATTGCTCTGGCCACCAGTCCGGACGCGGCGCACTGGACTTACCGGCAAATCGTTCTCGCGGAACCGTTTCATTTGTCGTACCCGCACGTGGTGCGATACAACGGCGATTACTACATGATTCCCGAGTCCGGCAGCGCCGGTTCGGTGCGTTTGTATAAGGCCGAGCGTTTCCCGGACAAGTGGCGGTTCGATCGTATCCTGCTCGACCGTGGGTACGCGGACGCGTCACCGTTTGAAAGAGACGGTCGCTGGTGGATGATCTGCACGCGGACGGGAAACGACGACACACTGGTATTCCATGCCGATAAGCTCACGAGCAGGTGGTTCCCGCATCCGGCTAATCCGGTGGTGGAAGGCAACATCCATCTGGCGCGACCGGCCGGCCGGGTGATCGTCTGGGACGGGCAATTGATGCGCTTCGGGCAGGCCTGCGCACCGCAATACGGCGTGCGTGTGTGGCCCGTGCGGATCACGCGGCTGACCACGAAAGAATATGCCGAGGAACTGGCGGGCGATCCGGTGGTGGGTCCCGGGTCCGAACCGTGGAACGTGGCGGGCATGCACCATGTGGATGCGCATCGCCTGGGTGATCGGGACTGGCTGGCAGCGGTGGACGGCTGGCGCAGGGCTTAAGCGTGGACGGCGCGGCTGGCAACGCAGACGCTTCCCCGCGCGAATGAAGTGGATGCATTCGAAAAGCGAGCCTTATACTCCTGCTTTCCCTGTCCGAGATCGATAAAGTGTATTCCCCGGCTTTCGGCATCCTTCGCCATTTCGATCAGCAGGAGCAGGCCAGGTGAGCAGCGGGCGAGGCTGCGGTCATAGCTGGGCAGCCAGTAGTGCCAGACGGTCCGCGACCTCATTCCCAGATGGGCCGCCACGATGCGGTCTCCGGCGCGCAGGACCGACAGCGTCCCGCTGAAATCGTCGGATTGGGCATCCCGGACAGATTCCACCATTGCCGCCACCCAGGGCGTTGCAAGGTGGTCCGGCAGGCCCGTCCGGAGGTATTGCGCGGATTTCCAGGCCCGGAGCCGGCGCAGCGATTCCGGCGAGGCGTCATGGTATTCAAAGCGCAGGGGACCGAGCGTCCGCTCCAGCGTGCGGCGCTGCGCGTTGAGATGCCGCCGAAGCCGGGAGCCGGGGCGCTGGATGGCTTCAAACCACGCGTCGAAGCCGCGCCTGAGGTCGAGGACCGGGGAGAACGACGTTGAGTCGTGGTAGGGCAGCAACTGCTCCTGCCTGCCCACCAGAACCCGGAAGTTCCAGGCGTCGAGCCGGCACCCGCGCAGAAGATCGCAGGCATTCCAGTCGGCATGGGGGAGCGCGATCACGCCCTCATAGTCGGCCATGCGTTCAAGAGACGGCACCGCGTCGCCGCCGGAACTGCGCTGGAAGGGAAAGAAACCGGCGATCCGGTTGCCGTCGCCGATGATACCGACCAGGACGTCGTCGCGCTGCGACGCGATGGCCCGGGTGAACCACGGGGAGAGACACGGGCTGGCGAACGTGGCATCCGCGGCCTGGATTTCAGACCATGCGCGGCATTCGACGGGGCCCAGTTCCGAGGGCCGCACCACTTCTACCTTCATGCGAAGCGCCTCCGGACGTCTGGCGCCGCAACTGCGAACCGCACTAGGTGGCGCTGCGAGCCGGGCGAAAGTGTACGCCTGCTGTGCAGCATGCGGTTATTGTGGACGAACAGGACCTCGCCCGGCTCCAGACGCAAAGAAATCAGTTCCCGCTCCTCCCTGCGCTGCCGCCATTCGCGGAAACGCCCCAGTACTGCGGCGTGGGTTTCTTCAAAACCGTCGGCAATCAGCCACGGCACCCAGTAAACATCGTACGAGCCGGCATCGCGGGTGAAGAGAGGGACCAGTTCCATCCGTTCATTCCAGGCGGCATCGCGCACGGGCAAATAAACCCGGACCGCACACAGTTCGTCGAGATCCTCCCGGCTGAATGATGCGGCGGCGTCGCCGAGATCGAGCAGCAGGCTTTCTCCCACTTTTTCATCCTGCCGGACACAGTACCAGCCCAGTAGATTCCAGTTCGGATTATCTGTGTGGAAAACAAGCTCTTCGTCGGTGTAGACGCCCGGGCGAGCCGGGCCGGATGTCCGGGTACGCTTCTGCTCGGCGTCTTTTTCCGGATTGCGCTGAATGTCGGTACGCAGCCGGATATCGCCGAGCGAAGCGCAGATGGCTTCGAACCATTCGAACGGGTGGACACCGCGCGCGTGGAAGTAGCCTTTTTCCGACAGCCCCTCGCGGATGGCCCGCAGATCTTCATCCATTGGGTTCACCGTTGCTTTCCTCCGATCAGTTCCGAATACAGCGACTCCAGCCGGGAGACGTGGGTGGCGAGCCCGAATTCCGGTTCCACCGTCTCGCGTCCGCGGCGGATCAGACTCTCACGCAGCGCAGGATCGTCCAGCAACGCCCGCATCCCTGCGTGGATGTCGTCCGCATTGCAATAACCGGCGACCCATGCGTTCTCCCGATGCCGAACGATCTCGTGCGCCACGCCCGCTTTCGTGAAGACAGAGGGGACTCCCGAAGCGAGGGCTTCCACATAGGTCTGGCCAAAACCTTCCACTTCCGGCGCCACCGGGGCGAAGACGTAGACGTCGAACAGGCGATAGAGAGCGGGCGCATCGGGTTCGAAGGCAATCTCGCGGTAGCTGGCCGGCGGGAGACCTGCGAGTTGAGCCCGGATAGCCGCGGCCCACGGCCCATCCGCATTGGCAAGCACCAGGCGGGCGCGCGGGTGAGTGACCAGAAGACGGCGAAAGGCTTCCACTATATGCTGGACTCCCTTCGGGCGGATGAAGCGGGACATCGCGCCGATGACGGGATCGCCCGCGGGAATGTCGTATTTTTTTCGCAGGGCATCGACGCGGCCGTCCGGAACGTCGCGAAAGGCGCTCAGATCGTAGCCGTGATGGATCATGCGGATCGCCTGGTCCGGTACGCCCTCTTCGCGCAGCCGCCGGCGCACGTCTTCGCAGGGCGCAATGATCGCAGTTGAAAAGCGGTTGTTAAAGTGATCGAAGGAAAGCTGCCACTTCCTGCGGTGCGAAAGGGGGTGCCAGCTGCTGTGATGGCGGGTGTGAACCCGGACACCCACGCCCCCCAGCGCGGCTCCGGGAAGACCGGCGAGACAGGCATCCATGAAATGGGTGTGAACCAGATCGAAATGCCGCTCACGACAATAGCGCCGCACATGCATCGCGATGGACGGCAACTGAGCCAGCCGGCCGCTGCGAATCTGAGCGAACGGAATGCCCGCTTCACGCAGAGGCCCAGCCAGCGGCGAAACAGCGGCGTGAAGCAGGAGAAAATTGTAATGAAATTTTCTGCCGTGGGACTCACGGCAGATCCAGCCGAAAAACGGCCACGGCTGATCCGCCCGAACCACGTAGAGAATCTTCGGCAAACTCAGGCTATTCTCGACTAGAATAATTAATACTTACATGCGATTCCCCGGCTGTCAATTCGCGGTGCGCTTCGTTTTCCGCCTAATGCCGGCCTTAATTACGGTTGTCGCGCTGACGGCGCAAAACGCCGGAGAACTGGTGCAAAAGGGAGAAGATAACGGCATTGCGGTGGAGTTTTCCGCGGCCCCTCTGGGTCCCACGATGCTCGAAGGCGACGACGTGCGCCTGCGATTTCAGCTGACGGACCGGCAGAATGGCGCGCCGCTCGGCGCGGCTTTTCCCAGCGGCTGGATTCGCCGCGTGGACGCGAAACCGAAAAGCTGCAACGACGTGGTCGGCAGCCTTCTCAACGCGGATACCAACTCCCGCGCCGACGTCGATCTCAACAGTTACTACGTGCTCGCCCTGAATGGCGACGCGAGCATCACGGTGGTGGACCCGCTGTTCGGCTACGGCGGAACCAAGCTGCTCGCGCTGGTGACACTGCCCGCGCCAGGAGAGGATTGGGCGCTCGCGCCCGGCGGCGCTAAGTTGTTCGTGACCGTGCCGGATGCCGGCGAACTGACAGTGATCGATACTTCGACGTGGAAAGTGGAAGCTCACATCCCGCTGCCCGCGCGGCCCCGGCGAGTGGCGGTTCAGCCCGATGGCGGTTATGTCTGGGTGACGCTCGATTCCGCCGATACGGCGCAGTCGGCGGTAGCGGTTTTCTCGGCGGCCGGTTACCGGCCGGTGGCGCAACTGGCGGCCGGTCCGGGCGAACACGCGATCGCGTTCAGCGCCGACAGCCGCTGGACCGCCGTGACCAGCAGCCAGGGGGGCTCGCTCAGTCTGATCGACGTCGCGGCGGCAAAGAAAGCGGGCGATTTCCGCGTAGGCGCGGAGCCGGTTTCCGTGGCATATTCTCCGGAAGCCAAAATGTTTTACGCCGCGGACCGCACGACCGGAGACGTTGTGGTGGTCGACCCGGCGGCAGCGAGGATCATCGCCACAGTTCCCGGCGAACCCGGAGTCACCCAGATCCGGTTCGATCCGCGGGGGCGCCTGGCGTTCATCGTGAATCCGGAAAAGGACCGGCTGCGCATCCTCGACTCCGCCAGCAATCGCATTGTGCAAAGCGCCGACATGCCGCACGGACCCGATCAGGTGAACTTCTCGGGAGGCATTGCCTATGTGCGGTTCCGGCGCACCGAAACCATCCAGATGATTCCCCTCGATGCCGTCGGCGTGGGCGGAAAGCTGGTGCCGACCGGCGAGTTCCAGGGGGGGCAGCATCCTTTCGGCGAGGTGGGAAAGCCGAGTCCGGCGGACGGTCTGATGCGCGCGCCTGGCGAGAACGCGATGCTAGTCGCCAATCCCGCGGACAAGGCCATCTACTATTTCAAGGAAGGCCTGCCGGCGCCGATGGGTTCCTTTTCCAACTATGGGCGGCAGCCGCGCGCGGTACTGGTAGTGGACCGGAGCCTGAAGCAGCGCGCGTCCGGAGTTTTTGAGACCATCGCGCGGCTGCCTTCCGCCGGCGATTACTACGTGGCGCTGCTGGTGGATAGCCCGCGAGTGGTGCAGTGCTTCCCGCTGACGGTCGCGCGCAATCCCGCGATTGCCATTACCGGCCCGCGGGTGCGCGCGGAATTTCACATCCCCAGTGACGGGAATCGGCCAGGCCAGCCGCTTCGCGTCACGGTGCGAATGACATCGCCGGACGGCTCGCATCCGGCTGCCCTGGGCGATGTGCGGGTGCTGGCGATTTTCGAATCGGGTTCCTGGTTCGCGCGGGAGCCCGCCCGGCCCACCGGCGACGGGACCTATGCGGCGGACGTGGTACCGCCGGGCGCCGGACGTTACAGGTTCGCGGTGGAGTCTCCCTCGCAGGGACTCACGTTTAATCTTTCGCCGCAGGCTTTTGTGGAAGTATCCCAGCCAGTTCGCGGTAAGTGACGATGCGAATCCGCTGTTTCCCGAGGTGCTTCTTCAGCCGGGGATCCTGAAACACCAGCCAATCGGCGACACGATACCGCCAGGCCGGCACGATGCTGCGAAGTTCCGGCGTATCGCGCGCAGGGTGCAGATAGACGCAGCTCAATCCTTCGGGCAGCCCGGAGAAGATGTCCATTACAGTCTGCAGACGATCTTCGACGTATCCGCTGTTGGGGGTTCCCTCTACGTGGTTGAACGGCGGCACCGATCGCGCCGGAACGCGCAGCGTGTTTGCGAGGCCGAGGTATTCGCGCGGGAATAACTGCGCAAAGGCGTGCATATGCGCATCGATGTGAGTCGGCTCGATGCCGTAGCGCCGGAGCGCATCCACCTGCGCCCGCGCCTCGGCGGCAGCGGCGCGGGGCTGAGCGGTCTGCCGCAAATCTGCGGTGGTTCGCGGCAGAAAGCCTGCCGCGTCGAGCAGGCCGGACGCCGGATCCAGAGTGGACACGGGCTTCCAGCGATAGTGCTTCCATTCGCTCGTCAGCGTTATGTGGACGCCGACATCGACGTCCGGGTGCTCCCGAAACCACTCCGCCGCCGCGCCAAACCAGGGGCACGGAACCATCAGGGAGGCGGAAGAAATGATACCGATGCTCATCAGATCCTCGAGCGCGCTGACGGTGGCCTCGCACATCCCGACGTCGTCGGCATGGATAACCACCGAGCGCGGGCGGCACTCATGCCGGGGCAAGCAGTCCTCGCAGGCGTTCGCATTTGGCTTCGGCGTCGCGAACAACGCTTTCGGGCCAGCCGAGCGAAAGCGCGCGGCGCAGAATGTAGATTTCGCAACGCAGATTCGCCTCAAACTGCACGGGATCGGGTTCGTCGCCGGGCATGCGGCTTCGCGTGCTATCCGGATAGCGCCGGACATTGGAAAACACGCGCGGAATTATCGCCACACGGCAGTAACGGAGCAGGCGGATTTCCATATCCCAGTCTTCGAATTTTCGCAGACTGTCGTCGAACAGATCGCCCGTACCCATAAGGGTGAGGCACTCCCGCCGCAACGTCATGGAACACGTGGCGAAACGGCTGCCGTAAACCCAGAGCGATGGCTGATCGGGCGCGAGAAACGGCTCGTCCGCGATCACCGGAAACTCCTTCACCGCGAACCACGAGGAATCCACCAGTCGGTCCTCACGCCAGCTGGCGGCGTCGGACATTATGGCGTGCGCCTCCGGAAAGCGCGAGAAGGCCTCGAGTTCCGCCTGAATTTTCCCCGGCAGCCAGATGTCATCCGAATCGAGAAACGAAAGGAAGTCTCCGCGCGCCGCCCGCAGCCCCAGATTGCGGGCCGCGGCCGCGCCTGAGTGGGCCTGACGCAGGTACGTGACACGGGCGCCAAATTCTTTCGCTATGGCTTCAGTGAAGTCGGCAGAACCGTCGTCCGCGAGAAGAACTTCCACATCCGCCTCGGCGACCTGGCCGAGCGCACTGGCAATGGCATCACCCACAATACCCGCCCGGTTAAAAGACGGAATGACGACCGAAACCAGCGGGCGGCCCATGGTTCAGCAGCCGAGAGGCGGGCAGGGTTCGAAGATCGCACGGATACGGTCGTTGCCGTAAGGCGCAATATCGTCGAGGTCGGGCGTCCATTTCTTCCAGACATTTTCAAACCAGCCTTCCCGAATATGTCCGGCATGTGAAAAGGTCTCGATTTTCTCGCGAACTTTCTCATCGGATTTTACCCACGACATGTGATGCAGCAGAACGGGCAATTCGGGAGCTATCAGGCGGCGGTCTTCGTCAATGGGCTGCAGCTGGCGTTGCATGGAAAACTTCACGCGCTTCGGATCGACGGCGATTACAGGCGAATCCCAGCCTTCGTAGGGATAACAGACGTAGTCCTTTGTCTTCCAGTAAGTGCGCATGCCGGCCGCGCGGTAACAAGGGCCGGCGGAACGGCCGAGTTCGGCGAGCAGCAGTTCCAGACCGCTGCGCTCGAAGAATTCATCGGCATCGATAACCAAAACGTAATCGGAATCGAACAGGCGCGCCAAGCCCCAGTTGCGCTGTTCGGACTCACTGGGCCAGTGCTGAACGTGAACCTCGGCCCCGGCGCGGCGTGCCAGGTTGGCAGTTCCATCGTCCCGCAGCCTGCGCCCGTGCCACGGCAAAGAGGAAACGAGAACGACATGCCGGTCAATATAAGGCTGAAACTGACGCACACAGGCGTCGATCCACTCCGCCTCGTTGTAAGCAACCGTGCAGACGGAGACTTTCATCGGCGCTTAGGTACCTTTGGCGCCTTTCTTGCCCTTTTTGTTCTTCTTGGTCTTCTTTTTCTTCTTCTTACCGTCAGAGCCGGCCTGCAGAGCGTTGGCGAGAGCGACTACCAGATTCTGTGCCGTGGGCACATCGAGCGCGACCCACAAAGTCGGAGATTTGCCTTTTCCGCCGATGATTTTATCAGACATTTTATTCCCTTCTCGTAAGCCCGCGTCATAATGTTACACAACCGCACCGCCGTTATTCCTGTTTATAATACAGCGTGAACCAATTCACACGCAAATCTTTTCTGTTGGATGAACAATCCGTCCGCCCGGCCGTTATGCGAAAATTTCTCGCGCAATGCGGGTATTCGCGTGAGCTGGTGATGGAACTGGTAGCCATTGCGGGGGGTGGGGCGGAGACCCCCTGGGAACTGCGCCGGCTCACCGTATTCATGCTCGAAAACCTGGCGCTGCGGCTGCCGCGGGAGGATTCGCCCGAGTCGCTCTGGCTACAGGCGCGGCTTGCGCTGCCGGCCAGCTGGATGGAACTGCACACGCGTCTGGCCCGCCTTGAACGCGTACACCGCGGCATTGTCCCCGGCGCAACCACTCAGGAGGCCCTCGGCGATTTCTTGCACGTCGCCGCGCAGGAATGCAAACTCACGCTCGCGCGCTATCTTTTTAAACCCGAAGACGTCGCGCTGCGAATCGATTCCCTACTGCGACGGTCCACCGCGATTCCCTACTGGGACATGCGCGGGCCGGAAATTGCACCTCACATTGCCGCGTACGAAAAGCGTATCCTGGAAAATCTCGGTCTCGACGGGTGGATCTACTGGGGCGCCGATCAGACGCCTTCGGAAATGAATTCTATGGTGGAGTATCCGCTTGGCACCGCCGTAGTAGTTCTGAAATTGCCGGGGAGCGATGTGGAGTTCGAACTGAAGCGTGCCGGAATGCGCGGCCGTCAGCCTCTCAGCGTACGGTATTTCCGCGCCGCTCATCGCTTATATGGAGGCAGCCCGGGAACCTCCAGCGACGCCGAAGCCCGGGCGGCTATGAACTTGGTGGAGCTTTACAGCGGCGTCCATGGGGTGGACCCGCCCACCTCCACCACGTTGCGGATCTCTTATGTACAGTCCGTACCTGGCTGGAAGGGCGATACGAATCTTCTGGCCTACCTGACCGATCCCGAGGCGTTCGGCCCCGGATATCGCGAGATGCGCGCCGCGATGGAGGACGCACTCGCGGCTTTCGAAGGGAAGCCGAATGACACCCTGCCCGGCCCCGTAGGCGCCACCGTGCGTTTCCTCCGATTCATGCCGCCGCGCCAGGCTCTGCTCAAGGGATCGACATCCTTCCGGCTCGACCTTCTGGACGACTATCTTTCCCAGGAAGGTCCCGACCTCTATTTCCACAAAGGCCTCGGTGTCGAATGCAACATCCACGACACGCGGCGGTTCGGAGCCGACATCCTCGAAGAGATTCTGGGGGTCTTCGAACCTCCGGCAGATCCGGGAGAGACATACGGGGAATTCATCGCGAACTCACTCGCGGTACCCTCCAATCGCGAGCGCGCCGATCGCTTTTATCTGCAACACGTGCGCCAGACCGGATTGATGCTGGGAACGCTGGCGGCGGTGGGCGGACAATCTCAGGGTGAATCTTTCGTGACGCGCAACGTTGGAATTAAGAGCGTTCGGGTCAATGGGGACTGGACCACGCAGATCATTTTTATGGACCACGACATCCTTCAGATACCCGGCGCGGCGCGCTTCACCCCCAACCGTAGTCTGGCAGGTCTGGAACTGGACGAAGGTTACTGCTTCGAAGACGAGCCGCGCGGCGAAAGCGCCCGCGGGATTGAAGGCTGTCTGCGGCGGATTTATCGCGTTGCCCCGGCAGTGTCGTCGCAGGCCGTGCCGCTGTTCCGCCGGTCCGCCGCATGGGCCTTCGGCGAAACACACCGGAAAATGAACACGGAACCGGCGATGAAGAAAACGGTTGGTGAAACTCTGGTTCTGCGACTGAACCTGTGGGCGGAACTGGTCCGCCGGCGTTTGCGGGCAGCGCGCACAGGCATTTCGGAAGAGCAATGGACGCCGGAAGCCGTTGCGTTTCTAACGGCGGGAACTCTGGGACCCCGCATGAGCCAGGAATGGATCACAGCCATCCACAGAAACCTCGGGTTTCTTACGCGCCTCGGTTACCTGTACGAGCCCGAATAGCGCGCTTTGAGCTTCGAATAAAGGCAGTGAGCGGGATATACGCAGTCTTTATCCGTTGCGCTATCCCGCCACATCTCATTCCACAGGTGAATCGCAAAAGCACCGGGCTCGAGCTCCAGATCGCCCCGAAGGATCACGGATTCCCAGTCCTCATAATCCACGGGGCAAAAAGTCTCGACCGGCTGAATAAACTCTTCGAGACCGCAATGACGAACCGCCTCGGCCAGCAGGCGGGGTCCGGTTTCGCCCCAGCGGAGCCGGCCGGGATCCTTCGCTTCGCAGACGTCCCACATGTACTGAGCCAGCGCGGACCCGGGGGGAACCCGCAGCGCCGCCAGATCCATAACGGCGGCGCCGCGGCACATCTCGGAGGAGATCACATAGTCGGCCGGAAAATCGAAGGGCTTCAGGCAAACCGTATCCATATCCACCCACCAGCCACCGGTTTCCAGCAGCATCCTATAGCGGAAAAAATTGGAAAACCCCGCCAGCGACCCGCTCTCTTTGTAACGGAAAATCCGCGACGCCGGCAGAATACGGGACGCGTCCAGGATCGTGGCGCCCGCCGGCACGCCTTCGGGCTCGTCGTAGACGTAGAGATGAAAGTCGTGGCCATTCGCGAGAAAGGACGAAACAGCCAGACGCTCCATGGTGGAAAGACGCGGGCCTATCCAGAGGCTCTGCACCGGCAGCCTGGGGATCATCGCGCGCCTCCAACCACGCGAAGGCCACCGGTTTTCGGATCCGGCGAGACGATGCGCGCGCCTGTGAATCCAATCCGGCGATTGGGATTAAAACTAACCGGCGGCGTAAAGCCCGTGGGAAACTCCCACATGCTTTCGAGCGCTGCAATCAGTTTCCCGCGGCTCAATTCCCTGCCTCCGCGAGTGAGGCCCGCCATAAGCAGCCGAGCCGAAGCCAGCGCCACCAACTGCGACGAGACGAAGGTCTTCGGCAGCCCGGCACTCTCCGCGAGACCTGCGTACTCCAGGGAAGCGGCGGGGTTATAGTCGGAGGGCAATGCCGGATAGGCGAGGTACAGGCGCGATTCGCGCGCCGCTCTGGAGTTCAGAACGCCGCCCCCGGCGAGCAGACCGGGCAGCAGGATGTCACCCGCCGCATTGTTGAGAGGATCGCCGGGTCCGCCGGGCGGCGACAGCATCAGCACCGGATTGCCGGACGCCGTCTCGCTCGCGGTCCAGCCCGAATCCTTCAGCGCCGCGGCCGCGGCGTCGGCGGCCTGCCGGTAGATTTCACCCGGGGCGACGATCATCCTGATATGGCCGTGGCTCGCCCGCGAGGCAGCAAAGCGGGCCAGTTGCTCCGCCTGGCTGCGCAGTCCGCCATCGAGATAGAACACTTCCGGGTTCGGAGGGTCGCCAACGACCGGCAGCGGCGTGTATGCGCCAATCAGCGGGATTTCGCGGCGATCCAGCACCTCACAAAGGTCGCGTTCGAATCCCGCTATGTCGCTTGCCACCAGAGCGAAGGGGCGCGATTGATCGAGGAATGCCTTTGCGGCATCCAGTCGCGCCGCCTGGCCCTTACCCGAAGACGCCACCGTGAATACAATTTTCCGGCCATAGATTCCGCCCGAACGATTCATCTGGTCGAAGTATGCCGCGAGGGCGTCGCGCATCGCCGCGCCGCTGGTGCCCGGCTCGAGCGAGGGCAGCAGAGAACCGATCGCGATGGTTTCGGCGGACAGGCCCTCATCCATGGCCTCGCCAATATGTTTCAGCCAGGCGATCAGATCGGCCATATCCGCGTTGCTCATGCGGAAGCGCGGCATGACGGCGTCCAGCCGGTTACCCGCGGAGTCCAGGCCAACCGTAAGTGCGCGCTGCACCAGGGCTTCGTCGTAAGCGCCGTGTCTGCGGCCGCTCGGAGAGTTCACGTCATAAGGCCGCACGAGATCGCGCCATCGTACGCTGGTGGGTGTAACGCCGCCTTCGCTGTTGCCCGTCCCGTCGCGGCCGTGGCAGCCGACGCATGCCGTCATAGCGCCGGGCACGGTTCCTCCGGTCATTTCCGCCTGAATGGGTGTGCCCGAGGGGCTCATGCCATTCATGTAGATCCGCCGGCCGCGCTCCTCAGCCGCTGAGGTCTCAGCCGTCAGGCGCCAGGGCGCAAAGCACGCCAGCAGGGATGCGATTGCAATCGCTGCGGCGCTACTTCGCATCCCGCAGGACCGAATCCACCGTATCGATGATCTTATCGGTGGGCGCCATGCCAAAGGCCTTTTTCCACAATCCGGTATGGTCGTTCCCGATCAGGAAAATGTTCTGATGATCTTCCTTCACTTCGACATATTGCCCCAGTTTAGTCAGCACCCTGTCGACATTTGCCTTCGTTCCAGTCAGAAAGTACCATCCGGGACGCGCCTTGTATCCGGCGGCAAACACCTTCAGTTTTTGCGGTGTGTCTGTGAGCGGGTCAACGGTGATGGAGATCATGTTGACGTCGGTATTCAGCCGCGATCCGAGCCAGTCCTGCAGGCGGGCAAAAGTGGCCGTGAGCATCGGACAGCTGCTCTTGCAGGTGGTAAACATGACATTGATAATGACAACTTTGTCCTTCAGCAGATCCGAATAGAAACGATGCGGGACGCCATTCTGATCGAGCAGGACCGTATCGGAAAAATAATGCTGCGCCGGTTTTGCGGCAGCCTGCTGATCGGCTGCCGGAATGGTTCGGGGAGTCGCGCGCGCCTGGGCTCCGGGAAGCAGTTGAAGTGCCGCCTGCAGGAGTTCCTCGGGCCGCTTCAGGCCGTCCGATCGTGTCGATTCGCCCTTCGCATTGAGGATGACCGCGACCGACGTGTGGGTGAACTTATCCGGCGAGTAAACGCCAAAAGCCCTGAGTACTTTGTGGATATCGGTCGGCTGACCGGTCAGCAGCGTCCAGCGCGAATTCGCGTGAAACTGACCCGCCCATTTATCGAGCCGGGCCGGTGTATCGGTCGTGGGATCCACGGAGATTGAAACCAGACGAATGCGGGTCTCTCCGCGCTGATCGAGCAGCGCCTGCAGCCTGCCGAAATTGGCGCCCATGGGGGGGCAAATCGTTTCGCAGTTCGTAAAGATAAAATTCACGATCACGACGCCGCCACCGGTCAGTTCGGAGGTATTTACCGATTCTCCGTGCTGATTTGTGAGGATCACCGTAGGAATGGCAAGGGAATCGCCGGCCGCGGCCGACGCGAACAGGACGATTAGCGGAATCAGGCGGATCGTTTTCTTCATTCGCGACATATTCCCCGTTACGCAGACTATCATCTTAGCCTTTCAGCACTGCCTGTGGCAATGCTGCCAGGCGGTCCATGTGTTACGCTTCAGCGAGGCAACCGGTTACCGGTTCCAGAACAGCACCCAGTAATGATCCAGGTCCGAATAGGTGCCTACAACGTTTCCAGCCGTGTGGTCACGCGCCGGTTCCATCATTAGCCTTCCGCCCTGCGCAAAAACGGATGGCACCCGAAGGTTCGCAATCAGGTTGAGCGCTAGTAGCGCTGCGATAACGGTGAGAATGGCTTTTGTGTAGAGGTCGGGTTTCATGCAACCCAGGGTATCACTGCGACTACCCAGTCCCGGCCTACTCCATGACATTGGGCGTTTGCAGATGGTCGCAGATGATTGCAGGTGATTGGCTCTGGCCCAAAACCAGCGGCGGGCGCACTATTTGATATGACATGTAAGTGCCGTATTTATATATATTTGTGGGAGCGCGCAAGGGTTACGCCAGGTCAGTCGCGACACAACCG
>Ga0302319_10006121_pt1 | contig 24004 bp, 22 predicted proteins | sample Bog_T0_2_FD_203319 | JGI IMG/M metagenome (GOLD analysis project Ga0302319, IMG submission 203319) | Peat permafrost microbial communities from Stordalen Mire near Abisko, Sweden - Bog_T0_2 | ecosystem: Environmental > Terrestrial > Soil > Wetlands > Peat | place: Sweden: Abisko, Stordalen Mire...
CCGCCAGCGCCGCCGATGCCACCAGTACCACCGGCACCGCCATGAACGATGACGTCATCCTGAAGGGTACCGGACGGAGCCGTGGTGCTTGCAGTAAGGTAGTCGAAATAGACATTCCGCACGGCGCCACCGGCACCGCCCCGCGCCGCGCCGACGCCGTTGCCGCCGGCACCGCCGATAATGGAAGCGAGCGTGTTCGCGGCATTGCCTGCATCGGAGGCCGGTCCTTCGACGAGAACATTGTTAATGCCGCCGCCCGGGCCGCTGGCGCCGCCATCGCCGGCCTGGAGCTTGAAAGCGTCCAGGTTATCGAGGAGGGTTATATTGGTCAGCGAGCCGCCAGCCGCCCCAGGGCCGCCGGACCCGAGATGGACGTAGGTAACGGCGTCCACAATGACATCCTGCACGGAAGGGCCCGCGACATGAGCAGCCGGGGTCATGACGGAAAGGGTCGTTTTGCCGGTCGTGTTAGGGTTTCCACCCTCGAAATTGAAGGTGTAACCGTTGGCAGCGGTGCCGGTAAGAATCTCATGGACTGCGCCGGTAGCATAAATCCGGGATATCGGGCCACCGGAGATGACCGCACCGGTAATGGGGCCGGCAGCGGTGAGGCTTACGATGGAATTGGCAAGCAGCGAGGAAGCATTTGGAGCGGACGCGGAAGCGTCGCCAATGGAGCCGGTGACGCTATTGTAATCCGCTACGACATCGCCATGAATTCCGGCGCCGACTGCGACGGAGACTTTCGACCCCAAGGCGAGACCAGTGACATCATTTGCCTCTACCTTACCGTTTTTGGCGAAGTCAGTGAAGAATGCGACGACATTGCCACCCCCGACATTGACGAGGTTATCATAGCCTACCGCGGTGAGGATGCGGAGGTCGTCCCCGGCGCTGAGCTTGATGAAGTAGACATCGGGGTTTTCGCCCACGGTCTTTGCGATCGCAATATTGGCGGCGTTGGAGCCGGGGTGGGCGGAATTGATGAACTGAAGCTCCACCTGGCCGGAACTATTTTTGTACACGTCCGTGAAGTAGGTGGGCGTGAATACGATCGCGGCGGGGGCGATGCGGGCTTCCAGGGGTTCGATGTGCGGATAGGAGTGGGGGCTTCTCATGTGCTGCCGGGGTAGATGAATCAATCGATGCTAATGCAAAACGGCTTGGGGTAGCGGGGCGCGTCAGATGGCGCGCTAGGTGGCCCGCGCCCGGCCGGAGGGACTAAGCATGATCATTCTGGGTGGTGCGGCAGGCCGGCCAAACACAATCCAACACCAGACAGGGAGAAGTGTACTTCCTGAACGAGGCCGATTGCCGTAGGGCGGCGAGCTGCTTATTACGCGGTGACTTTTTACATGGGCCCAAAGGGTTGTAAAGGGCAGTGTGATGAATCCACGGGAAGGTGGGACGAATTTTCGGAGGGTGATCCATCGGTCTGCGATGTAGCTAATACTTTAGCTGCTGGGGCTGAGGATGATAGTGGGGTTTGTAGGGGGATTTACTGACATTGAGGAAACTTTGGCGCGCTTTTTGGTGGAATGGATGGGCGAGGCTTGGCGCCGGCGCATTGAGGGCGGGCTGACCGGCTATTCAAGCGGCACTCTCATTGCTCTTCCATCCTGGTTTCCACCCAGGGCTGTTCCCACTCACAAGCTCAAAAGCGAGGAGAGAAACCAGTTTAATGCCCGGAGGTAAAATGCGGCATTTTGAACGATTATTTCGGCAAATTTGCATCGTTACTTTTTGTAATAAGTCACTTGCATACAAGTTGTTATGTCAGATGGGCTGGTGAAAATGGACCATTTTCGCGATCTGGGGAATAGTGCGGACAAGTGTGGACAGCGGGGAGAGGCAAGATTGGCAGGCGGAGCCGGAAAAACAGAGTGCCCATTTGCGGAGTATGAATACTATTTAGCAATTGTCAACATTGTTTTGGTTCTATATTGGGCATCGCATTAGCGGATTCTGAGGACGGAGAAGGCCGTTTGCGTAGCACAAAAACGGCACGGGATGCTCGCGCAGCATTCCAGTGACGCGGGTCAGGGGAGAAAGGCGAGGATGGAGCGCAATTGAGACTCGGGGGCTTTTGTGATGAGCATCATGGCCATGCCTCCCTGGCTCCAACTAGCGGTGCGCCAGCCATGGATGGCGGCATAGCGCGGGGCACCCTCGGGGGGCGGATTCTGAAGGGCTGCGCGATCGGTCATGGCTAGGTGGACCATTTCGCCCCCGGGACCGTGGAAGCTGATGATGGAGATGGGATGGCCCTCCCAGGAGATGGTCTTGCAGCCGAGGCTGGCGAGGTGCTGGAGGGAGGGGGGGAGCATGGCGGCGACGGGGGAGCCGACTTGTTGAAGATATCGCTTGAGAGTGGACAGATCCGGGGACTTTGCGTCGAAGGAGGCCTGGCCGGAGACGAGGGCTGAGAGGGTGGCGAGGGCCTGCTCCTGCCACGGCTGGGGCCGGTGGACGTAGCCACCGTACCAGCCGCCGAGGCCCAGAAAGAGGAGGAGGGTGGCGGCGATGGCCATGAGGTGGCGCACGGAGAACCACGGAAGGGGCTTGCTGACGCGGCCGCCGGTGAGGATGCGGGACCGGAGATCGGCGGGGACGGGGATGGACTGGATGGCGGCGGCGATGCCGGAATCGAAACGGCGCTGGTCATCGAACCACGCCTTGAGGGCGGGATCGCTGGCGGCCTGCGCGAGGGCGGCGGCAAATTCCGGGTCGGAGGAGTCCGCGCCATTGGGGCGGCAGGCCCCGAGCAGGAAACTGGCGTCTTTATTGGTCATTGTGTGCCTCCTTTCGGCATGGGAGGCGATTCCATGGGAATGATCTTGCGGGTTGTATCGGTCCCCTGCAGGAGCAATTTCCGTAGCAAGGCCTTGCCGCGCGAAAGGCGGGACATAACGGTACCGGCGGGCACACCGAGGACGGCGGCGATTTCGCGATAGGAAAATTGCTCGAGATAAAAAAGGGTGAGCGGGGCGCGGTAAACGTCGTCGATCTGCTGGAGGGCGGCGACGACGGTGGCGCCGTCGATGGAATCGGCAATGGAGCCGCCCTCGGCGGGAAGATCGGCGGTCTCGCCCTCGAGATCGGCCTGGGGGAAGCGAGAGTCGCGGCGGTGCAGGCTGAGGAACTCGCGATAGAGGGTGGTGAAGAGCCATGACTTGACCTTTGCGGCATCGCGAAGCTGATGGCCGCGGGAGGCCCAGAGGTAAAAGGTCTGCTGGGTGAGATCCGCGGCGGAGGGCTCGCTGCGGGCGAGGCTGAGCGCGAAGCGGTAGAGAGCCTCATAATGGGCATCGACGATCTGCTCGAAGTCAGGTGCGGCCACGGTTTGACCTCCGGCAAAACCAGCCATGCGCCTGCCATGCCTGAAACCATGACTGAACGCGAGAGGCCCAGTCGATGGCGGGATCGGCGTCGCGGAGAGCGGCGGCGCAGGCGGCGGAAAGGGTGCGGCCATCGCGCAAGGCGGTGAGGATGGCATAGGCCTCGGGCTCGAGGCGCTTGAAGTAAAGCATGTTGGCCTGGCGATGGACGGCGACACAGGTGCGGGCGGGCCGAGGCAGGCGGGGGCGTGCGGAAGGACGGGAGGCTGGCATCGCGGTGAGGGTGTTGCTGGCCTCTCCGCGGAGTGCGGCGTCGCGTTTCTTGAGGGCCAGGGCAAATTCATCGACCGGGTAGGCGCACTCCATGACGGTGATGTGGGGCTGGAGGGCAACGCGGAGGCGGGTGGGGCCGGCGTCGAGGATATCGTCCTCGGTCAAAGGAGGCAGTGAGGGGCCATCGAAGGCGACGACCTGAGCCCATTCGAAGCGGGCCATGTCCACGGCAAGGTGGGTGTGGGGGGCGGATAAGGCGGGCTGATCCTGTATGAAGGCGGGGAGGCGGCTGCCGAGATTGCGAAGGGTGAAGGAGGCGGAGGGGAATGCCGCGAGAAAGGCGGTGGAAAGCTTCATGAATCGACGCTGGCCGAGAATGGCGCGGACACCGGGATAATCCTCATGGAGACAATCGAGGACCCGAAACCAGTAGGAGCGGGCGTAGATCTCGAGGCGCTCGACGGGCGTGAGGAAGCTATTAGGCTTGATGAAGTCCGCTGCGACGCTGGCGGTGGAACGGCCATCGCTCCACGTGGCCTGGAGGCCGTCGCGCGCGTTCAAGGGCCGGAACAGCGCCTCGCTCATGACGCGCTGAAACTGGCGCAGGTCGCGAACGGAGCGAATCTCAGGCGGTAACAGGCTGGGCCGCTGCGCGGGCTTTGCCTTTGCCGCCGGCCGCGGGAGCGTGGTCGCCGAGGAATTGCGTGGCTTTGAGGGCTTCATGGTGGACTTCATCGAAGGATGGGATGCGGTCATCCCACTCAAGGAGAGTGGCTGTGTGGCCGCAGTGTTTGATGGCGTGGGCGTAAAGGTCCCAGACAGGGTCGAGGACGGGGTGGTCGTGAGTATCGAGGATGTATTTCCTGTACTTGGTGTGGCCGGCGATGTGGAGCTGTCCGACGCGATGGTGCGGGACGTTGTCGAGATAGTCGTACGGGTCGAAGCTATGATTCTTCGACGAAACGTAGATGTTATTTACGTCGAGAAGGATTCCGCAATCGGCCATTTCCACGACTTCGCTGAGGAATTCCCACTCGGTCATCTCGGATTGGTGGAACTCTGCGTAACTACTGACATTCTCGACACAGATGGGGACCTCGACAAAGTCGCGGACGGCGCGGATTTTCGCGGCGGTATGTTTCGCGACTGCGAAGGTGTAAGGCATGGGGAGCAGGTCGTGGGTGTAACGGCCATCGACGCTGCCCCAGCAAAGGTGATCGGAAAGCCATGGGGTACCGGTGCGCTTGACGAGGGTGCGAAGACGCTTGAGGTGCTCACGGTCGGGTTTATCGGCGGAGCCGAAGTACATGGAGACCCCGTGCTGGACGACGCGGTATTGCTCGAGGATGCGGTCGAGGACCTCGAGGGGGCGGCCGGCATCGACCATAAAATTTTCCGAGATGATCTCGAACCAATCGACGACGGGTTTTTTCTCGAGGATGTGGCGATAATGAGGGACGCGAAGGCCGATGCCGATGCCGTAGTCAGTGTGATTGTTGAAAGGGTTGGCGGGCATGGCGGGCGAGAATGTAAGTGATAGGCCGTACAGGGCCTATAGGGCTTATGGGTTCGCAGCAATTACTCTGCTGTAGTGTCACGCAAGTTCGTTTCCTAATTTTCTGTCGCCCCTTCCGGGGCTTCGCCATTTGCGGCGTTTATCCCCGGGTTAAAACCCGGGGCTATTTTCGGGCAGTCCCTGCAGGACTCAGTATTTGCTGGGAACGAGTACTCCAAACTATTTAATGAGTTTTGATGTCGGCGCTCAAATTGCCCTGAAACAGACCCGATATGCCCCCGGGGATTGGCCCCGGGGGACTTACAATGAGGAGACTCATACCCAGGGCGTTGCCCCAGGCTGGTATGAGACGGGCCTTTGGCCCTAGGCTTTGCTGCCGTCGGTGGCGCAGCCGCCTTTGCCCTTGCAGGAGTTCTGGGCTTTGCAACCCTGGTCGCCGGTCTTGCAACCGCCCTGGCCCTTGCATGCGTTCTGGCCCTTACAGGAGTGCTTGCTGGAGCTGTCATCGGCGAGGGAGCTGGCCTGGGTCAGCTGGGTGCCGAAGGTGCTGTTGGTGGCGGCGTGGAGACGGGCCGCGGAGCCGGTCATGAGTCCGGCGATTGCGGCGCCGGCGAGGAGTGCTTTGTGATTCAGTGTTTTCATTATGGAGTTTTGTTCTGGTTGCTCTGGTTTGGTATTTGTCCGCGCCGGAACGACCCGGCTGGCGTGGAGCACTCACCCGAGCGCCCCGATGGCGGACAAAAGTTATGAGACGGGATAGGCATGGTTATTCCCGTGAAATCAAGATAGCGGGGCGATGACTGGCGCCGGCTGGGCTGGGGTGCGCGATTTAATGATATAACCGATCAAGCCGTCGAGTGAGAGAAGGCCCGGGCCGAAGATAAAGACGATGATCGCAGCGAGCATGAACAAGAAAGGATCGGCTGTGACGAAGTCATCGGGCTTGGAAAATATATTCTTCACGGCATCCGGGCTGGCGGTGACGTAGGCGATGATCATGGTGAAGATGAGTGGCAAGGTGGTGAGGCGCGAGCCGAGGCCGACCAGGAGGATAAGGCCGCCGAAGCATTCAGTGCATCCAGCGAGATATGCGTTCACGCCGGGAAAAGGGATGCCTAGACTTTGAAAGAAAGAGGTAACTTTCGGAATGCTGCCGAGTTTGCCCATGCCGGTCTGGAAGAATTGCCAGCCCCAGTAGAGGCGGATGACGAGCAGGAATACGGGTTGGAGCCAGCGGGTATTGAAGCGGATAATGCCGGTGTAAATGGTGGCGGCGAGACGGATGAGCGGGTGGGTATTCATGGGTGAATCCGGCAGAGGGAGTGGAGTTGGAGATTGCTGGAGTTCGTGGACGCTACCTGGTTGAGAGAGCCGGTGCGCCGATGTATTCCCATGCCGGTGAAATATTATTCAACAACCACCGAGGGGGCAAGGGAAGGCTGGAGGGGAGTAAAGGGGGGCGTTGAAAAATGGGGCGGGGTGTCGGCGGGTGGGCGGGGCACTTTTTAACCACAGATTTACGCAGATTTACACAGATGGGGGCGAGAGCTGCGATGGGGTGGGGTGGGATTGGGGGCGGAGAGGAGAAGGGGAGGGTTCAAGTTCAAGTTAAAGTGTAGGTGCAAGTGAAGAAGCGGACGACGGAGCCTGGCGTGGGAACGGGACGGGGATTTTAACGCAGAGGCGCAGAGAAAGGATGAAGAGAGGATCAAATTGGCGCGGCGGTCTATTTGGTGTCGAATGCGTAAACGCCCGTCCAATCGGGGGGCGGGGGCTCGATGAGGTAGTGGCGGCAGCGGGTGGCGAGGAGTGCACTGGGGGGATCGGCGGAGGCTTGGGACCCGGCGATGGACAGGGCGCGTTTGAAGTCGCGTTCGAAATACGCGTCGAGCGCTTGCTCGTAGGCGGCAAGCGGGGCGGGGAGCGGGGCAGAGGATTCGGCAATGAGCTCGTAGATATCGATGCCCTGGGTCTTGCCCTTTACGGCGACGCGGTCGAGGTGACGCCAAAGGAAGCCGGGGCCGGCGGTATCGCGGATGAGTGCGCTGCCGATGATGGTGGTGCCGTAATATTTATTGAGGCTTTGCAGACGGGAGGCGAGGTTGATGCCATCGCCGATGGCGGTGTAATTGAAGCGGTCCGGGGAGCCGAAGTGGCCGACGGAGGCGATACAGTGATGGAGGCCGAAACGGGTGCCGAAGGCGGGGACGCCTCCCCACGCGGGGGATTGATACAGAAGGGCCAAGGCCTCGCGGCCGGCGAGGGCGGCGCGGCACGCGAGAGCCGCATGGCTGGGGACCGGTTCGGGAGCATTCCAGAATGCCATGACGGAATCGCCGATATATTTGTCGATGGTGCCGTTCTCGCGCTGGATGACGGAGGCGAGGACCTCGAGATATGCGCCAAGGCGAATGGCGACGGTATCGGGGTCGTGGCTCTCGGCGAACCCGGTGAAGCTCTGAATATCGGTAAAGAGGACGGATAGCTCGGTGGTTTCGCCGCCAAGGGTGGGCTCCTCACCGCGATGATAGAGGCGGCGGACGAGGTCCATGGGGACGTATTTGCCCATGGAACGCATGGCGGTCTTGGCCCGCTCGAGACTGGCGAGGACACGGTCGATATCCTGGAAGTTGCAGGAGTGCTGCGCAGGGGTGAGGACGAAATCGTTCATGAGGGCCGCCTCGCGGAGGATGACGGCATGGGCAACGGAAACGGCGTAGAGGACGATGAGTCCAAAGAATGCGATAACCGTGGCAAGGGCGAGGGATCCCCAGAAAACCTTGTTCCTGATCTTCAATAGGTCCGCGAGGTAAACCTGCTGCGGGACCACCATGCCGACAATCCAATCGCGGCCCTCGGTGATGCTGCGAAACGTGTAAAGGAAATTGGTGCCGCTGGTGATGAAATCGCCGGAAGCGAGAGGATGGGTGGATGCATCGACGGCAGCGAGCGCGGGAACCCGGAGGGCGGCAATGACCTGCGGGGAAGCATCGGCGGCGGAGACGCGCAGATCGTCGCCGGAAACCACGTAGCGGCTGGAACCGGAGAGAGCGATGAGACGGCCCTGGCTGTCGCACAGAAAAATGGAATGCGTGGAGGTATCAACGGCGACGGGGTTCTTGATGGCGCCGTCGATGGCGCCCTTGAAAAGGCCGATGCGGATGACGCCAACAAACTGGCCGGGCGGGGATTCAATGGCCTTGATGACACCGACCTCGACGCGGCGCCTGAGCTCGGGCTTGGCCTGGTCCAGGGCAAACCAGTGCAGGTCGGTCCAAAGGAGCTGGCCGTAGAAATCATGCAGGGAGGGCGTGGTGAAGGTGGGATGGAGGGAGGGATTGGCGGCAGCGGCCTGAGGGACGCGCTGGATTTCCCGGCCATCGCGTGCGAGTTGGAAATCAGTGGAGAGGAAGCCACCTGCCTGGAACCAGGTGTTGCGGTGAACGAAGCCGGGCCCGTTGATCGCGTGGAAGATGGAAACCTGGCCGACGGATGCGGGATCAATCAGGCGTTTGCCATTTGGGCCGAAGCCAGGACTTCGCGCGAATGTGAAAGTAGCCTCGGAGATGTCGGCATTGTGGAGGAGCAAGGTGAAGAGGGCGTCGCGCAACGAGCGGGGATCGGAGGGATTGACGAGGCCGGCGGCGAGGAGGGTCTCAAACTTGGAGACTGCGCCGGGGGCATGGTCGAGGTAATCGTTGACGCTCTGGGCGATGACGGCGCTGTCGCGGTCGCGAGCATGTGCGGCGCTGCTGAGGAGGGCGTTCTGCAGGCCGCTGAAGACATTCCAGAAAAGGAGGCCCAATCCGGCGAACAAGCCAATGATGCTGGCGGCGAAGACCCGGTTGAGGGTGAGGTAAGGCATTCCGAGGGTGGATGATAGAGGCGGCGTGCGGGAAATGGAATTTAAACGGTTATCCGGGACGTGGAGAAAATGGAGAGTTGGAACCGCGTATGGGGGTGGAATTATTTAACGCAGAGACATGGCGCGGCGGAGCCGCAACCAAACGGGGAATTCCCGCGGAGATCCCGCAGTTGCGGGACAGAGGGAGGCAAAGAGGGGAATTTTTGGACAGGATGCACAGGATTGACAGGATGGGAGGGAGCGCGATTTCCGATTGGATGCGGGGAGTTTAACGCAGAGGCGGAGGAGGAAAAAATGTGCGCGGCGCGCGGAAACTTTCGAGGTTTGCTTTGCAGAGGCGCGGAGAAGGAATGTTGAGGTGGGGAACACCAACGAATTAGGGCCCAATCGGAAGCTTCCGATGGTTCGGAGGGTTCACGTGAAAGTGAAAGAGTAAGTGCAAGTGGGGGGAAGAGGACCACGACGCTTACCTTGGACTATCCGGCCGGCAGCGTAATGGATACTGTCAGGCCGTGGGGGAGGCGGTTTTGGCAGGTGACGCGGCCGCCGCAGGACTCGATGCAGGTTTTTACGATGGCGAGGCCGAGGCCTGCGCCGCCGGTCTCGCGGGCGCGGGAGGCGTCGACGCGGAAGAAGGGGTCGAAGAGCTGGGCGAGGGCCTCCGCGGGGACGCCGGGGCCTTGATCGGAGATGGTGAGGATGACGTCACGGCCGATGGTCTCTGCATTGACCTCGATGGGGCCGGAATCGCCGGCGTATTTGACGGCGTTGCGGAGGAGATTTGAGAGGGCGCGGCAGAGGAGATCGGGCTCGGCCCGGACTCGCAAGGCATCCGGAATGGTGGATTGGATTGCGGCGGCGGTGAGACTCTCCCGGGCGATTGCGCGGTCGAGAACGTCGCGCAAGAAAACGGGCTCGAGCTTGATGCGGCCGGCGGCGAGGGAGGCCTTGGAGAAGGAGAGGAGCTCATTGACCAGGCTGGACATTTGCTGGACCTCCTCGCGGAGATCGGCGAGCTCCGCGGCGGTGACGCGCGACTCGAGGATGCCCAGGGCCAACTGGGCGCGGGCAAGCGGGGAGCAGAGCTCGTGGGCGATATCGCCGAGGAATCGCTTCTGTCCATTGACGAAGCCGGCGAGGCGGCCTGCCATGCCGTTGATGGACCGGGCGAGGAGACCAAGTTCATCGGTGCGATTTTCGCGGACGCGGATATCGAACCGGCCTTCGGCGACGCGGGCGGTGGCGGCGGTCATTTCGCGAATGGACCGGGTGATGCCGTGGACGAGAGGAAGCCAAAAGAGGAGGGAGAAAAGGATGATGCCGGCGGCGGCGGCGGCCCACGGGGTGTAATCGAGCACGAGGCCGCCGAGGCCGATGGAATCGGAGACGGCGATCAATGTGAGCGGCGGAGGGCCGGGAGCGGCCAGGGGGATCAATTGCACGCCGGTCTGCTGGAGGGGCTGGAAGCCGGGCCCATCGAGCGGGACCATGAGCCAGTAGCGGGAAGGATCCTGGGTCTGGATCATGCGGCGGTCGCGGGGACGGTCGTCGGGTCCCGGGCGGTCTCCTGGAGGTGGCTGGTCCTGGCCGGGCGGGCCAGCGGCGAGTGGCGGGCCCATATCCTGCGCAGGCGGAGGGCGCATCAGGCCCGGTGGGGGCTGGGGGTGGGGACGGAACAGGCGGGCGACGACTGGAGCCGGGAGGGTGATGGCCTCGCCGGCGATGCGGCGGCCATCCGGGGTGACGATGAGGAGATGAAGGCCGTAGAGATTGCCGGCGCGGGCGAGGACGCCATCCCATTGGCTGGTGGGCTGGGCGGCGATCTCGCCCATGACAAGATCGGCGAGCGCATCGACGCGCCGGCCGGCACGGCCACCGAGCAATGTCTCGGGGCCGAGATGGAATTCGAACTCGACGAAGGCGTAAACGGCGGCGGCGATGAGGAGCAGATTCGCGAAGAACCAGAGGAGGATTTTCGCGGAGAGAGGGAACCGGGGGCGCATGGGGTTATTATTCCCTGTCGGGATCGATCAGCATGTAGCCGGCGGTGCGGACGGTGCGGATGAAACGGGGGTCCTTGGGATCGTCCGCCAGTTTCTTCCGGAGGTCGGAGATGTGGACGTCTATGGAGCGATCGAATACCTCGTAGTTGCGGTCGCGGATCTCCTCGAGGAGTTGCTCGCGGGATTTGACACGGCCCCGGGCGCGCATGAGACAGCCCAGGAGATCGAACTCGACGGGGGTAAGATCGAGGGGCCGGTCATGGAGGGTGACAACGCGAGCCCCAAGGCTCATGCGAAGCGGGCCGGCGAGCAGGTCCGGGGCATCGGGCGCACCGGGTTGCTCCCGGCGGATGGTGCTACGGCGGATGACGGCGCGGAGGCGGGCGAGGAGCTCGCGGCTAGAGAAGGTCTTGGGGAGGTAATCGTCCGCGCCGATCTCGAGGCCGACGATGCGGTCGGCTTCATCGCCGCGGGCGGTGAGCATGAGGACGGGGATGTCGGAGGTTTTGCGGATTTGCTTGAGGACCTCGAAGCCATCCATGCCGGGGAGCATGAGATCGAGGATGAGAGCCTGCCATGGCCCGGCGGCGGCGCGGTCGACCCCTTCCGGGCCGGTGTGAACGGCGGTGATGTCATAACCGAGCGGCTCCAGATAAGCGGCAATGAGGCGGCAGAGCTTGCGGTCGTCGTCGATCAAGAGCAGCCGGGGACGAGAGGGGTCTGGCTGCGACAATGACATAGGGGGAGCGTACCAAAGCGAATGGGATGCGCCCAAAGTTTTACACTTCCTTAACAATTTTCACGGATGCCGCGGATAATTGCTTAACATTGCGGTGCGAGGATCATCGATAACAAGAGGGCGATGGTTCGCCTGAAAGCCACATTATGAAACAACGCAATTACATTAAACGAACGAGAATGCTGACGCTGGCGCTCTGTGCTGCGGGATGCGCGGCATTTGGACAAGGACCCGGCGGCGGGCCGGACAACGGGCCAGGCGGAGGCCCCGGACAGGACGGGAACGGGCCACCACCCCCTCCCCCGCTGCCACCGGTGATCCATGCGCTGGATACAAACCATGACGGGATCATCGAGGCGGATGAGATCGCGAATGCGGCCAAGTCGCTGCGGACGCTGGAGACGAGCGGGTCGGATGAATTGACGATCCCTGAATTGCTGGGACCACCACCTCCTCCGCCGGGACAGGGCCCCGGGGGTCCGCAGGCGAGCGGGACGGACGCCCAGGGAGGGCCGCCGCCCCCGCCACCACCGCCGCCAGATGGCGCACAGACGAGCGGGACGGGCTCGCAGGATCAGCCGCCGCCAGGACCGCCTCCCGGGCCAGGTGGGCATCGGCACCACCGGTTGCCGCCAGTCATCGAGGTGCTGGATGCGAACCATGACGGGATCATCGATGCGAGCGAGATCGATAATGCGCCGCAGTCTCTAAAGAAGCTGGACCGGAAGGGAACGGGGCAATTGACGATTCCGGAATTGCTGGGACCGCCACGGCGTCCGCCGGGAGGGCGCGGGGGACCAGGGCCGGGGAATGGCCAGGATGGGCCTCCTCCCGGGCCGCCACCGGACCAGAGCGGGACGGATGGGGCGATGGGCGGGCCGCCGCCGGGGCAGTAGGGCTGAAAAGAGTGTGCAGGAACCATCCCCGGGGTGAGAGCCGGGGATGGTTTCCTGCAAGGGGGCAGGGAAAAGTGAACAGAAGGAAGCGAAGGTAGCAAAGGGGTGGAAAAAGGGGCGATGGGCGGATGCCATTCGGGGAGCGCAAGTGAAGGTGAAAGTCATGCCAGAGGCAGATCCGTCCTTCGGCGGAAGTAGGTGCAAGAGAGGTTTCGCCAAATTCCATCCTGTGAATCGTGGGCATCGTGGCAAACAATCTACGGCTTCCATGCAGACTCTTTCGCGGCGCGCGTTGCTCAACTATGTCGGGCTGTTCATCCTGATCGCGGGGATGGGGACGGCGGAGGTTATCTACTGGCGAAGCCTGCACCAGGAGGCGGGGGATTTTGTGGATTCGCCTTATGATTCCCGGGTGTTTGAGCAGACGATGGAAAGGACGGTGGGTGTGTTCGGGTTATTGATGGACGAATGGTCGCGCGGGGTCGCGAAGCTGGAGGAACCGAAGCCGCTGGCGATCACGATCGCGGTAGTGTCGATGATGGCGGCGGGAGGATGCTTTTTTGTGGCATCGCGGATGGAGGGGGAGTGAACTGGATATCCAGTTCCAACGGGTTAGATGTGTGACGGTCACGCCGGATCGTGGCCGCCGGAGAGGAGCCGCAGAAACTCTTCGGCATCGTTGCGTTCGACAGACGGAAACTCGCGCAGGAATCCATCGAGATCATAGCCGTCCTGCAAATAGTCCAGCAACGACTGGGCAGGAACCCGGGTGCCGTGAAAAACGAGGGTGCCACCCATGAGCGCGGGATCGGAGTGAACCGGCTGCGGGCAAGTGTGATCATGTGAAAAGGTTGCGGTCTTTAGAGCCAAAATGCGAGACGCGGCGAAGGCCGAGAGATCGGGTTTAGCCTGCTGGTCTCAAGTGCTCACGCTCCATGATTGTCGATTGATCGAAACCGTGGCACTCTAAAGACGATGAAAGCGGCTTTGCCTATCGAAGTTGACCCGGGGATTATGAGTGGGGTTCCCGTTTTTGCGGGGACGCGGGTCCCGGTGGAAACACTCTTCGACTATTTCATCCGTGGCTCGAGCCTGGATCTATTCCTTGAATGCTTTCCCACCGTGAAGCGGGAGGATGCTCTTTTGATCCTGAGCCACGCAAAGCAAGAAGCACTGGATCAGACACTGGCGTGAGGGTTTTCTCCGACGAATGCGTGCCGCGTCCGCTTCGGAATCTCCTGACAGTTCACGAAATCAAAACCGCCCAGGAGATGGGCTGGCACCGGATGAAAAACGGTGAATTGATCCGCCATGCCGAGGAAAACGGCTTCGAAGTATTCGTTACCTCCGATCAAAATGTCCGGTATCAGCAGAACCTTCAAGGGCGTGGAATTGCCTTGCTGGTGCTCTCGACGAATTACTGGCCTGCGCTGGAAAATCACCATGAATTGATCGCCTCTACCTTGGCGGTTATACACAGGCTGGCCAGTATTTCGAATTGGCTATTCCCAACACTTGATCGATCATCAGGGGGTCTCTACAACCCGGCGCCGGGAATGAGTTACCTTATTCGTAGCGGAGCGCCTCGATGGGATCCAGGGCGGCGGCCTTCCTCGCAGGGTAAAAGCCGAAGAAAATGCCGACGCAGGCGCTGAACATGAAGGAGAGAATGACGGAGAGCGGGGAGACGAGCGTGGGCCATTGGGCAAAGATGGAAAGGAGCTTTGAGGCGCCGATACCGAGGAGGATGCCGATGACGCCGCCCATGGAGCTGAGGCTGGTGGCCTCGATGAGGAATTGCAGGAGGATATCGCGCCCATGGGCACCGACGGCCATGCGGATGCCAATTTCCCGGGTGCGCTCCGTGACGCTGACGAGCATGATATTCATGATGCCGATGCCGCCGACGAGCAGGGAGACGCTGGCAATGGATACGACCAGGACCGTCAGGATGCGGGAGGTGGCGGTGGCGGCGTCGGTGAATTCCTGCTGGTTGTGGATGGTGAAGTCGTCGCCGTTAGCGCCAACGATTTTGTGCCGCTGGCGGAGAAGGTCGGTGATCTGGTTCTGGACGGGGACGATATCGTCGGAGGTATCGGCCTCTACGTTGATGGAGCGCAGGCTATTGACGCCCATGAGCCGCTTCATGGCGCTGGTGTAGGGTACGACCACGACATCGTCCTGATCCTGGCCCATTACGGAGAGGCCCTTGCCGGCAAGGACGCCGACGATCTGGAAAGGGACACCCTTGACGCGGAGCACGTCGCCCAGCGCGTCGTCTTCGCCAAAGAGCTGCCGGACGATGGTCTGCCCGATGACGGCGACCTTGGTGCCACCGCGGACGTCGCGGTCGCTGAAGCTGGTGCCCTCAGCGAATTGCCAGTTGCGAATGCCGAAATAGTCCGGGGATTCTCCCAGGACATTGGTGAACCAGTTCTGGTTTTCGGCGCCGATCTGGACGTTGGTGCGGACCTCGGGGCTGACGGCGACAGCGGCGGGGATCTCCCGCTTGATGGCATCGGCGTCGCCGACCTTGAGCGTGCCGGCATTGCCCCAACCCGCGCGGACACCGCCCGCGGTGAAGCTGCCGGCGAAGATGAGGACCACGTTCTGCCCGAGGGCGGCGATCTGGTTCTCGACCTGGGAGGTGGCGCCATTGCCGATGGCGACCATGGCGATGACGGCGGCGACGCCAATGATGATGCCGAGCATGGTGAGGGCTGTGCGCAGCTTATTGCGCCGCAAGGCGCGGAAGGCCATGATGAGGGTGGCGCGAATTTTCATGGATGAAGGAGGACGGTCATGGATGCAGGCGGACGGCGTGGAGGGCCTCTGCGAGGCGGCGCAGCTCCTCGGTGGCGAAGAGGCGGTCCTTGACCGGTGAGTCGTCAACGACGGAGCCGTCGCGCATGACGATATTGCGCTGGGTGTAGTGGGCGATATCGAGCTCGTGGGTAACCATCACGATCGTGATGCCCTGCTCGTTTAGCTTCTGGAAGACTCCCATGATCTCGATGCTGGTCTGGCTGTCCAGGTTGCCAGTGGGTTCATCGGCGAGGAGGAGGGAGGGCTCATTGCAGAGGGCGCGGGCAATGGCGACGCGCTGCTGCTGGCCGCCGGAGAGCTGATTGGGGTAATGACCGGCGCGGGGGGCCAGGCCCACGATATCGAGCGCGGCGAGAGCCTTCTCGCGCAACTGGCTGGATTTGAGACGCTTGTGAGAGTAGAGCATGGGGAGCTCGACATTCTCGATGGCGGAGGTGCGGGAGAGGAGGTTGAAGCCCTGGAAGACGAATCCTATTTTCCGGTTGCGGATGTCCGCGAGGGCGTCGCGGTTGAGTTTCGAGACATCGATGCCATCGAGCAGGTAAGAGCCGCCGGTGGGGCGGTCGAGGCAGCCGAGGGTGTTCATCATGGTGGACTTCCCGGAGCCGCTGGCGCCCATGATGGCGACGAATTCCCCCGGCTGGATGGTGAGCGAGACATCGCGAACGGCGCGCACCTCGATCTCGCCGGAGGCGTAGGTTCGCTCGATGTTACGAAGCTCGATTACCGGGGTCATGGCGTGGCCGCCGCGGGCCGGGGTCTGTTAAGGTGATACGGGTGCATCGCGCGAGCTTCTGGAGGGCTGGATGGACCCATATTACTTTAGCAGACCCTAGAACGGCCGTCTCATGCCGAAGCCGCCCCCGCCGGTGGTAATGGGTGTATTGGAGATGATGCTATCGACGACGGCGTCCCCATTATGAAGGCCTTGGAGGACCTCCGTATTGATGCCGTCGCTAATGCCGAGGCGAACCTGCACCGGCGTTGGTTTTGTGTCCCCTGAGTAGAGGACATAGACGGTATGGGTGTCGCGCTTCGGCCGCGGGGTCGCAGCGGCGACGATAGGGGTGGGGACGGCAGGGGTGGAGCCAGCCGGGCTGTCCGGGAGACGGAATCGGAGGGCCGCATTCGGGACGCGCAGGACATTGAGGCGCTGCTGGATGATCACGGAGATGTTCGCCGTCATGCCGGGTTTCAGCTTCTGGTCGTCGTTGTTTACCGAGATGACCGTATCATAGGTCACGACGTTCTCCACCGTGACCGGGGAATTGCGCACCTGGGCAACGACCCCGTGAAAGGTGCGATAGGGATAGGCATCCACGTTGAAATTCACCGCCTGCCCGACCGCCAGTTGGCCAACGTCGCCCTCCGCGACGTTGGCATCGATCTGCATCTTCGTCAGATTATTGGCGATGGTGAAAAGGACCGGTGCGTTCATCGCAGCGGCGACGGTCTCGCCGACATCGACGCTGCGGGAAATGACGATGCCGTCGATGGGAGAAGTGATACTGCAATGGTCGAGATTGATCTGCGCGGTCTCGAGATTGGCGCGCTGGATCTGAAGGGTGGCATCGGCCTGATGAAGATTGGCAACGGCGGTATCAAGATCGGCCTGGGCGGCGGCGTGCTCCTTGACGAGTTCCTGCTTGCGGTCTGCGGTCAATTTGGCGAGCTCCAGAGCGGCCTGGGCGAAGGCCACATTCGCCTGGGCCTGATGAACAGCCGCGGTATAGGGGGCGGGGTCGAGCAATGCGATTACCTCGTTCGCTTTCACGATGTCGTTATAGTCTGCGAAGAGCTTGAGTATGTTGCCGGAGATTTGGCTGCCGATGGTGACATTGAGCACAGGGTTGAGCTGGCCCGTCGCCGTAACGACCTGCACCACGTCGCCCTGGGTGACGTCGCCGGTCTGGTATTTGACCGTATCCGTATGGGACTGGATCCAGTACCACCAGCCGCCGCCCGCCGCACCCAATGCCACGACAATGATGAGTAAGAGCTTCATTTGACTTTGGATTCGAGGACTCGCTGCTGCTGGAAGACGCCGGCCACCTGCTCCAGGTCGCGGAGTGCAACCTGATAGGCGTAAACCTTTACGGCGAGGGAGTTTTCCGAGGTATTCAAGGCGACCAGCGCGGTGAGAACATCCACGCTGGCGGCGGTGCCGGCCTCATACTCGTGCTGCTCATCCAGGTAGCTCTCGCGCGCGGCATCCACCTGCACCTTTAGGTAACCGAGGCTCTCCTGCAAGGAGCGCGCATTGAGCCAGGCCTGGCGGACATTGCCTTCGATGGTCTTGACCACGGTGTCGCGGCTCAGGCGGTCTATCTCGACCTGCTCGCCGGCAGTCTTCAGGTTGATCTCCCGCTGGCCGCCGGTGAAGAAGGGCATGCTGACGGATACATTCGCGTCCCAGACCTGCGTTTGCGGGCCGTAAAGCCCGTTCCCGTTCGTGTAATTGTCAGTCACCTCACCCTGGATCGAAGGCGCATACTGCGCGACGACCTCGCCTTTCTTCGCAATATCCTCGCCTATTACGAGGTCCGCGACCTCCAGGTCCTCGCGATCCCGGTAGGCGATCGCGAGTAGCTTCTCGAACGGCGGGATGGTGGTCGGATAATCGGGCGGCTGAACGAGCTGGAACCCGGTATCGCCCCCGAGGTTGAGAATATTTCCAAGCGTGTCGCGGTCCTGCAACTCGGTGTTCTGCTGCTGGATGAGCGCGACCTTCGCGGACTCGAGGGTGACCCGGGCGTTGAGGGCATCGGTGGGGGTGACCTCGCCCACGTCCAGGCGCTTTTGGGCAACATCGAGCTGCTCATCGGCCAGGTCCACGGTCTTTTGGTCCACCTCAACCATCCCTTGATCCGTAAGGACCTGGTAATAAGCGCTAGCAACCCCAAAGAGCACCTGCCGAATCTGGTACTGCTCCTGCAGGCGCGCAGCCTGGGCGACCAGCTTTCCATACCGGTAGGTCGGGAAGACCCCGAAATTCATGATCGGCTGGGTGTAGGCGAAGTTAAGGCTACCGTTCTGGGTGTTTATAACGGACCCAGGCGGATGCTTTTGGTTGTTGTCAAATTCAGCTCCGCCGGACAATTGCGGGCCCAGCAGTGTCAGCGCGCTCCACGGGAGCAGGTTCGCCATCCGGATCTGCCAATATGCCGTGCGAATACTCTGGTCCGTCGCCAGGGCGATGTCGTAGGCCTCGTCAAGCGTGATGACCCGGGCCGGCGTGGCAACCGCAGGTGCCAGCACTGTCGGCACCGCAGCGCATACGGGCAGGGCAGCCAACAGGACGGCGAGGCAGCAAACCCGGGGCGTCATTGGAAGCGGCGCGCAGCCCGCGCCAACCGATTCGCCATGGGGCGGCCGGTTCGCACTTTGTAGCGGCTCCTGGTTACTGTCGGTAAAACTTCTTGGAACACGGTAAGCGGGGACGATTCACCTGCCTTGGGGGAAGGTCAAATTTACGTCTTTGCGGCGCTGGTATAAACCCAGGGAGCGCCAAATGTCGCGACGCAAAATGCCGGATGCATAGCAGGGATTGCCCGCCAGCCGCAAACCGGCCCTCAGTAGCACCGCTAAGCCGGCGGCGCGGTCAGCTTCTCCAGTAGCCGGTCCACCTCCACGTGGCGCTCGACCAAGGTCTGGATCTTGTCGATTTTCTCGTCATCGCCGGGGAGGGTCTTGACCGTCATCGAGTGGATGCTGCTCGCCACGGCATAGCTGTCGAGCGGCGAGGCGATCGCTGCCAGGTGCGAGGCTTTGATCATCTCGAGCAGATTCTGATGCGGAAATAGGTCGCCGGAAAGGACCAGCCCGGCAATCACGCGGCCATCCCTCTCGCTCAAGGAGGCGGTCGAAAGCGCGGCCAGGATGATATCCTCCCTGTCACCCGGGGTCACCACCAGCGTGCCCGGATCGAAATACTCCATGACATGCGCAGAGGTCATCGCCCCGATGATCACTTTCTTGACGCGGCGGCGGGACTCCGTTTTCCCGTTGAGGAAAGCTCCCTTCACCTGGCGGCAAATCTGCCCGAGCGTCGGATTCGTGAGTAACGGCTCGGCCGGGATTACCCCAAGCAGGTCGATCCCCAGCCGGTGCAGGCCGCGCCGGGCGAACTCCGTGACGTACGCAATCTTCTCCGGGATCACTTTATTGAGGATAACACCGATTATCTCCACCCCCTCCTGGTCGAACAGCGCCTTATTCAGCGCAATCTCATCGATCGGTTTCCCGATGCCCCCCTGGGTGATGATCAGCACCTTGCAACCTAGGAGCGATGCCACCCGGGCGTTTGACAGGTCAAATACCGAGCCCACCCCGGCGTGCCCTGTCCCCTCGATGATGACGAAGTCCTTTTCCCATGCCGCGCGGTCGAAGGAATTTCGGATGCGGCGCACCAGGAAGTCATGATTGGCCTGCTCGATGTAACGGCGCGTAAAATCCGGCTCGACGGCGATCGGGCTCATCGCCTCCAGCGGAGTCTTGACGCCGAATGTCTGGTCAATGAGCACCGTGTCCTCGTCAATCCGTTGCCCTTCCACCTCCACGAAACGCTGGCCCACCGGCTTGATGAATCCGATCCGCCCCAGCCGGCGGCTGAGCGCCGCGAAAAGGCCGAGCGCAGTCGTGGTCTTCCCGTCATTCTGCTGCGTGGCGGCGACGAAGATGCGGGGCGTGGTGACGTTCATCGTTCTCCCTTCATCCCCTGCGTTCGAAACGGAGCCCTTCTCTACTCCTGCGCAAGGTCATCCTCGGTCGCCGGGTAGAGTTTTCGATATTCGATTGCCTGTAAGCCCACGATCGCCGCGACGCCCAGGATGTCCTCAACCGATGCGCCGCGGGACATATCCGCCGCCGGGCGGGACAGCCCCAGCAGCACCTGCCCGTAAGCCGATGCACCCCCGAGGTGCTGGACCAACTTCGCGCTGATATTGCCGCTGTTGAGGTCCGGAAAAATAAGAACGTTGGCACTGCCGGCCACGCGGCTGGCTGGCGCCTTGACGGCCGCCAGCTCGGGCAAAATGGCGGTATCCGCCTGCAACTCACCATCGATCTCCATGTCCAGCTTCTCAATCTCCGTCCGCTGCCGGGCCAGCGCCGCGGCTGCGGCCATCTTGCTCGCCGCTGGCAGCCGCGAACTCCCCTTGGTGGAAAATGAAAGAAACGCCACCCTCGGCCGCACCCCGGTCAATTGCCGGCACACCTTGGCCGTCTCGATGCCAATCGAGGCAAGCTGCTCGACCGTCGGCTCCGGCACCACCGCGCAATCGGCAAACATCAGCATCCCCTCCGTGCCGAAGGCCTTCGCCGTCCCCTCCAGCATCATGCAACTCGACACCGTCGTGACGCCCGGTAGCGGCTTCACGATCTGGATGAGCGGGCGCATCAGGGAGCTTGCATACTGGCTGGCCCCTCCCACCAGGCCATCCGCCTGCCCATGTTGGATCATCATTGCTGCAAAATAATTCGGGTTGAGCAGGATCTCCCGCGCATCGCCCGCGCCGATATTCCGGTACCGCTGCAGACGCTCGAGCCGGGAGGCAAACACCTCCAGGTCGTCGGCCTTTGTCGGATCGATGATGCCGATGCGCGTAAGGTCGATGCCATACTGCCCCGCCTTGCGCTCGATCTCATCGGCATCGCCCAGCAGGATGGGCGCGCCCAGTTGCAGGCGGTTGAAGCGCCCGGCCGCCTCAAGCACGCGCGGTTCCGCCCCTTCCGGGAAAACAATCCGCTTGGGGTGGCGCTTCAGCTTCTCGAAAACGGACTCGATGAATCTCATAGGGAGGCCCTAGGTTCCTCAGTTACGTCCCACTAAACAAGCCTAAGATCGTCTCTAACCGATGAATCCAGACTACCACATGCACACCCCCCTGTGCCACCACGCGACCGGCCACCCGGCCGATTACGCCCAGGAGGCCATTCGCAAGGGCCTGCCCGAAATCGGATTCGCCGATCACAACCCGATGCCCGCGCGCTTCGACGACTGGCGCATGGGCATTGAGGATATGCCGCGCTACTTCGAGCTGATCGAGGAAGCCCGCGAGATGACCCCCGGCTTCCCAATCCGCCTCGGCCTGGAATGCGATTACCTCCCCGGCCATGAGGATTGGATCACAAAACTCGCCGCCATGGCCCCGTGGGATTACCTCATCGGCAGCGTTCATTACCTCACTCCGGACTGGGCCGTGGACAATCCCGCCTACGTGGGCCGTTATGAAGCCTGCCCACCCGGGGAACTCTGGAGCATGTACTGGAGCGCCGCCGAGCGTTGCGCCCGCAGCGGGTTATTCGATTTCATCGCCCACCCGGACCTCGTAAAAATCTTCGGTGCTCGCCCCGCCGGCGATCTGAACCGCTACTACGAACCGGTAATCGCCGCCCTGGCCGATACGGGCGGCGCGTTCGAGATCAACACCGCCGGCCTCCGCAAACCGGTCCGCGAAATCTATCCTGCACTCGATTTCCTGAAACTGGCGCGCTCCGCCGGTGTCCCGCTCGTCATTAACTCAGACGCCCACATGCCCGGCCAGGTCGGCATGGACTTCGAGCCCGCCCGCGCCTTGGCGCGGGAAGCCGGCTACACCAGTACCTTGCAGTTCCGCTCCCGCGAAAGAATCGCCCTGCCGCTCTGATAGGTCGCATTAGTCCAATCGGTCCCATCCGCCCACCTAAATGTCCGAAACCGCCTCCATCGCCACAAGCATCGTCCGTCGCCTGCGCGATGCCGGTCACGTCGCCTATTTCGCCGGTGGCTGCGTGCGCGACATGCTCCGCGGCACCGAAGCCAAGGACTACGACATCGCCACCGGCGCCACGCCCGGGGAAGTCCAACGCCTATTCCCAAGAACCGTGGCCGTAGGCGCCCACTTCGGCGTCATTTGCGTGCTCGAGGGTGGCCACCAATTCGAGGTCGCCACCTTCCGCTCCGATGGCGCCTACATCGATGGCCGCCACCCGGAGGCCGTCACCTTCTCCTCCCCTCGCGAGGATGCCGAGCGCCGCGACTTCACTGTCAACGGCATGTTCTACGATCCCCTCGCCCAGGAGGTCATCGACTTCGTCAACGGTCGCGCCGACCTCGACCACCGACTGCTTCGCGCCATTGGCGATCCCGCAGGCCGCTTCCGTGAAGACCGCTTGCGACTGCTCCGCGCTATCCGCTTCGCAACCGCGCTCAACTTCGAGATCGACCCCGCAACGTGGGACGCCCTGCGCGTCCACGCTCCGGAAATCAACGACGTCAGCGCCGAGCGGATCCGCGACGAATTGGTCCGCATCTTCCTAAGCCCAAACCGCGTCCGCGGTCTCGACCTGCTCGACCAGAGCGGCCTCCTCGCCCAGGTCATCCCGGAGATGATGGCCCTTAAAGGCTGCGAGCAGCCTCCCCAGTTCCATCCCGAAGGCGACGTCTGGGTCCACACCCGCCGCATGCTCGAGCTCCTCCCTGCACAGGTCTCCGTACCGCTCGTTTTTGCCGTGCTCCTGCACGATATCGGCAAGCCGCCCACCTATTCGCTCGACCCCGCCGAGGGCCGCATTCGTTTCAACGCCCACGACAAAGTCGGCGCCGGAATGGCCCGGGCCATCATGGAGCGCCTCCGGTTTTCCCGCGACGAAATCGACGCCACCGTCGAGGCCGTGGACCAGCACATGGTCTTCAAGGATGTCCAGCGGATGCGCGTCGCAAAGCTCAAGCGCTTCATGGCCCGCCCGCGCTTTGAAGAAGAGATGGAACTGCACCGCGTCGATTGCCAGAGCAGCCACGCAATGCTGGATAACTACGAGTTCCTCCGCGGCAAACAGGAGGAATTCGCCAATGAACCGCTGATCCCTCCCCCCTTGATCACCGGCGACGACCTCATTGCTCTCGGCTGGAAGCCCGGCCCAAAATTCAAGGAAGTCCTCGACGCCGTCCAAACCCGTCAATTGGAAGGAACCCTGACCACGCACGAAGAGGCATTGGACTGGGTAAGGACAGAATTCGGCGAAAAACCCTAACGCGGCGTCCAGCTTAAATGGGCCACCCCTGCAAGGCCATCGATCCGGAATGGCACTGCTAAAAGCAGGCATTCGACATGTCTGGCGCCAAACGTGACGGTGCGGTAGAGGCTGAGCGTTCCACCCGGGATCAAGTCCACCCATCGGCAAGTCCTCCCCTCCGCGTCTTCCATCTCGCATCCCGGAGGGAACATATCCGGAGGGGGCTCCCAGTTTAGGTTCACCCAAATATGATCGTGTGTGGCGAGGGTGCACTGGAGAAGACAATGCTTCGCATCGGCCAGGCGCCGGACGGCGAAGAAGTTGAATAGCAATCTCGGCCTTCCAGATTTCCAATTCCGATTCCCGCCCCTCCATGCTACTCTCCCCCGCCCATGTCTTCCATTGAACACAACGACCCCCTCAATGCCCGCATCCTCGCCGTCTCCGAGGACCAGATCCAGGGCTTCGTCCGCGAACCCTTCGGCGAGATCGCCGCGCGCTCCGGGATCCCTCTCGACACCGTCATCGAGCGCATCCGCGTCATGCTCGCCGC
>Ga0302319_10006122_pt1 | contig 24000 bp, 32 predicted proteins | sample Bog_T0_2_FD_203319 | JGI IMG/M metagenome (GOLD analysis project Ga0302319, IMG submission 203319) | Peat permafrost microbial communities from Stordalen Mire near Abisko, Sweden - Bog_T0_2 | ecosystem: Environmental > Terrestrial > Soil > Wetlands > Peat | place: Sweden: Abisko, Stordalen Mire...
AGGCTGCACCAAAAACCTCGTCGACTCCGAAGATTCGGCAGGATACCCGCAGGCAGCATGACTCATCGCTCTTTCTCAACAAGCGCCACAAATTTCGGCAGCCCTTCCTTGAGCCTCTCCAACAGAGAAAATCTCTGTTGCCCAATGGCGCTCGCCTGCCGATCCAACACCCCCATAATCCCATCCGGGTTGCGATGGAAAAGAAGGACCAGAAACTCATCGGGCGAGTAAATGGAAATGCCGTACGGCTCCAAAACCAGCTGCGGAAAATGACGAAGATTGTAAGTAACAATCGCATGGGCCTCCCCGTGAATGGCCGCCGCTACAACATGCCTGTCGCCGGGATCGGGAATATCCGGAACGGCATCGAGCAAGATCGTTGTGGTGGGTACGCAGGCATTCGGGAAAGATAACTGCATCGCCTCCAGACGGTGTTCGGCTTTGGCGTGCGATAAACCAAATTTCACCAGTGTCCGACGAACTTCGTTCAGGGTTTCGTCGCTCCAAAGCACTCGGAATGCCCCAGTCTCTTCAGCGCAACGCAGCAGCGTGTCGCACAGGGGCATCTGCGCCAGCACACAGGCGTCGAGTATAGCGGAATTGATCTTACTCAATTAACATTACTCTTTGACCAGAGCATTCCATGGTACGGAAAAATACGTTCCGTCTTCTATCTCTGCCCGCACCAGGTCGTCCCAAATCTTGCGCCGCGCATCCCGATCAACCTTATAGGCCAGTAAATCCCTCGTGTAAACCCGCCGGTGCGTCCCCACCCTATGGAAAGGAATCTGGTTCCCTTCAAGAAGCTGCACAAGGAACTGGCGCGAAACGCCCAGCACACGCGCCGCTTCCATCGTCGTTAGCGCCTCGTTGTTCTCAAGAATCGTGACCGATTTACCTGCCTCCAGATCTCCAAGCACCTGGCTCAGAAACGAATGCAGGCTTGGCGGAAGCTGCTGCGTCTTTCCATCGGAACCGGCAAGTTTGGCCTCCGCGGCCCGAATCCTGGCATACAAATCGAGTATCTCGTCCCGGTCCTGTCCCGAGATTGAAACATCAGCCGCTTTTTCGTTCGCGATCATGACACACCTCCGACTCCGCAATTAAACGCTATATACGCTACAACCACTATAACTCATTTTCAAGTACAATCAAGACTGTGACCAAGACTTCCCCACCCACGGCCCCAACCGTGGGCTTTATTTCGTTAGGCTGTCCCAAGAACCTCGTCGATTCCGAGGTCATGATGGGCCTGCTCGACCGCGCCGGAGCCCGCCTCACCGCACATCCCGAAGAAGCCGAAATCCTCGTCGTCAACACCTGCTCCTTCATCGACACCGCCAAGCAGGAGTCCGTAGACACCATCCTCGAAATGGCCCGCTTCAAGACCTCCGGCTCAGCCAAAAAGCTCATCGTCGCCGGCTGCCTCGTGGAGCGCTACCGCGACGAAATCCGGAAGAGCATCCCCGAAGTAGACGCGGTAGTCGGCACCGGCGAACTGGAGTCGATCCTCGAAGCAGCGGGGCTGTCGATTCCAGCCACCCCGCCTTCCATATCCCCGTTCAACATCCTCACCACCATCCAAGCCGCCGAAGTCCGCCCGGGCCTAGAATCCCGCGCTGCAACGCATAAATCCGATATTGCTTACCGCGCTGAAGGCGACCTTCGCGAGCAGCAAGGCCGCTTCAGCCGCGACACCTGGCAGGGCGCGGCGCACATGCTGCCAACCTACCTCTACGACGAATCCACCCCGCGCTTCCTCACCACTCCCAAATCATCGGCCTACATCAAAATCGCCGAAGGCTGCGACCACCCCTGCACCTTCTGCGTCATCCCCAACCTGCGCGGCAAGTTCCGCTCCCGCCGGTTCGAGTCGGTCGTCGCCGAGGCCCGGCAACTGGTTGCCCGCGGCGTTCAGGAGATCACTCTCATCGGCCAGGACACCACCTGTTACGGCGAAGACCTGGGCCTCAAAGACGGCCTGGCAACACTGCTCGACGAACTGGCCCGAATCGATGGCCTGCGCTGGCTCCGCTTCCTCTATGCGTATCCCAATCGCATCACCGGCAAACTGCTTGACACCATCGCCAAGCACGACAACATCTGCAAATACCTCGACGTCCCCCTCCAACACGCCTCGCCCGCTGTCCTCAAGACCATGAAGCGCGGCGCCGGCGCGGACATCTTCCTCAAGACCCTGGAAAAGGTTCGTGCCGCGGTGCCTGGCATCGCTCTCCGCACCAGCTTCATCGTCGGCTTCCCCGGAGAGTCCTCCGCGGACTTTGAAATTCTGCAGCAGTTCATCACCGAGGCGAAATTCGACTGGCTGGGCATCTTCAGCTATTCCGACGAAGAAGGCTCCGCGGCCTTCCCGCTAGACCACAAAGTTCCCAGGCGCACTATCGAGTCCCGCAAGCGCCGCCTAATGAAGCTCCAGCAATCCATCTCAAAGCGCGCGAAACAGCAATGGATTGGCCGCGAGTTAGTTCTGCTGGCCGAGGGCGAGAGCGAAGAAACCCCGCTCCTATGGGAAGCAAGGACCCAGTTCCACGCCCCGGAGATCGATGGCAAAGTCTACATCAACGACACAGGCGAACTGAAGTCCCTGGAACCCGGCCGCTTCTACAAAGCCCAGATCACCGAAGCCCACGAGTACGACGTAGTCGCCCGCATCGTCTCGCCCGCGCTGTAATCCCGAATCGCGCTATCATAGGGAACATGGCGACCATCCACATCCCGGAATCTGAAGCGGCCCGCGACTTCGCCACCGTCATGTCCCACGTTCGCGCCGGCGCGGATGTGGTGATTGAGGACCATGGCGAGACCGTTGCCGTAGTTAGCCAGCCCACAAAGCGTCCAGGCCGGATGCTCTCGGAAGTCATCGCACTGATGGATGCGCGAGGATCGAATGCCACAGTTGACGAAGACTTTGCGCGCGATGTCGAGGCCGCGATCGCGGCCCACCGCGAACCGCTGGACCCTCCTGCATGGGATTGATCCTCGATTCGAGTATCATCATCGCTGCCGAGCGGCGAAGGGAAACAGCCAATCAACTGCTCCGCCACATCAGGTTTGTTGCCGGGGACCAGGAGGTGGCGATTTCCACCATCGGACTAACGGAGCTTGTTCACGCCATCTATCGGGCGCCGTCGATCCCCATGCGATTGAGCCACGAGGCCCTTGTTCACGATCTACTCGCTTATATCGATGTTCTGCCTTACACAAAATCAACCGCATGGCTTGCCGGTAGAAGCGACGGCGAACAGCGATCCGCCGGAGTCACCATTCCGTCGATGGATCTCCTCATCGGCGCGACCGCCCTCGAAATCGGATACGCCGTCGTTACCGCCAACGTTCGCCACTTCCGCCTCATTCCCGGCCTCAATGTCATCGCACTTTAGCGCTAAATGCGCAATCCCCACGAACCAACCGCCACCCCGTGGAATCCAACCACCCCAGCCGTGTATAAACACGATGGTGCCCTTCAACGCCCCCATTCCGAATCCCAAGCCGCCGAGCGGTAGCCGGAGCGCAGTCAAATCGCTGGCCGATGCCGAAAAACTGATGCAGATTGCCATCCTGCTTCCCTCGTCGGCATTCATCGGCTGGTTGGCAGGAGCATGGCTCGATAGCCGGCTGCATCAGACCTGGATCGGCCTCGTGGGAATTCTCTTCGGCGGAATCTCCGGGCTGGTCTACGTGGTGCGGCTGGTGATGCGCTCCGGACCCAAGGCCGGCAACGGAACCAATACCGGACAGGGAAGCCGCGACCCCCAGCCATGACAGACGAAACTCCCCCCATCGGCACGCTTTCGGACGAAGCCCTGGAAGCTTTGCTCAAGCGAGCGGTCCGCAACACGGCCATTCTGGCACTCGTTCCCGCTTTGGTACTCTGGATCGCCTCCGGCTGGCGCGACGCCGCCATGTTGTTGACAGGAGGCCTTATATCGGCCGCAAGCATCCTGGAATGGCAGCGCCTGGTCCGCCTGATGAATGCCAGAATGAAACGCCGGCAGACTTCCCGGGGCGCATTCCTCGTGATTGGGTTCTTTCTGGTACGGCTGCTCTTCTTTGCGGCGGTCATTTATGGTAGCCTGAAGTGTTTCCAGGGTTCTCCCATTGCGCTGGTATGCGGCCTGAGTTTAGCGGTCGCAACGCTCATGTGGGAGGCGCTCAAGATGCTGCGAGGCTGAGATTTGCGCTCGGTTTCGCGGCGACTCCGGCCCGGAATCAGAAAGATAATTGTCTTCATGCCAGAGCCGCTCGCCATTACTCAGTTCCTGAATTATCTCTTTGCCGGTCCCGTGAGTGCGCTTCTCAACGCCGTGGGAGTTCATCCGGCGAATCCCGCCGCCCCCATCGACAATACCTTTGCGCTGGAGTTGCTGGTGGTTCTGGGGTTCATCGCCTTCTTCGCTGTTGTGCGGCTGAGCCTTTCCGTCGAGAAGCCCGGCACGCCGCAGCAATTCGCCGAGATGATCCACGAGTTCATCGGCGGGCAGGCGGAGATGGTCATCGGGCACGGCTATCGGCGATTCCAGGCCTTCGTTACCTGCATATTCCTGTTCGTGCTCACATGCAATCTTCTTGGACTAATCCCCGGCATCAATGCCCCCACTCAGTCTGTTGTGGTGCCGTTCGGTCTCGCAGTGGCAACCTGGGTTTACTACAATTTCCACGGCGTCCGCGAGCAGGGAATCATCGGCTATCTCAAGCATTTTGCCGGTCCGGTGTGGTGGATTGCCTGGCTGCTGTTTCCCATCGAGGTCATCTCCCACGTAGCGCGAATGATGTCGCTCACCATCCGTCTCTGGGCCAACATGTTCGCCGGCGATCTGGTGACCCTGGTCTTCTTTTCGCTGATTCCAGTTGGTGTTCCGGTGCTGTTTCTTCTGTTGCACCTGGGCGTTTCGCTGGTTCAGGCTTTCGTGTTCATGCTGCTGGGCATGATCTATCTGGGCCAGGCTGTGGCCCACGACCACTAAGTACGAGCTTTTAGCCTCTAGCTTTTAGCTCCTAGCTTCGACATTGGAACATGAGCTCAAGCGCGGCAAGCAACAAGCTAGAAGCTAGAAGCTAAAAGCTGTTTCAAGGATTCCGCCGGAGAGAGCTTCCGCTCCGGGCCAACGGACGGCCGCAAGCGTGAGGGGGCCAGCACGGTGAGCCTCAACCACCCACTGGCGGCCAATCTCAGGGAAGCTGGAGAAGTATGCGTAAACTGCAAAATGTATTGATGGTACTGGCTATGCTTTGCTTCGCCGTTCCGGCATTCGCCCAGAGCGGTTCCGCCGCCGTTGACCTCACTCCCATCGGAGTTGGCATCGGCATCGCACTGGCCGCCGGCCTTTGCGGCATCGGCCAGGGCAAGGCTATTGCCTCGGCCACCGAATCGGTGGCTCGCAACCCCGGCGCCGTGGGCAGCATTCAGTTCCTGCTCATCCTCGGACTTGCCTTCATCGAATCTCTAACCCTGTTCACCTTCGCCATGATCTACGTCAAGATCAAGTAAAGGCGGATTCTGAAATGCAACAAAGCGGCCTCGCCCAAAGGTGAGGCCGCTTCACTACTTCACTATTTCACTATTTCACCTCTTCACTTGCATTAATGGCCGGCTTGTCCCGCGCTTGCCGTCCCGCCACGGAGCAACCGAATCCCCTCAGCGTACGTCAGCCCCACGGGCAGCGGCGTAAACTGCGTATACTCCTGCTTCGAATCTGAGCTCTTATTCTCGAACAGGATCCGGAAGTTCATCACCAGTTGCAGGCGCACAATTCGCCACTGATGCGCGCCCACATCCGCCTGTTCAATCAGCACCCATCCACCTTTGTCCACCTGGCCCAGGATTCCCAGGCCGAACTCCTTGTTCTGTTGCAGGTGGCCCTCCAGTCGCACCACGCGCTCCTGTGCGGCGTCGATCCATAGTTCTCCGGTCATCGCGGTCAGCAACTGCGTCTCCAGGTCTGGCGGGCTGAATTGCGGATTGGGCACGAAGGTAAACTTCTCGACCATTCCGCCCGCGGCCATCCCGGTTCCGGCAAACTGGTAGAGGAAAGCCTGAGGCAGGACGCGCAGCACATTCATGGCGCGCGCGGTATCCGCGTCTTCACTTTTCTTGCGATGCTGTTGCAGGCTCGGATCACTGAGCAGCGCATCCAGGCGCGCCTGCTCCTTTTGCTCGTCGGCCTGGCTCAGCGGCTTGTCCCAGAGAGAGAGGAGCCGGGCAACATCGCCGTCCCTGGTTTCAACCAACTCCTTGGTCGAGGTGAGATGCGCGGTGACCTTGTGCAGCCGGTAGCGCATGGGGTACGATGTGCCAAATTCCTGTGCGGCGCGCGATTCGGTGGCCAATGCGCGCGCCACCAGCGCCTGGGCCTCCTGGGGAGTGGGGGCCGCTGGAGTTTGCGACGCTGCGTGGGCATGGGGAAGAGCAGCCAACGACAGCAACAGGAGCGTAGGAAAGCTGCGCACAACCATTAGTTTAACGTTCATCGCCAATACGCGCATCCCGGCTGCAACTCATCATTTCGTTAGACGGTGTGCGCCTCCCGCTGTTTCCGCATTGAAGCAAGGCGGCCGGGTTGCGTATAGTTCGGGGAGGGCCTTGTTTTGGGCCGATGGAAGGAATAAAGGCATGGCAGTGGAGAAGGAAACCGCGCGCATCGGCAAGAGCGTCGTGATTTGCGGCGAAGTAAAAGGCAGCGAAGATTTGATTGTGGATGGCCGGGTGGAGGGCACGGTGACCCTCTCCGATAGCCGGCTGACCATCGGGCCGAATGCCAAGGTTCAAGCCGACCTTTCTGCCCGGGACGTATTGATTCAGGGTCAGGTTCATGGCAACATCGTCGCCACCGGGCGGGTCGAGCTGCGGGCCGGCTGCAGTGTGGAGGGCGACATTCGCGCCCTGCGGCTTGCAGTGGAGGACAACGCGGTATTCCGTGGCAAGGTGGACCTGACGCAGTCCGTTGCCAAGGGATCCGATGTGGCCAGCGCTCCGCAGGCAAGCGGAATTTTCTAACCGGAAGCGGTGCTCCGCCCTGCCACGCAGTTGTGTACTCCACCGCAAGGGGAACTCGCGTTCATGAGCCGTTGGTTTGAAAAGAAGGCCGTCGAGGTTCCCTCCGCTCCCGTACCCGGCCCCAGCGGGCCCAGGGTGCCGCGCCACTCGCACGGATGGGCCGCGGTGCGCAAGCATCTTCTGGCAGAGCCTGGGCTGCGCGTAATCGATGTCGGATACACCTCGCCGAACAACATCAATTTTCTTACTGGTCAGGGTCACAGCGTATTCCTGGCCGACCTGGTCCACGATGCCCTGACAGAGAATTGGGTGACGGGAGCCGACGAAGATGGCAAGCCGGTGTGGAACATCGAGGGCTATCTTGCACAATCTCTCAACTTCTCCGGCCGCACCTTCGATGTCGTTCTATTATGGACAGCGTTGGATTATCTCCCCGAACCGCTGGTGGCGCCACTGGTTGCGCATTTGTTCTCCGCCATGAATCCCGGAGGGCAGGTGTTGGCCCTGTTTCACACCCGGACGCAAGGCGACGAGACCGCACACTGCCGCTTTCACATAACCGAAAGGGATGAAGTGGAAGTGCAGCTTGCCGAACAGTTTCCCATCCAGCGCGCCTTTACCAACCGGAGCATCGAACGGCTGTTTTCCGGGTGGTCGGGACACAGGCAGTTTCTGGCCAAGGACAGCGTCTCCGAGGTCATCATGACGCGGTAACTAGATTCTTCTTGCATTGGAGGAACTTATGAGTCCGTTGAAAGGTACGCGCATAACTTGGCTGGGTCACTCGACTGTGCTGGTGGTGACCGCCAAAGGCACAACCATTCTTATCGATCCATTTATTGCTCAGAATCCCAAATACCCGAAGACCTTTGTTCTGCCGCAGAAGATTCATTACATTCTGCTCACGCACGGACATATGGATCACATCGCCGACGCCGTGCCGGCCGCGGTAAAGCACGGGTCAACCGTGGTGGCGGTGTATGAGCTTGCGTCGTATGTGGGAGACAAAGGAGTGGCGCATACCATCGGGATGAACCTTGGCGGAACCGTGCAGTTGGACGATGTGGCAGTAACCATGGTTGAGGCCAAACACTCTGCCGGGGCCCAGGATGAAAATGGAACCCACTATGTTGGGGTAGCTGCGGGATATGTGCTGACGATTGCCGATGGCCCCGTGCTTTACCATGCCGGAGACACCGCGGTCTTTGGAGATATGAATATCATTCGTGAGCTATACAGGCCGACGGTGGTCATGCTTCCGATCGGCGGGCATTTCACCATGGGGCCCAGGGAGGCCGCGCTGGCGACTCGCTATCTCACTCCCCAAAAAGTGCTGCCCTTGCACTTTGGCACCTTCCCGCCACTTACAGGCACGCCGGCGGAATTGGCCGCGCTGGTAGATGCAAACGTAGCGGTGGTGCAGTGGACGCCTGGAGAATCTATCTAAGAAGATAACGATTCACACGGCGTGTCGAAGATGGCCTGGCGGTTTATAGCATCTTCAAATTCGAAACAGATCTGGCGAAATGAAGGAGTCGCGCCGTTTCTTCAGAGGAAATGGTCACTTATCACAAAACACTCGCACAACGACCGCATGATCTTGTAATTCAATTTACCACTGTGGGTGCCCCAGGTCCCGTGCCTTTTGGGACCTGGGAGACTAATTATCCCAACGGTCGCGGCGCCAGCTAAACACAAATAAACGAAATTCAGTTACCAGCCCATGACCTTGCAATGTATTCGAGTTACTTTGAGGCCGCCTTCTTTTGCTCGGCCCAGCGCCGCTTTACGGCTTCGGCGATTCGCTTCCGTCCTTCAGGAGTTAGATTCCTCTTCTTCTTGACGGTCTTTTTAGCCCCGGCGTCAGCCGCAACTTTCCTAAGTGCAGGCTCGGCATCGCCGGCCAGCACTGCACGCGCGTGCTGCAATTGAGCGATCTCGCGATCGATTTGCGCTATGATCTCCGAAACTCCCACAGTCCCTCCTTGCAAGTACTAATAAGTGGTCCAATCCCTGTTTTTTGTGACGAGAACAATGGCGCAGGGACCGGCCACCTGTCCTGTGAAACACAATACGCAACTGTAGACTAATTTACAAACAAAAACTTCGAAAAGTTGCCCGGAACTGAACGATTTGCAAATATCTCGGACACAAACGCGTGTGAAGTTGCTCAATGGAGCGAGCCCAGTCATGACTTACTGAATTGAAGTGGGAACATACAAGTGAATCACTCGCCAGGTTACCGATGAGTACCTGGAGTCACCGGGGGAGTTCCGGGTGTGGGCGGGGTTCCGGGGATGCTGGAAAAGGCTGGGGTTCCTATCCGGTCGTTGGACGGCGCATCGGCCGCGCGATAGTTACGCAATTCGCGGAGTATCTCCTGTTTCTCGCGGGCATACTGGCCGGCGAGTCGCGTCAGTGCATAAGTAATAATGTCGCTATGATGCAGCCCGGAGACTGAAGGATCGCGGCGCATATTGAGCCACAGCCGATGAACCAGTTGTACGTCGTCGGGGCTCAGTGCCGGAGCGTGCGGTCCAATGAAAAACACCTTTACCTGGCCACTTGGATCTACAACATAAAAGTTGAACTGGCGCTTTGGCTCCGGCAGTGCTTCCCATGCTTGCCCCATGTGGAAGGCCTGATCCTCGGCTGTCATCTTGGTGGAAATTCCTGAGACAACGGAGTCCATCTCGAGCGAGTTTGCACCCTGCACCAATGCCGCGAAGACGTCTCCGGCAGGAACCACCAGCAGCGAGACTTTCTTGCCAAAGCTCTCGGCAACTGAGACAGCCTTGGTGAACACCATCTGCTCGTGATCGCTGAAGCTTTGATCTTCCGCGCTGAGATACTCCGGCCCGCCCGCGCCCATCATGCGGACGCTGATGACGACCACATCCTGATCCTCGGTGCTGGTGCGCGCCAGAGTCCATTTCAGCGCAAATGGATTGGAAGCGTCCCGCATGGTAACCATCACGCCGCCCGGCCGGATAGCCGCCGACTCGCGACTGATCGTGTCCTGATGCTCAAGTTGGAAATGATCCTTCATCTGCCGCGCGGTGATGGCGTGCCTGCGGAGATTCTGGCGCTCGGAAATGGTGAAAATGATAAAGAATGCCGCTGCAAAGACGATGCCGCTGACCGTGGCCACGGATTTGGTAAACAGGTTGACGACCGCAACCGACAGCAGGACCAGGAACACCGAGAACAGGCCAATGGGTATCTCGGTATTCCCAATTCGCAGGTTGGGCGGAACCTTCCAACCCCGCTCGCCATGGTACTTATACCGAAGCACCAGCATGGCCAGGCTGTTGAAGGTGAACGACCAGATCACGCCGAATGCATAAGCCTCGCCAAGCAGGATAACGTCGCCCCGGCTGCCGATGATGGTTATCATCTGCAGAATGAAAACCATGTTGATAATGCGGTAGCTGGTGCCGAACTTTATGTGCGGCTTTCTGAACCAGTCGGTCAGCACGCCGTCTTCCGCCACCCGCATCAGCACGCCGGTAGACCCGATCATGGATGTGTTGATAGCGCCAGAGAGAATCAGGAAGCCGACGATGACGACAAAGATGCGGAAGGCAATGCGCCAGAACAGCGGGCCAACCATATACATGGCCAGGCCGGCGATCAGATTGTCCTTGTAAAGCGTCGTGCGCGGGCCGTCGGGAATCAGCATCGACGCCAGCAGCGTCGCTCCGCCGGTGAAGATGAGACTGTAAATGGCAATCACAATGGCCGCGCGCTTCAGGTTCTTGAGCTTGGGATGCTCGATCTCGCGATTGACCTGGGCCAGGCTCTCCTCGCCGCTCATGGCCAGAACCGAGTGCCCGAATGCCATGAGAATTCCAAACAGGCCAAGGATCGGAAGGCCTCTACCCTTGAGGAATCCGAGCGCCTCATTGCTGAATTTGAGATGAGAAGGTGTGGGTGGCGGCGGCAAATGAACACCTCGCACCATCACAGAGAAGACGCCCCAGATCAGAAGTACGATCACCATCACCGTCGTAATCTGCATCACGCGCAGAGCCTTGGCGCTCGACTCTTCAATGCCCTTGATGTTTTGCCACCAGTAGTAGATGGTGACCACCGCGGCAAACACCGCCGCGGTGTGGTTCATATCGAACTGGAAGGGATTGTTCTGCGCGTCCATCAGTGCCGGAGGAAGCCAATGGCTGGTGGCTGCGACCTGCATTAGTTCGTTCATCAATCCTGTAATGTATTGGCCGGCTGAAACGCCTGAGATCGGTCCGGTAAGAATGTAATCAAACATCAGTGCGGAGACGCTGAGTTTGGCAAACGTGCCGCCAAGAGCCTCCTTTACCACGCGGTACACGCCGCCGCGGGTGAACATCGAACAGCTTTCGACGTATACCGCGCGCACCGCGAAGCTGAACAACATGATGCCGAGGATGAACCACGGGGCTGCCGCGCCCACTGCCTCTTCTGCAATGCCCCCCGCATAGAATGCGGACGAGCCCAGATCGCAAAGAACAATGGCTGCTGCCCGCCAGAATGAGATGAACGTGAGCATCACGGAAGATGCCACGATGAGCCGGACGCGGTCGGAGGGCGGGGCTACGGTCGTTCGTGTGGATGCCATCGTATATTATGCCGGCTTTACCCCCGGCTTTCAGAATCCTGTTTAAGGGGATGAGCAGACGCCCTGCGAAGAGTTTATTTACCAACGAATAAAGAGTCAAGTACAAACTAATGCCCGCGCTGAGGCGACTGAGCCTGCTTCGGCTACTCGTCCTTGCCGAAGAGCTCAATCGCATCCTCGTAGAAGCTGATGAGAACCACCACGGTCGATCCCGCAAGACCGATAAAAAACATCCACGAGAGCATGTGAATTGCGAACACAGCGATTTGCATAAAACCGATTGTAACGTGTTTTCGGGTTGCCAATCCGTGGCATTTTGGCCGCTGCGAGAGGAAAACTACAGGCAATTGAATAACGAATCATCGGCGAACCATGCTGCGTGCGGCCGCGAAACTCCACAACGGGGCTTTGCCCCTGCCAGGGGCGACAAGCTTTTCGACGCAGGAACGCCAGCCGCTGAAGCCCGATGCGATAGACTCGTGGCTGTATGCAGCGCCATTTTTTGAACGTGGGTGCCTGGAAACTCGTGGCCGCCGCAGCCCTCTCTGCCGGTTTGCTTGAGTTGCCGTTTCCCCTCGCGGGGCCGCTTCCGGTTTGGCGTTCGGTGTTTGCCTGGTTCGGATTGGTCCCGCTCCTGTTGGCGGTTCTGTCCTCGGCCTGTGTAGACTCGCCCCGCCCCCTGCGCCGCAGCTTTCTGCTCGCCTGGTTTTGCGGTGTGCTGTGGTACGCGGGCAACTGCTACTGGGTCCGCGATGTCATGCTCCAATACGGCGACATGCCGCCGTTTGCGCCTTCGCTGCTGCTCGCCGGATACAGCCTGGTGCTGGGGCTTTATTTTGGGCTCTTCGGCCTCGGCGTGATGCTGGTCCGCCGAGCCAGCGGCAGCACGCGGTGGGCGCTGGCGTCCGCGCCCGTGCTGTGGGCCGGCCTCGAGTTGGCTGCGTCGCGCATCACCTCCGTTCCCTGGGATCAACTGGGCTACTCGCAGGTAGACAACACGCTGGTGAACCAGCTGGCCCCCTGGACCGGCGTCTACGGAATCAGCTTTGTCCTCGTTGCCGTGAATGCGCTCATCGCCGGCGGGCTCATTCTCGACCGGTGTTCGGGAAGGCGTCCCTGGGGCATCGCCGGCGCGCTGCTTCTCATGGGTTGCGGCGCGGGCTTGCTCATTGCGCCCCCCAGGCCGCCGGGGACGGCCACAGCCGTGCTGGTGCAGCCCAACCTCGATGTCGCAGGCGACAACCGCTGGGAGGGCCCGGAGTGGGACCGGCAGATCGCCGAATTCACCCGCCTTGCCGCAGAACAATGCAAAACCTACATTGCCGGAACCCCGCAGACCGGCGCACCCCGCGGGGAAATTGTCTGTCCGCCATATCCCACCCATCCTGAACTGGTAGTGTGGCCAGAGTCGCCCGCGCCATTCTTTGAAACGGACCCCCGGCTCCAGCAAGCGCTGAAACAGATTGCAAGCCAAACGCAGGCGCCTTTGGTTGTCGGCAACGTAGGGATGGATTTTTCGGATGAGGAGCAGGGCTGGCGCGACTACAACTCCGCGCTGGTTTTGGACGCGAATCGAGAGCGAGTCGGCCGTTACGACAAGATCCACCTGGTCCCTTTCGGCGAATATGTTCCATACCAGAACCTGCTGTTCTTCGCGCGCAAGCTGACGGGCAGAGTTTCAAAGTTCACCCCAGGCAGCGAGCGCAAGGTTTTCACGTTGAACGGGCATCGCTACGGCGTTTTCATCTGCTATGAGTCCGTATTTGCCGACGAGGTAAGAGAGTTCGCAGCCAACGGCGCTCAGGTCCTGGTCAATATCAGCGACGACGGCTGGTACGGCGACACCAGCGCTCCATGGCAGCACCTCCACATGGAGCGCATGAGGGCCATCGAAAACCGCCGCTGGATTCTGCGCGACACCAACACCGGCATCACGTCTGTCATCGACCCCTACGGCCAAGTCCGGCAAAGCATTCCCCGCCACGCCGTCGATGCGCTTCCTGCACAGTTCGCATTTCGCAGCGACATAACCTTCTATACCGCGCACGGCGACGTGTTCGGGTGGCTGTGTGCCATACTTGGGTTAGGGATTGTGGTCTGGGCCTTGCGCGCCAGCCTGATCCTCAAAGTCCAAATCAAAGTCAGGTCATAAGAGCAAAATATGTCATCGTTGAACGATCTCGAATTCGCATATGCTCCCGTGCGCGACCAAGTCCGCGACCTGCGGGAGTATCTTTGACCCGGCTCGCATCCGCAGGGAATTAACCGAAATAGAAACCAAGCTGGCCGATCCGGCCCTCTGGTCTAATCCAAACGCCACCAAACCGCTCATGCGCGACAAAAAGCGCCTGGAAGTCATGGTCGCCGACGACGAGGAACTGGTGCACCGCTCCAGCGATATCGAGGCCTATATTGAGCTCGCTCGCGAAGGCGAAGACGTGCTCGCCGATCTCGAGCGCGACATCAAGGCTCTGGCCACTTTTAACGAAGAGCTTGAAGCCCGCACCATGCTCAACGGCGAGGCCGATCCGCTCAACGCTATCGTCACGGTTCACCCCGGAGCCGGCGGCACCGAGAGCCAGGACTGGGCCGAAATGCTGATGCGCATGTACCTGCGCTGGGCCGAGCAGCAAGGATTCAAAACCGAGATGAACGACTACCAGGATGGCGAAGAGGCGGGCATCAAGTCGGCCACCTTCACCATCATCGGCGAGTATGCCTTTGGGCAACTGGCCGGCGAGAGCGGCGTCCATCGGCTGGTGCGCATTTCGCCCTTCGACCAGGCCAAGCGTCGCCACACCTCGTTCGCTTCCGTCTATGTTTCGCCCGAGATCGACGACACCATCCACGTGGATTTGAAGGTGGAAGACCTGCGCATCGATACTTATCGCTCCGGCGGCAAGGGCGGCCAGCATGTCAACACCACCGACTCCGCTGTGCGCATGACGCATCTCCCCACCGGAATCGTAGTGCAATGCCAGAACGAGCGCTCGCAGCACAAGAACCGCGAGAAGGCGATGAAGATGCTCCGCTCGCGCCTGTATGAATATGAACTGGAAAAGAAGCGCGCGGTCAGCAAAAAACTCGAAGACTCGAAGCTGGAGATCAACTTTGGTTCGCAGATTCGGTCTTATGTTTTGCAGCCTTACCGCATAGCCAAGGACCACCGCACCAAGGTGGAAGTAGGCGACGTGGACAAGGTCCTCGACGGATATCTTGAGCCGTTCCTGCGCGGCTATCTGCTGGCCAAACGCCGCGGCACGGCTGTAGCAGCAGAAGCAGATGACGATCTCGAAGTATAGTTTGCAGACTGACAACTGACAACTTACAACTGACAACTGAAAACCATGAGCAACGATCCATCCATCATCGACGAAATGCTTCGCACCGCGAAGACCATCGCCGTGGTAGGCATGAGCAACAAGACCTGGCGCGCCAGCCACAACATCGGCCGCTACTTGGCGGCGCATGGATACAGGGTGATTCCAGTGAACCCGGCGATCGACGAGATCCTCGGCATGAAGTGCTATCCCGATCTTGACACGGCGCAAGCTGCTGCACATGAGCAGACTGCAGCAGGCATCGACCTGGTGGATGTATTTCGCGCCTCTGAGAATGTGCCGCCGATTGTCGACGACGTGATCCGCTTGCACATTCCATACCTGTGGCTGCAGGATGACGTGATCCACGAAGGAGCTGTGGCGCGGGCGCGTGCGGCGGGCGTAAAGTGCGTGCAGAACGACTGCATCTTCAGGGAGCACGCCGCGCGCCATGATTTGCATGCCCGGCGACGATAGCACAACTGAATGTGACTATCGCTTACCGTGCCGAGTCCAATAAACAGGAGTCATCTTTTCACTGTGATGCGTCTTTCCCGCTTTATTCTCGTCTTGTTGCTCCCGCCCGCGTTGGCGTTGCCGGCGCAGACCGCGTCGAGTTCCGCCGATGCGCCGCACGTGCATGTACAGCTAGTGTTTCCACAGGGCTCACTCTATCCGAACGCAAGCAACGACGCAGGGATCTATTTCAAGCTTGAGCCGGGCTGGCATGTCTATTGGAAAAATGCGGGCGACTCCGGTGAGCCGCCCCGCATCAAGTGGACGCTGCCGGAGGGAATCAGCGCAGAGCCGCTAATGTTTCCTGCGCCCAAACGGCTTCCGCTCGGGCCATTGATGGATTTCGGCTACGAAGATGAGGTTCTATTTCCGTTCAAATTGGACGTGGCAAAGACCGTGAAGGCTGGACCGGCGGTTCTCCATGCGAAGGTGGACTGGCTGGTTTGCCGAGAGGTTTGCATTCCGGGCAAGGCTGAGCTGGAAGAGGCCATCCGAGTCTTCCCACAAGAGCCGATGGTCGCAATCACCTCCCCTTCCGATTTGGCGCTTTTTGGTCGCTTGGTGAAGCTACTACCAAGTCCGCTTCCCGCAACTGCAAAAGCAATCTTCCAACCCACCTCAACCGGCTTCCGCCTAGGAGTCGACACCGGCCAGCGTGAATCAACCGCCGAGTTCTTCCCCGCCGACCAGGACATCCTCGACAACCCAGCGCCGCAAAAGCTCACTCCCACGCCAACTGGCTTCGTTCTGGGACTAAAGAAAGACGCAAACCTAACCGCGAATCCAGCCAAATTAAATGGAGTCCTCGAGCTTTCAGGTGGGCGGGCCTATGACATTGCCGCGATTCCTGGAACGGTTGCGGCTGTTGGCCTCTCATGGGCGCTTCTGGCCCGAACCGCTGGCCTCGCATTCCTTGGCGGGCTGCTCCTGAACCTGATGCCCTGCGTCTTCCCCGTCCTGTTTTTGAAAGGTCTGGCACTGGTCAACTCCGGCAGCGAAGAGCGCCACAAGCTGCGCGCACATGGATTCGTATACGCGTCGGGCATCGTGATTTCGTTCTGGGCGCTGGTGGCTGTGCTCCTCGCCCTGCGCGCAGCGGGAGCCAAGCTAGGCTGGGGCTTCCAGTTCCAATCGCCTGTGTTTCTGGAGCTCATGGCGGGGCTGCTGTTTTTCCTCGGTCTGTCGCTTGCAGGCCAGTTTGAGATCGGTCTCACGCTGACCAGCGCGGGCGGTTCGCTGGCCCAGAAGCAGGGCTACTCGGGCAGTTTCTTCACCGGAGTTCTTGCAGTAGTTGTGGCCACGCCGTGCACCGCACCGTTCATGGGAGCGGCCATCGGCTACGCGTTGGCGCAGTCGCCCGCGGTCACCTTCGCGATATTCACGGCGCTGGCTCTCGGCCTCGCCGCGCCTTATGTAGCGCTCACGCTGCAACCGGCGTGGACAAGATTGTTGCCCAGGCCCGGCGCGTGGATGGAAGTGCTGCGGCAGGCCGTCGCCGTGCCGATATTTGGAACGGTCATCTGGCTTGCCTGGGCGCTAACCCGCGGTTACGGCTCCGGCCTTCTGGTCTCTTTGCTATGCAGCCTGCTTCTTCTTGCCGTCGCGGGCTGGTTCCTGGGCCGCTGGCCGGCCAGGCGCTGGGCAACCGTGGTTGCGGCATTCATTGTGCTCGGCGTGATTGCGGTCAGCGTGCTCGCGCCAAAGCAGCTTGAGGCTGCGCCGGAGACTTCATCCACGTCAGAAGCCCATAGCGTCTGGCAGCCGTGGTCAGCCGACGCCGTCACCCGCTACCAGTCCCAGGGCCGCCCGGTCTTCGTCGACTTCACCGCAAGCTGGTGCCTCAGTTGCCAGGTCAACGAGCGTGTCGCGCTCAATCAACCGCAGGTCCAGCAAGCCTTCAAAGACGCCAACGTGGTCCTGCTAAAAGCCGATTGGACCCGCGGCGACGATGCCATTACCCAGGCACTCACAGCCCTGGGCCGAAGCGGCGTTCCCGCCTATGCGCTCTACGTCCCCGGACAGAGCGAACCCCAGCTCCTGCCCGAGGCGCTGACGCCGGGGATCGTAACCGATGCACTGAGCAAGCTGCCGAAAGCCAAAGTCTCTGTCGCTCCATAAAGAGTGCTATCATGATAGCAGCGGAGGCGAAGATGGCGCAGATATTAGTTCGTAACGTGGAGGATCAGGTCAAGGGCCGTTTGCAGCATCGCGCCAAGCGGCATGGCCGCAGCATGGAGGCCGAGGCACGGGAGATTCTGCGCGATGCGCTCAAGGCAGAGGATGCGCCCAAGCGCGGACTGGGCTCGGAGATCGTGGCGCTTTTCAGCGGGCAGGGCATCGGCCTTAAAGAGGGAGAAGAGATTCCCGAGATTCGCGGCATGCGCATGCGGATTCCAAAGTTCTAGCTGTGATTATCCTGGACTCGAACGTCATTTCTGAGTTCATGCGGGATGAGCCTGATCCAGCCGTTGTCGGTTGGCTGGACGGACAGCCGCGCGCCTCGGTCTGGACGACTTCGATCAATGTGTATGAAATTCGCGCGGGCCTTCATGCCATGCCGGCTGGAAAACGCCGCACGGCGCGCGTACTTACATTTGAATACATACTCAAAGAAACAATTCAAGGGCGTATCGCTGCATTCGATCTCGAGGCAGCTCTCGCGGCTGCGGAGTTAGAGGCTAGGCGGAATGCCAGAGGCCGTCCCGGAGACCCGCGCGACACCATGATCGCCGGCATCGTCCTTGCCTCCCACGCAACCCTCGCCACGCGCAACGTCAGGCACTTCGACGATATCGCATCTTCGGTCGTCAATCCGTGGGAAGCCTAAGCGAGAAGATCCGCAGTCCGCCACGCGCACGTCGCACTCGTCTTCGGCATCTTATCGGGAGAGGGACGAACATGAGTGACAAGATAAAACTGATCGGGGCGCCGCACGGTGGCCTTGCGAAAAAAGAGGCAATGATCGATGACGTTATGGTGAACGACTCTCTGGGCACGGTCACCATTGCCGACTCGACCGGTTCGGACGAGACCAAAGAGACAGGAGAGGCGAAGAAGGGGAACAAGGACACACGGGAAGATTGAGTCCGAGTTGGGATAGCGCGATCCTGTTGAATTTCTGGCTATCCCAGCCCCCATACGCGGGGCGCGGCCCATCCCGCTAGCGGTTATCGGGATGCTGCTGGCGCCAGTCGTGATACTCCTTCTGCTCTTCCGGGGGCCGCTGAGCAATTTCCTTGTGGGGGCGATGCGTTTCGACTTCCCACTTGTTGTAAATCACGGTCTCATTCGGTGCTGGTTGGCTGGCGGTCTGCGCCGGTTGGCTTGACTGACAGCCGGTGGTCAAAACAGAAGTCGCCAATACGGCGCCTAACAAGCACAAGCAGGATTTCCTCAGCAAGGGCATTGATTTTCCTTTCGTCCCTGGGTTTTGAAGGGACTTGCACGATTCGATGCAAGGTCGATGCGCCCCGTTGCCAGCTAGCAAACGCGGCGAACCAGGGAACAAGAGACCAGGGGAACAAGAAAGCTGGTTGGAGGTTCGAAGTGACCGAAGATGCTCTCAGAATCGATCGCGAGAAGACCGCACTCAACGCGCGTTCGAAGGCTTCGATGCGCGCGTACCTTAAGGCGCGCACCTGGCCGGAGAAGATTGAGTCCATCGAGCGGATGAACGAAGCCGCCCGGCTTGCGCGCGAGGGGATGCGAAGGACGCGAAAGGCAAGGACCGGGAAGATACCTGCGTAAGTTGAGTGCTTTCTCAAGTCCCAGAATCGAGAATCGGGGCACTCGACGATTTATGCATGTTATGCATGCCTACGTTTTGCTCCTCTTTTGTAGCGGCGCTCAAAGAATAGCGTCCCAGCCTCATAGTCTTTGATACTCCCAACACTAATGCTGAGCCTTTTCTTCTTGGTATTGAACTGGAGCAGCGGTCCCGCGGCACGAATTATCAAAGTTTCGATTTCCCGTTCGTGTTTCTTGTCTTCGACCACGTAAAACGAGAAATACTTCAGCTCAAGGGCATCTTTGTGGACCGCGAGTCTCTGGAAGATATTCCCGCGCCCGATATAACGGGCATACGTCATCGAATCGTGCGCGATATAAACTCCCGTTCGACGAATGCCCTCCTTCCTCAGGTGCTTCCTTACTTCAGAAAGAGCCTCAAACGGTAGCTTTTCTCCCAAAGCCTGAAATAGCCGCGGGATTTCTTCGCTAGGTCCGGAGCCTGGACTTAGTTCGCCGTAATTAACAACCCACTGAGGACCGTCATAGACCCCGTACACCTTGATCGATTTGACCGCTGTCATCTTCGCCATTATTCGACATCCTCCCTTGTGAATTGAGAAACGAGATTCTAGCACTGAGCACACGGAAGCCGGCTGCTCCAGTCCCGAATTGGGACCTGCGATCTGCGCCGCCTTCAACTCGCCGCCCGCAGCTCTTCGCGCACAACTCAGCGCAGCGTTTCTTCCAATTTTGACGCTTTGCCTTCTAAGTGCTGGCGCAGGGCTTGGTTGATGAGGTTTTGATAGCCGGCTGTTCCGCCGGATGCGCCTGCCTCTTTGAGAAAGTAATCGACAATGTCTTCGTCGAGGCGGATTGTGATGCAGGTTTTGCCGAGCGGCCCCGGCTCCGGTGGAGCAATCCGTCCGCGCTTGCCTTGGCTGAAATCGTATCTTTGCTTCATCGTGTGCGCTTCAGGCGGCAAAGGTCTTTTCCCGCTGGGTCAAGTCGCCCACGCCGGTCAACAGGCCCGCAATGGAGACGTCCTCGTCGAGCGCCTCCCAATGCAAGCCTCGGCTGCTTATGCGCACCTGCTCCCGCTGTTCCTCGGTGGCATGGAGAAGCCGGGGAAACCAGGCTAGCGGCACAGCGATGATCCTGCCGTCGCTTAGATCTACCCACATTCTGTCCTGATCGAAGTGCACGTGCGTTGCTTTAACCGAAGAATTCATTCCATGCCCTTTCGATGCGGTCTCGATTGAGTTCAACGATCTCCAGCAGCTCCCGGAGAGTGCGAGCGTTGTAACCATCATTGTATGCCAGCTTGAGTTCCGGCTGCAGCCAGAATTTTGCTTCCAGGTTGTCCTTTTCGATGTGAATGTGGACGGGTTCGCGCGGCGTACCTTCGTTGGAATAGAAGAAAAACTTGAAGCCGCGATAATAAAAGACGACCGGCATGGTTTTCACTCTAACAACTCTGGTTCTGCTCCGCCCGATTCAATCGAAGACCGATCTGCGCAAAATGGAGATCCGATCAGTCCCCGCCATGCTTCCCCGCCCGAATCCGCTGAATCTCTTCCATCCGCTGCGCCAGCATCTTCTCCCGCCCCTCCTGCGTAGGCCGATAGTAACTCCGCCCCTTAAGCGAATCCGGCAGGCAATCCATATCCGCAACCTTGCCATCTTCATCGTGCGCGTACAAATATCCTTTGCCGTAGTCGAGTTCCTTCATCAGCTTGGTCGGCGCGTTGCGCAGGTGCAGCGGAACCGGTTCCTGACGTGTATGCTCAATCTCCGCCTGCACCGCTCCATAAGCCGTATACACTGAGTTCGATTTGGGAGCCAGGCACAGGTAAACCACAGCTTCTGCCAGCGCCAGGTCGCCTTCCGGCGAACCCAGGAAATCGATTGCCTCCTTGGCGGAAAGGCACAGATTCAAAGCTTCCGGAGCAGCCAGCCCAATATCTTCCACAGCCATACGCACAACGCGCCGCGCAAGATAAAGCGGCTCCTCGCCGGCGGCGAACATCCTCGCCAGCCAATAAAGCGCGGCATTGGGGTCGCTGTTGCGCACGCTCTTGTGCAGCGCCGAGATCAGGTTGTAGTGCTCTTCGCCGGATTTGTCGTACATCAACACGCGCTGCTGCACGGCCTCGACAGCCAGTGCGCGATCGATAAGTCTGGAACCGGCCCGGCTCGGTTCCAGCGCCAGTTGCGCGGCCACTTCCAGCGTGTTGTAAGCGCTGCGGCAATCGCCGCTGGAATAGCTGGCGATCAACTGAATCGCTTCGTCGTCGGCTGTCAGCTCCATCGCTCCCAGGCCGCGTTCTTTGTCCTCAAGAGCCCGTCGCAGCAGCGCCCCGATGCGCTCTTCGCTCAGCGGCTCGAGGACATAGACGCGGCAGCGCGACAGCAGCGCGGAGATGATCTCGAACGAGGGATTCTCCGTCGTGGCTCCAATCAGCCGTATTGTCCCGCGCTCCACATAGGGCAGAAACGCGTCCTGCTGGGCCTTGTTGAAGCGGTGAATCTCATCGATGAAGAGGATGGTGCGCGAGTGCATCTGCGAGGCCCGCGCCGCCTCCGTCATCACCTGTTTGATCTCCTTGATGCCGCTCATCACGGCGGAGAACTCAATGAAGCTGGCCTGCGTGGTTTCGGCAATGATCTTGGCGAGGGTCGTTTTGCCCACGCCGGGCGGACCCCACAGGATCATTGAACCCAGTTCACCCGTACCCTGTCCGTCGTGTTCGATCTGCACCCTAAGCGGCTTGCCCGGCCCCAGCAGATGCTCCTGGCCGCTGTACTCCTCCAGTGTTCGCGGGCGCATGCGCTCGGCCAGCGGCGCGGTGCGAAGAGTGCCCTTGGGGCCTTCGGGTTCGCCGTCGAACAGACTCATCGCCGATCTCCTCGCAGGCTCCTGTAGCCACCAGTGCCCACAGTCCGCTGTCGTGATGCCTCATACAGCAGTACGCTTGCGGCGACGGCGGCGTTGAGGCTTTCCACCGGCCCTGGGCAGGGAATCGTGACCGCTCCGTCGGCCATTGCGGAGAGCGGCTTGGGAACGCCGTTGCCTTCATTGCCTATGAGCAGCGCAACCGGGCCGGTTAAGTCCACCAGGTCTGCGGGCTCGGCCGCGCCCGCTGTCGTGGTTAGGATCCTCAGTCCCGCCTCACGCAGACGGTCGATGGAGTTGATTGCGCTGGCCCCGAGCAACGGGAGGCGAAAGACGCTGCCGGCAGAGGCGCGGACGGCTTTGCAGTTCCAGGCGCTAACGGTTCCGGGGAGCGCGAGAACGCCATGGGCTCCAAAGGCCTCAGCCGAACGCAGAATGGTGCCCAGGTTGCCGGGATCCTGAAGGCCGGCGAGGACCAGGACAAGCGGGGCGGGGTTGCGTTGACCGCCAAGCAGGTGAGTCCAGGACCAATCGGGTGTCTCGATCACGGCCGCGATGGACTGCGGCGTCTCGGTGGTCAGGGCCGAGTCCAGCAGGGCTTTGGGCACCAGCAGAACATCCGTTTCCGGCGGCAGCGGCAGGGAATCGAGCAGGCGCTCGGCGCCCTGGGCCACGAATACGCAATCGACGCGCAAGCCGGCGCGCAGGGCCTCGGCAATCAGGTTCGGGCCTTCGATTCCAGCAAGCGCAGGCCCGCCGCCCCGCTCGCGCCCAGGTGCCATCAGCGCCCGGCGAAGTCCCTTGAGGCGGGGATTCTGCTTACTCTGTACAATGCGAACAGGCATGATGAGCGAACCGGCTTTCGCTTAGCCGATTCTATGCTGTTTTGCCCGATTCGTGCCCAGATTCGAGCCTGTTCGCGGCACGTCGGCGGAGTCGCTCACTTGCACCAAAGCTGGTGCTGTGATAGCTTCCACCTTTACAGCATTTCGAATTCGGGAACCGAGGTAGTGCTTCTTGTCCGCGGAGATCTTGCGCGTCCATCCCGATGAACCTCAACCGGACCGGATCGATTACATCGTCTCCTGCCTGCGTAAGGGCGATGTTATCGCCCTGCCCACCGACACATTTTACGGGCTGGCTGTGGACCCCGTGAACCTGCACGCGGTGGAGCAGATTTACAAAATCAAAACCCGCCAAAAGCACAAGCCGCTCTCGCTGCTGATCTCCGGGCTGGCGCAGGCTTACACGCTGGCGCGCGACACGGATCCGCTGCTTGACAAGCTGGCTGATCGTTTCTGGCCGGGTCCGCTCACGATTATTGTGCGCGCGGGAACCAAGCTGCCGCTCCGCTCGACTGCGAATACGGGGAACGTAGCGCTGCGCGTACCCGATGCGGCCATTCCAAGGGCGGTTGTGGAGCGGTTCGGCCTGCCCATTACGGCGACCTCGGCCAACCTGCAGGGAGCGCAGGAATGCACCCACGCGGCATGCGTTCGAGACCAGATCGGCGACCGCATCCCGCTGATTATCGATGGCGGCCCCACCGGCCACGCCCTGCCCACCACCATTGTGGATCTCTCGCTGGGTCCCGGCCGCTGGGAGATTCTGCGCGAGGGCGCCATTCCCACTCACGAAATTGTCATGGTATTGCAAAGATGAAGGGACTAAGGGACTGAGGGACTGAGGGACTAGGGACCAAGGGTTTATGGAACAACAAAAGGTGCATAAGAGAACCCGGTATTTGTTGGAGCCCAGAGAACAAGAGTTGGTAGCGAGGAGTTAGAGACCGGAAGGTGTTTCCTTAGTCCCTTAGTTCCTTAGTCCCTAGTCCCTAGTCCCTCAGTTCCTCAGTCCCTGCCTCCGAAAGGCCTCCATGAAGCGCAAATCCAGGCCGAAACGCAGCAATGTTGCTTTCCGC